>CDYS01026179.1_pt1 | contig 11765 bp, 11 predicted proteins | sample 557491 | NCBI WGS metagenome assembly CDYS01 (sample SAMEA3182057, study PRJEB8094) | gut metagenome | biome: human; feature: gut; material: Stool; isolation source: human stools | place: Canada | collected 2012-11-26
ATTCAGCCCTCTATCCAACTTCCGCGATTTTCTCCTAACTACTTAATTCACAGATTACATTGCGTTAATCTGCCGAATTTTGGAGGTTTTTCCACAGATTTTCTGTAACTTTGCCTGCCGGAGAGTAACTTTTTGACGTCGTAAACCATGAAACCGAGATATTTCACCATACCCAATCTTTTGACGCTGTCGAACCTCTTTTGCGGATCGCTGGCCGTGCTGTCGGCATTCGGCGGCAACCTCGAACGGTCGTTCTGGCTGATTGTGCTGGCGGCGGTATTCGACTTCTGCGACGGCTTTGCCGCACGCCTGCTCAAACAGTATTCGCCGCTCGGGGGGGAACTCGATTCGCTGGCCGATATTGTCAGCTTCGGGTTGGCGCCGTCGGCTGTCGTCTATGCGATCTATTGTGCCGCGGCGGGCGGTGCGGCTTGCGGAACAGCCGGCATGCCACTGGTCGGCGTCGCCGGTACGGGTGTCGGCGCCTGGCGCTATGTAGCCTTCATCATCGTGCTGCTGTCGGCACTCCGGCTGGCCCGATTCAACGTCGACACAGAACAGACAAGCGAATTCATCGGCATGCCTACACCTGCCTGCGCAATCTTTTTCGCCTCGACGGGATATCTCTTCGCACGTGGAATGTTCACCGGTTTCGACATGCGCCTGATTCTCATCGTGGCGGTCGTGATGGCCCTATTCCTCATCCTGCCGATACGGATGTTCTCGTTCAAGTTCCACAGTTTCGGCTGGCGGGGCAATGAATTGCGCTATTCGTTCGTTATACTCTCGGCCGCAGCGATAGCACTCTGGCAGATCGCCGCCGTACCATGCATCATCATTGCATACATGCTGGTATCGATCGTACGCCATACGGTCCTAATGGTCAGAAAATAGGCCTGTTGGAGCTGTCGATAGGATATTTTGCAAAAAATGCGTATCTTTGCGGCCTGACTTGACGGAAAGCCCATGAGTTCGAGGTTTGTATACATATCGGTTCTGGTCGTGCTGTTCTGTGCGGCATTTCAGCCTGCGCGGGTGTGGGGCCAGAGCGGCAATGCGGCCCGTGACCTGATGAACGCCCAGCGGAACGGCGAGCAGACGGCACTCGGACAGGCCGGTGCAAACCCATTCGGCGAGTACGACGAGGAGAACGGCGAAGAGGGTGGGCAGACCGATACCACACAGCAGGAGAAACGTATCAAGAAGCCGTTGGAATCCTACTTCTTCAGCGATTCGGTCCGTGCTCTTCCCAACTTCAAGTGGAATATCGACCCCTATGCAAACCGCGTCGAGATCAAGGGCCTTGATACCATGCTGCGGGACTGGCATATCGACTATCCCTATCTTCAGGATGGTGTGGGGGATGTCTACCTGGGCAACCTTGGCGGCGCGACCATTCCGCAGAACTATTTCGAACGGCCGCAGGATTTCGACTTCCAGATGGCCGAAGCATTCTCGGGATATCTCTACCGCATGGACAATGTCGACTTCTACAACGTCAAGAAGCCCTTCACGCTGTTCACCTACCTGAATGCCGGCCAGAAACGATATCTCGAGGAGAACTTCCGCATCACCCACGCTCAGAACATATCACCCTCGACCGGCGTCAACATCGACTACAAGAGCCGCGGCACGCGAGGTATCTATACGTGGCAGCGGGCCCGCGTGAAGGATCTGTCGGTAGCCTTCTCGCACACCGGAAAACGATACTCGGTCCATGCCGGATATATCTACAACTCGGTCGATGCCCGCGAGAACGGCGGTATAGTCGGGGACTGGGCCGTGGTGGATACGGTCTTCGAACTTCCGTCGAACGTCCCCGTCAAGCTTCAGGATGCCCAGAACAGGATCCGGAACAATACGTTCTATCTGGTTCAGTCGTTCGGTATCCCGCTGATCGGCCTTACGGAGGAGGATTTCACGATGGGCGACCGGCCGGCCGTCTACATCGGCCATGCCATCGAGTACAGCCGCATGTACCGCAAATATACCGATACGCATGCCGGAACGATCTATACCGATGAACGCGACGAAAGCGGCGGCCAGACCCAGTACGAATATTACGAAAACTGGTTCATCGACCCCGAACAGACACTCGATTCGACCTTCGAGTCGCGCCTTTCGAACCGGGTGTTCATACAGTTGCAGCCCTGGAACCGCAACGGTGTCATCGGCGTCATCGACGGCGGGGTGGGGCTGGACAACCACCGCTACTACAACTTCTCGTTCGACGAGTATGTCACCGGCAAGCGCCGTACGGTCAGCAAGACCAGCTACTACGTCTACGGTTCGATCGACGGCAAGATCAAACGATATGTCGATTGGGGAGGCGACTTCAAGCTCTATCCGTCGGGATACCGCGGCGGAGATTTCGAAATAGGCGCGGATATTGCACTGAGAGCCTTCATACGCAACCGCCCGATAACGCTTTCGGGCCGGTTCAGTAATGTCACCCGTTCTCCGTCATACTGGCAGGAGAACTACTTCTCAAACCATTATGCATGGTTTACTCCTCTGAAAAAGGAGAATGAGACCCGTTTCGAGGTCGCGCTGACAGCTCCGGACTATGCTCTGGAGATAGGTGCCTGGCACGGCATAGCCAGCGACAAGATATATCTTGATTCGCTGTGCAACATGTCTCAAAGCACCTCGGCCGTAAACGTCACGGGTCTGTATGCCCGCAAGGATTTCCGTATAGGCGGACTCCATCTGGACAACAGGGTATTGTTGCAGTGGAGTACGGATCAGAAGGTTATCCCCGCACCAAAACTGAGCGTCGTATTGTCGTACTATTACGAGTTCAATATCGTCAAGAACGTATTGAGAATGCAGATCGGTCTCGACGGCCGGTACAATTCGAAATATTACGCCTTCGGATACAACCCCTCGCTGGCTGCATTCTACAACCAGCGCGAACAGAAGATCGGCGGATATCCGATGATCGACGCCTTCGTGTCGGCGAAATGGAAGCGAATGAGAATCCTGGTCAAGCTGCAGCATGCAAACTATGACCTGTTCGGTTCGCGAACCTATTTCTCGGCTCTTCACTATCCGCTCAACACGCGGGTTCTGAAATTCGGTTTCTCGTGGGGATTCTATGATTAGCGTGCTCTTCGGCACGGGAAAAGCTGCCCGCAATTAAACCATTTATGCTGAAAAAAACGATTTTAACTGTTTCGTTCATTGCAATTCTTACGTGTTTCTTCGGATTCGAACGCACCCTCCACGACAACAGCATGGCCGATGTCAAGGCCGATACGGGTCGGATAATGACGCCGTTGCTGCCTTCAGATGACGGAGTGGATCCGTTGGAATACTATGTCTCGGGTGTGGAATTCGACAAGTTCCATGTCATTTCGGCCTATGACGGCATCATGCGCCGTGCGGCGGCCGAAGCGGGTCAGGACTGGCGCCTGCTGAGTGCCATTGCCTATCACGAGTCGCGCTTCGATCCGAATGCCGTCTCCAAGGCCGGTGCCATGGGGTTGATGCAGATCATGCCGCGTGTGGCCCGAGAGTACAATGTCTCGCAGGAGGAGGCTTTCCAGCCGGAGGTGAATGTGCGTCTGGCTACCGAAGTCCTCGACCGTCTCAGCCGTTCGCTCAAGTTCGGGGCCTCGGCTTCGGAGGAGGACCGCTTGTCGATCCTGCTGGCATGCTATGTCGGAGGTATCGGTCATGTGAGCGATGCCCGTCGTCTGGCGGCCAAGAGCGGTGAGAATCCCGACTCCTGGGAGGTTGTGTCGAGATACCTGAGTCTGAAGTCGCAACCCGAATTCTATGAGGATCCGGTGGTGAAGTGCGGCAAGTTTACGGGGGTCAAACAAACAATGGCCTACGTACGAAACGTAACCTCGCACTACAGACACTATTGCGATATCGTCGAACGTTAGTCGCGCAGGTGGCCGGTTGGCCGTGAGGGCCGGGCCGGCATATATGCAGATTGAAAATCCCGTTCCGGGGGCTCATCCCCGAAGAGCGGGATTTCTGTTTGCGGCCGGAAGCATGGCGTGTTGCCTCCCGGCAGCCGAACGGCCGGATCGTTTGAGATGCCCCCGCCGGGCGGTGGATCTTTGGCTTGAATATTGCGAAGTGTTGGTCGGAAATCACTTTAAACTGTTCAAGCGTGAAAACTTTCAAACATTTTCTTTCGATTGCTCTCGCTTTCGGTTGTGCTGCAGTCGCAAGCGCACAGAACGGCATGAGCACACGGCCGTCGTCGCATGGTTCCGCGACGGTCGATACGACTCTTCTGGCATCGTACCGTGACGGCAATTATATGGTACGGCGCTACATGCTGTCGCCGCGGACGGACCGTACGGTCGACTATTCGGTACTATACCGTATCGACATGGCTTCGATGCAGAACGCCCTGAGTGACGACAATGCATCTCTTGCGGCATTCAACTCCTTCATCGAACGGATAATGTCGGATACGTTGATCAGGGTGGCCGATATCAGGATTGTGGGCTACTCGTCTCCCGACGGCTCGTATGCCGCAAACGAACGGCTGGCCGAGGAGCGGGCCCAGGCATTCAAGAACTACGTTGACGGGAAATACGACCTGTCTGCGCACTACAAGGTGACGACAGCGGCCGTAGCGGAGGATTGGGATTATTGCCGCCAGCTGGTCGAGACGTCGGCGTCCATGCCCGACCGCAGCAGCGTGCTGAAGGTGATCGACTCGTCGGAGGCGGCCGATGTCAAGGAGCAGCAACTCAAGGCGATGCCGGCAGCGTGGAACTACATGCGACAGGACATTCTGCCGCAGTTGCGCAAGGTTGACGTGGCGATAGACTACGGTACCTGCCGCATTGTCGAGGTGCGGATGCCGGTCGAGACCCCGAAACCGAAGCCGGCCCCGAAGCCCGCTCCGCAGAACAGATGCTGCATGTGCTGCAACGGGTGCCCGTGTTCGAGCGACATGCTGGTCATCGAGGTCGATGATGCGCTTCTGAATATCATCGAAGGGATGATCATCGATGAGATCGATGCCGAGTTGATTGAACTCGAACTGCCCTGAATCCCGCACGGCCGGTGAGCGTGACCGGACGGTGTCGTCGGGCCGCAAGGTTTGTCTGAAGGGTGTTAGCCTGTTTCGGCAACCGGAGGGCGCGGCGGAGCACCGAAACATCCCGTGACCGAAGCCGTGACCGAAAATGAGTTTTGTCGGGAGCTTTTTTTGCCCCGGGGCGGTTGAGGTGTGGAAAAAATCGCTATATTTGTGAAAATCTAAACACAAAGATCGTTATGGCAAAACTCAGACAATTGAAAAGGGATATCGATTATGTTCTCGAGGAGCTGGTCTTCGACTGCGATATGGCAATGATGTTCCACGCTTCGAAAGAGCAGGAGATTTTTGATATTATGCGTCAGGGCGTGGCTTTGCGCAACGAACTGTTCGAGAAGGTGAACAACCCGTTCGGCAAGAAGCCCCGCGAGCAGGCCGACAAACATGGCAAGCTTCCGTGCAAGTGCGCCGAAAGCTGCAATTCGGTTCTGGTCAAGAGACAGTACGCAGCATTGCGCCGCGAAATAGGTGACCGTTTCGACGAACTGTTCGAGAAATTGAGCGCCCTGAACAAGTAGAGTATCCGACGCATGTCGAAAACAAACGCCCGACCTCGTGAAAAGAGGTCGGGCGTTGTTCTGTTTACGGTCGGTGGGGGGGGGATGTTTACGGTCGGGCAAACCGTCAGTCGTCGTCGGGCGTGCCGGACGTTGCCGGCTGCCAGTCATTCACAGTCGGCCGAACGTTTGCCATCTGTTGGCTGCCTGTCATTAACAGGTGGCCGGACGTTGCCGTCTGCCGACTTGCCGTTCGCTCACAATCAACTGGCCGTTTTCCGTCCGAGGGCCTGGCTGTTGCTCACAAGCAACCGGACGTTGCCATCTGCCGCCTTGCCTTTCGCTCACAATCAGCCGGCCGTTTCCCGTCCGCTGGTCTGGCTGCTCTCACAAGCAACCGGATATTGCCATCTGTTGGCTTGCCGGAGTGCATAAGCTGCGTCCCGTGACCTCAGAACGGCAGGTCGTCGGTCGAATCGTCGGGCATGGCCGGTGCCGCCGGCTGCTGGTAGTTCTGCTGCTGCGGCTGTGAATAACCGGATTGCGGCTGTGCCGGAGCCTGCTGGTGTTGGTAACCGCCCTGCTGATAGCCTCCCTGTTGCGGCTGCTGGGCGTCGTTGCGGCGTCCGAGCAGCTTCATGTCGTTGGCAATGATCTCGGTCGAATAGCGCTTGTTGCCCTGCTGGTCCTGCCATTCGCGCGTGCGGAGCGATCCCTCGATATAGATTTGCGACCCCTTGCGGACATACTTGTCAACAACGTCGGCCAGGCCGCGCCACAGCGTTACGGTATGCCATTCGGTATGTTCGCTGCTCTCTTGCGTCTGGCGGTTGAAGATGCGCTCGGTCGTGGCCAAGCGGATGCGGGCCGTCTTGACACCGCTTTCAAGGGTTCGGACTTCGGGGTCGAGACCCACGTTTCCGATGAGTATTACTTTGTTTACCATCTATCGTATCTGTTTTTATAGTTGACGTATCATCTCCGTGAACAGCCGGGTCATGCGGACGGCGGCCTTGGCACCCTGACGCTGTACATCCTCATGGTCGCCCAGCTCGTCCGAAAGACCGCAGTTGGTGATCACCGAGACCCCGAAAACGGGTATCGACATGTGGCGTGCCACGATCACTTCCGGTACGGTCGACATGCCTGCCGCATCGCCGCCGATGGCCTTGAAGTAGCGGTATTCGGCCTGCGTCTCGAAGGTCGGGCCCGTACCGCCGACATAGACTCCGTACTGGAGTTTGATGTTTTCTTCAGCGGCAATACGCGTAGCCTGGGCGATGAGGGCCTTGTCGTAGCAGTTGTGCATGTCGGGGAAGCGCGGACCCAGTTCGTCGATATTCTTGCCGATGAGCGGATTCGGAAGCAGGTTGATATGGTCGGTGATGACCATCAGGTCGCCCGTGCGGAAGGTGGGGTTGATTCCGCCGCTTGCATTCGAAACGAAAAGCGTCTTGATGCCCAGCAGTTTCATCACGCGTACGGGGAAGGTAACCTGTTGCATTGTGTATCCTTCGTAGTAGTGGAAGCGGCCCTGCATGGCGACGATTCGTTTGCCGCCGAGCGTGCCGAAGATCAGGCGTCCCTTGTGACCCTGCACGGTCGAGACCGGAAAATTCGGAATCGAGGCATAGTCGAGGGCATATGCCGTTTCGATACTGTCGGTAAGCGAGCCGAGGCCCGTGCCGAGTATGACTCCCAGTTCGGGTGCGAAACCGTTCGTCTGAGAACGGATGTATTCGCAGGTCTGTTTAATCTGTTCTAACATCTTTTTCGAGTTTTAGGAGGAAATCCGCTGCCGAACTCCCTATGAACGAAATGCTTATCGGTATGTAGTAGAGCCTGCTGCGCAGGGATTCCGGAATTTTGTCACGATTCAGGAGCTTGACGGCATCCTTTTCGGTCATGATGATGCATGCGTTGTCGCCGGCCGCTTCGGACATCATTTGCAGGTCGCGGCGTCGGTAGACGTGATGGTCGTTGAAGATCAGCTGCGACACCACGTTGTAACGCTCCCCGAGCCCCTTCAGGAATGGTTTTGGGTTTCCGATGCCGGCCATGGCGACCACGTCGGCACCGTAGGCGATATGACCTGGCGCCTCGGCGAACAAAGGCCGCGGAGCTCCGCTTTCGATGCTGGTGAAGTAGAGCGACTGGTAGGGGAAACGGACCAGTTCCTTCTTGAGCAGCCGCCGTTCGATGGGCTGTATCGTTTCGGGGCACTTCGAGATGATGAAGTAGTTGGCGCGGTAGAGTTGCGAAGGCAGGTCGCGCAGTGATCCCCACGGCAACATGTGATCATCATTGAGCGGACGCGTGTAGTCGATCATGATGATGTTGATCTTGGGTTCGACGTGCCGGTGCTGGAAACCGTCGTCCATGATGATCATCTCGACTTCGGGGTGTTCGCGGCGCAGGCGCCGGATACCCTCGACGCGGTCCTCGCAAACCACGACCGGAATCTCCGGGAACTTCATCTTGATCATTTTGGGTTCGTCGCCGGTCAGGGTATAGTGCATTTGGGGCTGCACCTCGAGGTATCCTTTGGTCTTGCGGCCGTATCCGCGAGAAAGCATGGCTACATGCATGTTTCGGCTCAGCGTTCCGATGATCATTTCGGCCATCGGGGTCTTGCCGGTCCCGCCGACAGTGATGTTGCCGATGCAGACTACGGGAATGTCGAAATGCTCACTGTGAAGCACCCCCCAGTCGAAAAGACGGTGGCGTATGGTTATCACGGCCTTGTAGAGGAGCGACAACGGTATGAGCAAAACTTTCGATTTCATCGTTCGTCCGCATAGTTTTGCCAAAGGTAACCAAAAATGTCGGAGTTACAAAGCCTTATGCGGATATTGCGAAAAAAATAGTTCGCGCCGCACGGTCGGAATTTCACGCCTATCGGCCTAAGACTCGGCCTGTTCGGATGCGGCCCGGGCGCGTCGGCGGGCCTCCTCGATGGCCTCGACAAGCCCGTCGGGGTCGTCGCACGAAACGATGTAGTGCTGTTCGTAGAGGTTGACTATCTCGACGAAATTGTTCCATTGCGAGGCGTAGATGCGTTGGATGTCGAAGGTCCGCATGTTGATGAAGAACCCGAAGAACCCGAAGAACCCGTAACTGGCCAGCAGCGGAATTGTCCACCGCATTTCGGAACGTTCGCGTCTTTCGACCCGAACGATATCCTCGACCGGGATTTCGGTCATCTCGAGCAGGCAGTGGATCTCGATGGTGCGTGTGCCGACGCGTATGTAGTGGGGGATCGAGAGTACGCACAGCGCGATGACGGCACCGGCGATCGAGAAGAACCATGCCGAGATATATCCGCCGTCGTACAGGAAGTAGAGTGCACATGCGATCATCGCAATCATGAGGATGATCAGTGCCGAGCTCCATCGGATACGGCGGTCGAACGAGTATCTGAAGATCCGTTTCATGGCTTGCTGCAGTTTTCTGGGTTGGCTGTGGTGGCGTGGCCTGGGGTTGCGGAGGCAGAGTCGGACGGGTGTGATGCGGCATCTGCCGCAGTGCGGTGCGGGGCTTGCGCCCCATGCGATTCCTGCGATTCCTGCGATTTCTGCGGCTTCTGCGGTTCATGCGCCCCCTGCGATCCCTCATGGAGGGATAATATTGCTTCGGCTATGGTCATGTCGGCGGGGGTGGTCAGCTTGAGGTTCTCCCGCGAACCTTCGTACAGCGAGATGGCGGTGCCGAAGTGTTCGACAACCGAGGCATCGTCCGTGAAACGGCTCTTGTCATTCGTGGCTGCGGCATCGCAGTAGGCTCTGCGCAGCAACTCCCCGTCGAAAATCTGCGGGGTCTGTACGGCGCGGAGCTTCGACCGGTCGATCGTGTGCGACGAACCGTCGGCCGCAACCTCGCGGATCGTATCCGTAACCGGAATTACCGGTACGGCGGTACGGTTTGTCCGGGCGCAATCCAGTCCGCGGCGGATCATGTCGGCCGTCACCAGAGGCCGGACACCGTCATGGACGGCTATCAGGCTGCAATCGTCGGGCAGAGCCTTCAACCCGGCCTCGACCGACTCGAAACGCGACGCCCCTCCGGCAGTTGCCCGGTAGCGTACCGTGCAGCCGAAGCGTTCGCACAACTCGTGCAGCGTCCCGATATGGGCGGCGGGCAGTACCACGACCGTTTCGGCTTCCGGAACGGCTGCGGCTATCGCCTCCATCGTCCGCAGAAGTACGGGCCGTCCGCCCAGCGGCAGAAACTGCTTGGGTATTCCGGCCCCCATTCTGAGACCGCTGCCGCCGGCTACGATTATGAATCCGATCCGTATCATGGCTCTGCTCTCTGCGGGTTATTCTTTTTTGGGTTCGGCGGCATCGTCGGCTTTGGGCTCGGTCTTTGTCGAATCGACCTTCCCGATGCCGACAAGCAGCGAATCGGGAAGCGTGTAGGCTTCGGCCGGCAGCGAATCGAGCTGTACGATGATTCTGTCGGCGGGGATCGAATCACCCTGCAGTTCGGCCATTATGCGGTCGCGGACATATACGAATGCCGATTTGTTCTCGGGTTTGATCGGTTCGGCCGGCTCCGACGGTACCTTGAGCGGGTCGATCGGTGTGCCGTTCCTCCAGATGCGGAAATCGAGGTGCGGACCTGTCGAGGCTCCGGTCGACCCGACGTATCCGATGATCTGTCCCTGCTGTACGCGGCTTCCCTGCTGAATGCCCTTGGCGAAGGCCCGAAGGTGCAGGTACCCCGATTGCAGGTTGCCGGCATGCTTGATCTTGAGGGTGTTTCCGCCACCGCCGCCCCAGCCCTTGAATATTACGACACCGTCGGCTACGGCCTGTACGGGAGTTCCGGCGGGAGCCGCATAGTCGACACCCAGATGCGGACGGTAGACCTTGTAGATGGGGTGGAGCCGCGCACGCGAGAAGCGCGACGAGATACGCGAATATTTGAGCGGCGCCTTGAGCAGCGCTTTCCGGAGACTGTTTCCGTTTTCGTCCCAGTAGGCGATCTTGTCATCCTGCTTGAAGGGGATGGCGTAATATGATTTGCCGCCGTGGTCGAACCGTGCGCCCCAGACGCGTCCGAGACCAACCTCGACCGTGTCGACCATCATCCGGTCGTAGATGACCGTGAAGCGGTCGCCCTCCTGGATTCCGAAGAAGTCGATGCTCCACTGGTAGATATCCTCCATCTGTGCGGCCAGCTCATAGGGCAGTTCAGCCTCCATGATCGCTCCCCAGAGCGACGAGGTGATGGTCGCGGTGTCGCGTTCGCGGATCGGGGTTACCTCCTTGGCCCCCTCGATCACCGTTACGGTGTCGTCGGCGATGTTGAAGACCACGTAGTCGATATTGTTGCGTTCGTAGGCCAGGTGTCTGAGCGTGCGCTGACCGAGCGAATCCTCCTCGAAAAAGACCATGTATTTGTTCCCGGCGCGGACCTTGCTCAACGGGAAGACATCGACCGAAGCCTTGTCGAGGCGGTCGATCACCTGTGCGCTGACTCCGAATCCGTTGAGGATCTTTCCCATTGTCTCGCCGGCCTGTATCTCGCCCGAATCGAATGCCAGTTCATCGGCCTCGATGCCGTAGAGTATCAGTTTTGGTTCGGGTTCTTCGGCGATCTGGTCGGGTTGCCGCTCCTTGAGCAGCGAATAGGTGATAAGGCTTGCCGCGACGACTGCAACCACGACAACCGTCGGAATGAGATATTTCCTGTATTTTTCGATCATGATTTGTTTTTTTTCGGGTTTGCCGCCGTTTCGGACGGCCGTCCGTACAACCGACAAATATAACGTTTTTTATCCGGAATTTGTTTTGTGTTTCGGAATTTTAATGAGGCGGGCCGATATATTTCGGGCGGCACGGATCTCTGTCCGGCCGCCCGAAGTATCATGGGTTTTCAGTCATCGCGGCAAGCTGCCGGAAACGCTTCGGCTGCCGCATATGTATGGCTCTATTCGGAAACTCATTCCGGCCGTTGGGGCATGTTAGGACGCTATGGTTTCTGCGGCTCGATTGTGATGGCCAGACGGTTGTCGTACTTGAGCGGTGAGCTGTTCCGCAACTGGTCGCACAGCACATCCGTAACGAGAATGCCTGTATTGTCGGCCGGAACGCTCTTGTCGAAGCGGTAGTTCTCGTAGATGTAGTTGCACAGCGCTACCTTGTAGACCTTGTCGTAATCCACGGCATCGAACCTGACATCCGTGGCATTGC
>CDYS01035586.1_pt1 | contig 11520 bp, 9 predicted proteins | sample 557491 | NCBI WGS metagenome assembly CDYS01 (sample SAMEA3182057, study PRJEB8094) | gut metagenome | biome: human; feature: gut; material: Stool; isolation source: human stools | place: Canada | collected 2012-11-26
CAACTTAAATTAATTCCGCCAACGGGTATATATTCTTTAAATTTAGAGATGGATAAATCGTTACAATCATCCAAATACACAAAAATCCGATTTTCCTTCTCTGATAACGAACAATAACGAAATCCTATTTCTTTACAGATATTTTTGTTCTTTTCTTTCATAGTAAAAGACAACACACTATCATTCATCCGCCTTAGATATTTATAAGAAAAAAAAGCAGGCTTAACACTAAAATATGTACGTCCAAACATTTTATTTAACAACATTTTCCCTTCCTCCAGATCTCCGACTACATAAATAATAAAATTATACAGATCCGTATCATAAACTCCACCGAGACAATCAGGTAAACTTTCATATTTCGTTCTGTAATAATATCCAAACGTATCTCTGAAACAATCATAAACAGACTTTTTTATTGTCATATCATTAATGACACTATCCTCTTCATTACCCAAACGGAACTCACCCGAAAGTATATGATAATCACGAGATTTGTTACTGAGACCATATGTTACCGTGGCGTTTTTAGTCACTCGGTATTTCCCGGCCCTTCCTGTATACTCGTATATGGTTAATTCCAATGTGTCACGTGGAGGAACTACATCGGTAATCATTAGGTAAGCATGGCTTTCTGGTAACACGTTTTCCCAAGTTTGAGAACTCTCATCATAAAACTCCAACTTATAATCATTTCTTCCCATCTCAATAACATTATCCATGTGATTTATTATCTTGATCGGTATTCTGCGTTGTGACACAGGAAAAACGGAGTCCACCTGCAATTCGCAACTCCTTTCGTCTACAATATTCGAAGGTACTTTTACCGTATCTTTGAATGTATATTCAATGGCTGTATCTTTTGGTGTATATTGGCAAGAGATACCAAATAAAAATATAATGTAAAATATACTTACACATTTATTTTTAGGACCAACGGATTTCATTTTAGTGGGCTTCGCTAAAACAAAACATTCAAACAATAACTTTCCCATGATACATAATTTAGGCGTTAATTTTACAAAACGGTTAACCATACATCAACCATCCATGAATATATAAAATCATATCGAGATAAAAAAACGTTTGTTTCATAAAACTAGAAACATATTACATATAACCAAAAAAATATAGAAAATGATCAATGTCACAAAAACAGGCTGCCGGTTATTACAAAACGATATTACGTACCCGGCCGATCGACGCGGTTCTCCCGCCATGCGGATAAATCCCGGCGAAACGGATACTATATATGATCTATGTTATCTAAGGATAACTTTCGGTTAGTAGCGGTTGGGCTAAAAGCGTAGTTCTCGTAACGGACGTTTTCGGTATAATCCAGTGTATACCTAAATGCCGTCTATGGGTTATCACAAGCAAGAAGCTCCGGTAGCGGTCGCATGGCTACCGGAGCTTCTTGCTTGTGATAGGTTACGAGTGTTTTTATCGTACGATTACTTTCTCCGTGTGCTCCCGCTCGCCATCGGAGGCGTAGATCATGTAGATGCCGGCGGAGAGGTCGAAGCCATACTGAGTGCTGTTGACCGAGAAGCCGCATACTTGCGAGCCGCTTAGGCTGAACACCTTGATCTCCTTCACCGGACGAATGGCGGATACTATCACCCGGCCTCGCTGCGTGGATTGTATTGAGATGGCGTTGTCAAGCTCCGAGTCGAGCTCGCTGTCGCACAGGTAGTAGCGTCCATGGCTGTCACCACCTATTGTCATGCTGTAGCTGTCGCTCTCCATCTTGACGCTCTTACCCGTGTGGGCATCATATAGGTAGAGCCGGTTTGCCAGGCGACTCAAGCCGTTGATGGTGATTGTCACCTCCTCCCTTGAGTCATTGTACAGGCCCAATCCGATGTTGTGGATGTTCTTCACGGCATTGACCTGTGCCGCCAAGCTGCCTGCGACGGTATAGACCATGAGCGCATCCAGCTCGGAATCGAGCAGAACCACAGCGTCCTCATCCACCTTATAGCCGTTGTCGGCCCAGTCGGAGGTTGATAAGCGGGCTACGCTCTTTATCTCGCCTCTCTCCGCAGTGATGGTGATGACCGGATTGGTGGCTGTCGCCCCCTTTGTCGTGGCCCCACCTTTCGCTATCTCTGTTGCCGACATCATTTCCGGGGTGAATGTTATCTCGTTGTTTTCATCCACTGGCGCATACTCTGCCAACTCCACGAAGAAGGCTTGCATCGGGGCTACGGTACCGGTCGTATATTCACCTTCGAATGGAACATCCGGTGTGCCTACTACTGTCGCATTTACCGTGCCATCTGTTAATGTCCAGTACTTATTGCCCAGCACCTTTTTATTGTTGTCTAAGAATACATCCATATTCAAGTAAGTCATATAAGGATTTCCGACCAAGAAATGACGCTTCTTTGAGGTGCTGCCCTCGCCGGTTACATTGCTTGCGGACTCACCGAACAGGTCGCTCAACTTCACTTTTAAAGTGCCGTCCGTATTCTTATACGCCGCCAACTGCCCGGATTTCTCCTTGGGATACTCATTCGCTCTTAAAACGGATGCTTTCGTCGCTGCCTCATATTGGTAGTTTGCAACATTGTCCTCTTTCGGAAGGCGAACCAAGGCCATACCATCATTAGGAACCTCCTCTACGCTCAGTTAGAAGCCCTTGCCGATCGGGTAAGAAACGGTTACATCGTTGTACTCGATACTCCAGTTGGACTTGACGGCCGCTACTTCCTTCATTTCTCCATTTGTATCAGGCTTATACTCAATCGCGCTGTTCCAAGCCTTTTGGTAGAAGGCCGGTGCCCAGCGGCTGTAAGAGATTCCAAGATCTTTATCTTCCTCATATTTAATATCCTTAAAGGCTTCCGTCTCCTGTCGGCCATTGTCTTGCGGGGCATAGAAGTCACCCGCATAGACATTTTGCAGCGGAGAGGCGACCAACGCTTTTCCGTGTTCGACATCTCGAACTCTACCCAAGCTTTCTCGTAATCCAGATAGTGCTGGTTCATCAGCATGGCTTTCGGCTGGAAGTAGATCTTGTTTACCTTGTTGCCGTAGTAAGGGACAACCTTAATCGCATTGTTAGTTCCGGTATTGTTGACGGCCATATCGTATTGGATATTGTTTAGATTTGGCCAATTTTTTAAATCCAACGTATTGCGTTGATCTCCCTGTCGTAGCCTGCTTTCGTCTTCCAATCTCAATACATTTGTATTATTTCCCTTTTTAGGATCAATCGTAACCTTGGTGAAGTAGAGCGGAGCGAAGGCATTCTCGATCGGATCTGAGCCATTAGCGTCTGTGTCGTTGTTGTTTCCGCCCATATACAACTCGGCTCGGGTGGATTGATCCCAGTTGTCATCGTTATACCAAACAGCGTCGGTACCTCCCTTCCAAGTCAGGTACTCGGGGACGATCTTAAGCAACAAGGTCGCATAACCGGTACATGAATTTGGTATTTCCGATGTGCCATTATACTCGCCGAAAGGTATGCGTAATGAATAGGTACGTCCTTCTTCAAAGCGACTGTTTATATCACGATTAAAGGTAAGCGATAAGCTACCACCCTTCTTATTTGTTGCGGACAAAGATGTTAATACAGCTATCGGTACATATTTCTGTTCCTGTTAATTCTTACCTCCTATAATCAACTTCGGCTGATGTTCCGCATCACCCAACAATCTCTTCAAGCATTGGGTTGCCTTATCATCTTCTTTATAAAATTCCAAAATCTCATCTTTAGTAAACGATGCGGTTTTATCATTTTGTTTATCCTTGAAATCTTTCAACAGCTCCTGAAGGTCTTTTTGTTCGGAAGAAAATTCTTGCTCATACTGCCAAGCCCCCCTAAATACCAGTCAAAAGTATATGTTCCATTTGGATATGCTTCTGTAAACCGTTTTACAGTGCCCGTTGGATTTCCTTCGGTATCCACCTCTTCCACCCAAAGCTCAGCGGTTACCTCCGCGATAGACCCCATGCAGGCAATTCCCTCGGGAGCGGTCGATGAAGCATTCACCGCTATTGTTACAGAAGGATTTACAGTGAAAGGAGAGTGTAACAAACAAGGTTCTTTAAAATTAATCGTAGGTACTTCAATCAAATTTCCATCATCATCATATGCTGATCTGGCAACATGACGTGCGCTAAACAACACCACCTCATAGCTATCCGAAGCGGGTTGGGCTTCAGGCGTACTTTTCTCCCCCTTGAATTTAAGATCCGTATTATTCACGTCGATCGCACCTAGGTAAATAATATATTGGCTTCCTATTCCTTCCTCCCATGGGCAATGAATACGAGGAATCTTCAAGAAAGAATAAATAGTTTCTAAACACTCCTCATATATCTTATTAAAATTACTACCCTTGCTCTTTATCGCATTTATGGTTTCTTGGGGGATCTCCGTGATCTTTCCGGTAACCTTGGAGAGATCATCGCTCTTTTCAATCGTTACCTTTAGGGTAGTTAATGCATCTTTAAGTTTATTTATATCTATATTCGCATGGTCTAACTCTTCTTTTGACCAAATTGTCTTTTTTTCAGTCCCGTTCGGCCCTTTTATCTCTTTCTCACCCGTATCTGAGATAAAATCATTGATTGCTCGTATATTCATGACAATCTCACTTGCCAAAGCATCATCTTTGGAGCCGGGCATCGGCTCAAATTTGTCTCCTTCTATATACCTTTTGGTTGGTACCGCTATACGAATATTCTTGGAAAGCCTTTTCAATACAACATCTTTTTCCGCCGCTAAATTCTTACTCAACGTCACCCAATCATCCAATTGATCGCCAAATGTACTTGGGTCATTAAACTTTTCCGTTTCCACCACACCATAATACACATTGCCCACACCATTATGCGGATCATCCGTGTAAGGATCCGGCCCCATCAATCCATAGCGAGACTTACGAGCCTGCTTGTTTGTCAAATTAATATTTTTCAACACATCCGGCTCTTGATGCCACCCCATATTGCGCAACAAAGTACCATAATCGGAACTTACAATTAAAGAGGATGCTGTACAAGCACTTTCTCTCCGCACTTTAATATTGGTTTTTTATATACTCGCACATCATCAATGGCATAGTCTGCTCCATAAGTATGAATGGTATTATTTTGTACCTCTATGAAATACTTCTCAAATTGGCTAGAATTATTGATAGCCATGGTATAACATACTTGCTGCCATTTACCTACGTTTTTATTAGCAGGTCTATCATCATAGGTAGCAGAATAATCCGTTAAAGCATCTCCTGACGTAAAACGATGTAAGACTACCGGGTTTTCACCCTCATTCTGACCAATAAAGTTGATATTGATATTAGGAGGAAGAGGTTTTCCACTACCTTTGTCACCGTTCCATGTGGTCATGTCATTTACCCATGCTGTAACAAGTAGTTCGGTATATTGACAAACCCCTTCTTTGATTGGCAACATGACCAATTGTCCCGGTTCGTTTGAGGCATCTATGTAATAAAAATATCCACACAGCGTTTGATTACTCGTCGCGTAAGTCCTATCATAAACTTCGGGTGCATCACTATTACTTTTTCAAATAAAAAGCGTTTATTTTTTTACCGAAAATATTACCTTTTGTCCTTTGGGGGTACGCTATAATATACGTAATAGGTGTACTGATACCATTACTTAGATTAGATATGTAGTGGCTACGATGGATTATTTCGCTCGTACAAGGGTGTAGCTGGTTAATTTATTGATTGTATCGGATTACCCTTTCTGTGGGTTGCCTCCCCAATTCTTTTCCTCCGATCCGAGTCCGGCTTTTTGCTCGGCAAAGGTTTTAGGATTCCGTAAATGGCAAGTTACAGCCATATCCTTTACTGTATGGAAAATAACGCTGAAGAAGTGTTGCCATTGCAGGCTACACCGATTGCTAGTGCATATAATGCTAAAGTAAGGGAAAAAGAACTTGTTTTCCGCATTGACCGTCTGCTAGAAGAACTTGCTTCCTTGAAAGAAGCTCTCCTTCTGAAAGGCAAGTGTTCTTGCTTTCTTGTCCTCATAGCTAAAGATTTTAATTCATAATGTTTTTTGTAGTTTCATAAAAATGCTTTTTCGAGAACAAGTACCTGTTTCGATAGAATAGTAAGATAATCACACCAAAATTCAGTGTACATTATTCTATATAACTAAACAGGCTAACCGAGTAGACAAAGAGGGGATAAGATGATTGCTCATTCTTATCTCCTCATGCCATCAGTTATTCAAAATAGTCCCTATCAATGTACTTCTATTGTAATGACAGACCTTATACGCACAACTTAATGTGTCAAGCAATAATACAGCTTTTTTTAGCTTTACAATTGCAATTTGCAACTACTTAGAGTAGTCATTTTAGCTTTGACATCCTCTTTCTTGTTATCTGCGGTGAGCGGTAGGACAGTTTATTTCGCCACGTCCCACCATATGCGAGAACTGAAGTGATCGCTACCGGACAGACGGCTAACAGCTACCTCGTAATTAGCCGCATTGTCTTGCGACTCTTTTGATGGGTAGCGGAAACGACGGGGGATCTCTCCATTCGTATCTGCGTTAGGATACGGATTGGCCGGGTCATAGGTCGATTTTAATTCCGGATAGCCGGAACGACGCCAGTTAGCAAAGGTCTCATATTCATCACAGAAACAGTTGATCCAATATTGTGTGTTGATCTGTTCCAACGCTTTCGATGCATTGAACGGGTTCTCCGTCAAATAGCGGTCGATCGCGGTCTGCGTCAGATACTGATTATACAGCGCCGTGCCGTTGGGGAACTGTGCGAACTGCCGCATGCAGCGCGTACGCCATTCTCGTAGTAGGTCTGCGCGCTCCCGTCTACCCAGCCGCGTACGGCGGCCTCGGCCAGCAACAATTGCGTCTGGGCATAGGTGCAGACGAACGTCGGGCCCGTCGAGTCGGAATAGGTATAACGGTTTATCGTGGAATAACGGCTCCTGTACGTGCTGCGGTAATCCTCGTCCTTGAACTCGGGGTATTTGTTTCCTACGAACCACGGGCTATCGGGGCTGTCGGAGAAACCGCTAGGCAAGCCTTTCTGGACGGCCGGATCGGAATTGCCATATTGGAAGTCACTACCCGCCTGCACCGAGATGGTCGGCTCCTCGCACACCGTACCGATCAACGACAGGCGCGGATCGTTAGTACTTTTCAGCAGATCCACGAAATACTCGGTCAGGAAGAAGTTGCCGCGATCCTCGTGCGAGTAGATCTTGGCGTATGGCTCGGAGAAGTCGTTCGTTGTCAGGCCACCCGCATGCATCAGCATGCAGTTGTCCGCATCCGACTCAAATACCCCGTTGGCTACCGCGGTCTTCACCCATTGCTCCGCTGCGGCCGGATCTACCTTCGACATACGCATCGCCACGCGCAGCATCAGTGAGTTGGCAAACTTCCGCCACTTCGAGGCATCGCCTTGGTAGAAGTTGTCCGCCGATTTCATCGCTGCCGCCGATGCGCCGTTCAAGGCGGCCTGTGCCTCGTTCAATTCCTTCAGCAAATCCATATAGATAGATTGTTGCGTGTCATACTCCGGGAAGGAATACAACTCCGGCTGTACCGCCTGTGAGTAGGGGATATCCCCGTAAAGGTCGGTCATGCGGTGCATGCCGTAGGCGAGCATGATACGAGCGATTTGGTAATCGATCTGCCGTGACGGATCCTCTTTCCAAGCCTCCACCGCATCTTTCATGTCGCGGAGCGCCCCGCGCGTGTCACCGTTGTAGATTTCCCAATACGCACCTGAGTAGCCGTCGTTCCAAGTGTAATTCGCATTACCCAACCAATTGAACGATGCGGTATGGCTCATCCATTGAGCCGCATAGATACAACCGTTTCGCCATACGTCCCAATCAGATCCTAACATCTGATGCTGACCGTTGGTGAACAATAACTCGGTCGGGATATTCTCCGAATTCAGGTGCTCCGGGTCCATATTCACATCCCCGAAATCGCTGCAACCCGTTCCCCCGATCATGGCCGCGGCGGCGCACGTCATATATACTAAATACTTTTTCATACTATTATACTTCTTCAAACGTGATTAGAATTTGACATTGACATTGAAACCGATATTTCTCGTGGCCGGATAACCGTTCAACTCCAAGCCCTGTCCGTTCGTGTTGTTGTAAGCTGACTCGGGATCGATGTTATCGGTATGCTTCAAGATAGTCCATAGGTTACGTCCCACCAACGAGACGCTCAAGCCCTTCACCACCTTCATCTTGTTCAAGACAGACTGCGGGAAGGTATAGCCGAGCGACAACTCACGCAACTTGATGAAGCTGGCATTGTAGACGAACTCCTCGGCGATATTATTGTTGACGATCCCCTTGTGATAATCCTGCGCGTTTACCGCCACGTTGTTCTCTCCAAGGATCTTTCCATTGTCATCTATCATGACACCGGCACCGATAAAGCCACTGCCTCCCGGGTTATCAACTGTACGGCCAAGCAACGTACCCTTGTGCAGACCCTCGCTGTAGAGCGAGTAGTTCGTGCCGGAGAAGAGGCTTGCGCCTGCCTTGTAGTCAATCAAGAACGACAAGGAGAAATCGCGGAATCCATTCACAGTAGGATTCAATATATCATAAAGCGAATTATAGTCACTAAACTTGATTTCTGTCTGTGGATTTAACATAGAATCATTATTGGTTTATCATATAAATATATTGAAAATCAACAATATAAAAAAGTAAGATAATGCCAGATTATAGAAAAAAAGAAGGATGCTTAACTCTTGTGAATGCAAACATCCTCCACTTGTTAACGATGTGATTCAAGTCATATGGCTACTTTTTCAGCAGCACCGAAATCAGATCCCCTTTTTAAGGTTGACAGTAAGCCAATCAAAAATAGAAAATGATTGTTTTCATTCAAAAAGAAATTAGAGTTTCTAAGCGTAACAACAATTTCTACATATAAAAACTATACTTAATTTGAGGTTTTTGTTCCGGTGACACATATTTCAATATTTCTCCAACATTCCGACTACAATCAATTGTAATCGGAAATTTTCTATCAAATTGGGTGTTATTCCAATTCATTTTTGTAAGGGATAATATTTCTTTACATATCTGTTCAGGAGATTCATCAAAAGAAAAAAGCCTTATTTCTATAGGATTAGGAATATATTTACCTGGATACGTCCCATAATACTCAACATATCCTCTAGTATATAAAAAATGACGGCATCTATCAAGACTAAACATTGTTCCTCTTAATGGAGGATAATCATTATCTCTATATAATCTAAAACTTGTAGGCATGATAGTTACTAAATCTATTGAATTAATATTCATATTATAAGCAACCCTTTTAAAACCATCAATTTCTTCTTCGGAATAATTCGAACTCTTATGAATGACAAGCCTTTGAGGAAAAATTTTTATTGCATTATAATATTCACTCAAGGATTCCTTTAAAAGATTATATGCTTGTTCCTCCGTTAAGTGAGGTTGCCTATCCTTTTTATCCTCCTTTACAGGAGTCCCTCTTAATATTACTCCATTACCGTGTTCATTAAAAATTTGTGCAACACTGGTCTGAATAGTTTTTTTATCACGGGTACGATAAAAACTTATTCCTGCAAAACAAGTTATATTATTAGTTTCCTTTTTTAAAGACCAAGGAATACCTCCTGCCTTATAATATAAGGCAGTATAAAAGTTCCAAGCTATACTTGCTTCATCTTGCATCTCAGAAGAAGGCTTAGCAATTCTATCTCTTAGTATTTGAATTGGGATATTATATTCCATAGCTTTGGCTTTTAGTAATCTCCTAAAATTAACCTCAACTTCCACAGAATCCTCCTCTCCAAAATCATCATCTATTTCAAAAGTTTTAGTCCCATATATTATTTTTGTCAAAGATTCATCCAATACACATAAAATAACATCTGGCTTCTTATTGTTTGCAAGAAAATGTATTTCTGATAAATAAAGCTCCACTGTTTTAAGAATTAGCTGATCAATATCATTAGCTTCTTTTTTAATTTTCTCAAAGGTCGAATTATTAATTTTACGTATATACGATTCATCATATACAATTTTACTATGAAATCCGACTGTTTCATTAAATCCTGGAAAATTAGTAAAAAGATTAGGTTGTTTACTCTTTTTTGCTTCAATATGATTGCCACATTTTTTAATCCAGCTAATAGCAATATTAATACTTTCACTCAATCCTATAAACCCAACAACTATTTTATCAGGTCTTATATCATTAATATCTGACACATTATACTTATATATACCTGTCCGAGGACAAACATATTCCCCTTTGCCAAATTGTAACAAAGGTTCGTCTAGTAATTTAATTTCCATACAATAGAGTATAATTTAGTGTTAAATTAAAAGGAGAAGAAAATGATATATACTTATATTCAGTCTCATTATCTTCTAATTTATTTGTAAGACAGTATGACAAAAACATAAAATGTTGGTAAACAGAAGAATTACTTTCCAAGTTTTTTTTCTGAGCAATTAATTGACTTTCTTGTTTGCAACTATGATATCCATCATAAGTAAAACTCCATCCTGGAGTTATACTTATAAACCATTTTTCATTTGATCTAAAAGATTGAATTTTAAATGAAAGTTGCCTAAAATATAAAATTTGCTTCTTTTCGCTATTCCAAACTTCAGCAACAACAGAACGCGTTGCCATTTTTTTATTTTTCCACGTAATTTTTCGTTCCCTAGGCACTCCTATAGGCTTAAATCTAAAGTATTTTTCTTTTGGCAACCACTGAATATTCTTGTATGAAGCCAACTCCTCTATAGAACGATTTATAAGATGAAGCAGTGCCTCTTCGTACTTGAAACTAACATTGGCAAATTCATTTACAGAATACTCTTCAACCGTACCAATTTCCACTAACTTATTTAAAGGTTCATCCCGGTTATCCAAGGGCCTAAATGATAAAATTTTATCTTCAAAAGTAAACCAATCTCTGCAATATGTGATCTTCAATAGTTCAAACGCCTTACTTAACACCTTACCCATGGATGCACTCTTTTTAAGTTTATTGGGAGTACTCCAAGATTGCGTAATTATATCATCCCGATCTATCCCAATTATGCCTACATATACTTTTGAGGGGATATTTACTTCAAGTATATTCGGAAATAGCACTTCTGTTTTTATTATCTCTCTATGTTCTAAGAGATATCTTCGTTTACTTATTTCTTCTTCACAAAACTCATCTTTCAATAATTGTAATAAAGAATCTATTTTAGCAATACTAATTAAAGAGTTTACTTCTTTAAGAATGTCACTATAGTCTAAAATATCTTTTTCCGAAAATTCTAATTCATTATCACAAGCTACAGAGAATATAGCATCTGAATATTTTTTCAGCTTCTCTGTTATGATATATATAAGTAATCTATCATAATCCTCGCAACGTTTACCTTTTACAAATTCATTTATTGTATGTTTGACTTTGTCCCCAGTACTAGTAGATGTAACTTGAACCGCTATTCTATTTTCTGTATCCACTAGATCTATAGC
>CDYS01033332.1_pt1 | contig 11510 bp, 10 predicted proteins | sample 557491 | NCBI WGS metagenome assembly CDYS01 (sample SAMEA3182057, study PRJEB8094) | gut metagenome | biome: human; feature: gut; material: Stool; isolation source: human stools | place: Canada | collected 2012-11-26
TACTGAAAAAAGCCCGCAGCGGCCACGGGAGCCGCGCCGACAATGCACACCCAGCTCACCGTTTCCCGGTCCAACACTCGGCTCAGGCTGAAATACAGCACCACGGCAGCGCCCACCGCCAAAACGGAGCAGACAAATTGCCGCACGGACAGGCCGAAAAAGAGCGTTTCGCGGTAGGCGCGAATTTCCTTGTTGATTTTGATTTCCATTAATTACCACCCTTATTTCTTGTGTTATAATTTCCATGAAAATATCGTTAAGAGGCAGGTGCAAATATGCGTACAACTCGTAACTCCATCATATATTGTGACTCTTGTGATATACAAAATGACACTTTGAAGATTACTCCTGAGAATTCTTGCGATGTTCTTTTCAGCAACGACAGCTTTTTTCGCTCAAATACAACTAAGATTTTGGATTGGTTTTTAGCTGACAAGAAAACATACATGGTGTTCAATTTTGGCCTGTATGAGGACAGTCGCTTATATATCGTTTCAAAATATGAACCTTCGAAATGTGCATCAGGTTCTGCCCCTTCTATTTCCATGATTAAGTCATCCGCAATTGATGATCCATGGTTTTCTTCACATGATGGCACCGTATCCGTTTCTGTCCCACACGAACGACTACGCCCACTGCTCCAAGCTATAGTCAACACACTCCCCATTCCAAATGAGCGGGGACTATATACAATTGAGGGGGAACCTCCTCTTTTCAAAGCTCAGTTAAGCCGTGACCGTAGCGGTTTTAGGAAAATATGGATTAACGGTGATTTGCTCGAAGAAAAAAACTACGGCGATTGCAGTATGGTTTTCTCTGTTGTAGGGGTCTATCTTTCATAATTTCAAATTATTTTCGCGGCACGGTCAATTAACTTACCCACACTCCCAATGCTAACAGAATCAATACAGTCTCATACAAACAACTCGGCACCCATATCACTATTATCACACCACCATCTACAGCACACCTCTTTTTTCACAGGCAACAGTGCGGCGTGTAACCTGCTTTAGTTACCATCAGCGGCACTGATTCCGCGTTTTTCTGTTCTTCTCAAATTTGGCAATGGCTGACTTGTCGTAAAACTGCATAGCATCTATTCCGTCGTACCCCTCTTTCTTCACCAGATAATTCCTTGTAATGCCGTGCTTTTTACAGTAGCTCAGGTACTTTTGCATTCCCTTCCAACAGGAATTTCCCTTGTCTCGGCTCTGCTCATCAGCCAGATATCCCGTTGCACTCCAAGCGGTGCAATGGAAAAGATCGGATACCGATAAAATCGAGTATCCTTGCTCCAGCTTTCCAAAGAAGTCTCCTTCCACATCAAACAAAGTCAAGTCATACCACATGGCCTGCATCTGTCTGACTCGCGGCTCGTCTCTCCAAATCTGAAATTGAAGCTCAAGCCCCATATCCTCAACAAATGCATGAGCGATCACCTCTTTAGGAAAAGCATCGCCCTTAACCATGATGCAGCCCAAAATGTACTCCTCATTGCCATATTCGTCTCGTCTTTGCTGATACTCTTCCGTTCGTTTCAGCTCCCGCTCCACGATACGAATGATCTTCTCACGGTAATTATCCATAAACGTCTCCTTTATAACCCAAGCATTTCCTTTGCGATGTGGTCGGCTGATTTGACCAGGCCCACCAGCACCAGCAGATTGAACACAACCTCACCTAAATAGCTCCACACCTGCGTCACTACGGAAGCGCTGCTGTCTATAACCGGCGTGCCGCTGGAGGAAAATGCCGAAAAGATAATGCAGGCCAGCACAATGACCGCGCCTTCCATACATACGCCCACATAGCTCCGCAGGAAAGCCTTGCCAAAATGGGATGTGCCCTCACCGGCAAATGATGCCAGTGCCACAGGCGAGAGTGCAGCGTACATATAAATCTTAAAAAAGCGCCCGTAGACAGTAAGGATCATGATAAACGCCAGCACTGTGATCATCAGGCTTCCCAGTAGTGTCACCAGCCAAAGCGGGATACTCGCCAAAAAGCCAACATCACCAATGGAGTCTGCGATCTCCTGCGGCAGCGCCACGGACGCGCCGGTCAAGCCGCCTACGCTGCCCGCCGCAGTTGCCACAATGCCGTTGCACACATCAAAAATATTTACTAACAAGTCCATCCCGTAAGTAATTCCCAGCTTCGCCAGCACAAAATAAATGAAGTGCCGCAAGACCTGCTCGGGTCGTTGGAACTCCCGAAAGCTGGCAGAACTGCGGAAGATGCCAATGGCAAAAAACAGCACCAGCAGTCCGTAGCCTATGGCCTGCATCCCGCCATTGATGGTCACAATCGTCTGCCAGATTGTGCCGCCTTTGAAGGTTTGCGGCGATTCTGTCAGCAGCGACCACATCTCCGTCATTTTGCTGTTCCAAGTTGTAAATGCGTTGGTTAAATTCTCTACAATCCAGTTGTTGTCCAATTTTCACCACCTCCATAATTGTAATGACATTGTATTGACATTTCTCCTTTTCGGTATATACTAAGGTTGAGGTGAATGCTATGAACACGATCAATGTCACATCTGCACCAAAAACCGCAACCTTTCAAATGCGGATCAATCCAGAAGTCAAGCAGCGTATGGAGGACATCTACGCCCGTCAGGGTCTTTCCTTTACCGACGCCGTTAACATTTTCATTCAACAGTCCCTAAACATGGAGGGCCTGCCGTTTCTGGCTTCGCCTGAGAATGCGGAATATATGAAAGCCAAAGCTATACGCCGCCTGCTGGATGAAGCGCAAAAAGGCTGGGCATCCGCTGAAAGGGATGGCTGGGTATCCGAAGAAGATGCTTACCGCACCCTTGGGGTGGCCGAATGAAGCTAAGATATACGCCGGAAGCATTACGCGATCTCCAGGAGATAAAACGGTACATCAAAAGCGATCTTCATAACCCCACCGCTGCAAACCGGATCACAAAAGCCATCCTCGACGGCTGCGCCCAACTCAAGCAGTTTCCTGAAATGGGCGTTTCCATTGGGGCAAAGACCGGCTATGAAACTGACCTGCGTATGCTGGTGGTCGAAAGCTATATCGCGCTCTACCGCATTGAAACAGAAGTCGTTTCTGTTGGCCGTATCATCAACGCCCGTCAGGACTACATCCGCATTTTGTTTGGAGAAGTCACACCACAATGAATGTAGCTGCACCCTCTGTTCCTTATTGGACAGGGGGTGCAGCTTTTCATCAGATCACGCCGATGGCACTCAAAATTTCCTTCGCAAAGGCAATCATCAAACCACCAAAGAGGCAGAGGAAGCCCTGCGTGCGTTGGCTGGCGTCATGAGACTGGATCGACATGCCGACCTGCACAATACCCCAGCCAAGGATAATGACGCCCAGTGCCTTGATGATGCTGAAAATAAAATCAGAAAGGTTGTTTACAATGTCCAGCGGGTCGCTGCCCGCTGCCATTGCAGGCGTGGCGCAGCAAAGGCAAAGGACGGCAGCACCAGCCGCCGTCCAATAGCACTTCTTCACCTTATCAGCTCTCAGCATCGTCTTCTTTTTCAGTTTCTTCATGTTCCGATTCCTCCATATTGATAAATTCATAGTCGTCCAACGATTTGAACTCGTAGGGCAGATCGGGCAGTGCGTAATTCGGCGCATCCTGCGGCTTATGGATATAAGGCTTCGCTTTGCCGTCCACCGTCAGCCTGATATTTGGGTGGTTCTTGATGTTGTACTTCTCGTCCAGTACCGGACTCTCTCCGCGAATAAACAAAATTGCTTGATTGGTGCCCAGTTTTCGCACTTCATCCAGCGTCATCAATTCGCGTCCCGTCTGCTGGAAATTGGTTGAGCTCGAGCCATTACGGCCTTTTGTCTGCCCACGTGTGCGGGTGGCAAGCGTTTCCTTACCCAGCAGCTTGACAATGAACTCCAGAGACGTCGGCTCGTTGCCGCCGCCAAGGAATAAAAGCGTATCGCAGTTGCCGATAATGCTCTCCCATTCCTTTTCATACAGCGCCTTGATGTTTTGAATGTTCTGCACGATAATGTTTAGTCCAATATTGTAGCTGCGGCAGGTTGCCAGTATTTTGGGATAGCTTTCCGGCTGCGCCACGTTTGCCCATTCGTCTTGAATCACGCGCACTGGAACAGGAAGCCGACCGCCATGCTTTTCATCCGCCCGGTGATAAAGCTCCTGAAAGCACTGCGTATAAAGCATACCTACAAGATAGTTCATACTGGTGTCCGCGATTGGGATCACACAGAAGATGGCTCTTTTCTTCTCGCCCAAGCTGCCAAAATCCATTTCATCTGCCATCGTCATCCGGGCATACTGCGGAATGTTAAACGCAGCCAAGCGTACAGCAGCACTCACTAAAATAGATTTTGCCGTCTTGCCCGCCGCCTGCTTAAAAACCTTATACTGCTTAACGGCAACATGGTTCGGCTGTTCTTCCTCCAACGCGCGGAAAAGCATATCGAGAGGGCTGCGATACTGGTCATCATCCTCCCGCACTTCGGCAAAATTCATCATGTAGAGCATCGTCTCGAAGTTTCGTTCCTCCGGCGGCGCTTCACTGATGAGATAGAGCATCAGCGCCGAATCCAGTGCAATTTCAGCCTTTTCCCAAAACGGGTCATTGCTGGAAGCGTTGCGCGGCGTGGTATTCTTAATGAGATTGTCAATGAGCGTCAGCACATCCTTCTCATTGTGAACATAAACAAAGGGGTTATAGCAATCAGACTGACTCGGATCAATGAGATTGAACACCTTCACATCATAACCTTTGTTTTTCAGAAGCCCGCCCGACGCGCGCAGCAGCTCGCCCTTGGGATCAGTAATGAGATAGGAGCAATTTGCGCTGTAAACGCCGGGTTTGCAGAAAAAGCGGGTTTTACCGGAACCGGAGCCGCCCACCACAAGGATGTTCATGTTGCGCTGAGTGATGTAGCCGTCCATGCCAAGACGGACGTGCTGCGTCAGGATGATGTTGGCTTCCTTATGCTGATGATCCATATACTTTCGATTCAATTCCTTCGGATCGCCCCACTTGGCGCTGCCGTACTCTTCGCCCGGTCGGCGATTCTCGCGGCCAGAGTAGTAAAGTGCAATACCGCAGCCGTAGAGAAATACGCTCCCCAGCATGAATTTCAGCGTATGCGCTGTCCATCTCACGGAAAAGGGGTGTTCCAGCGCTTGGCTGAAACACCCCATCCATCGAAAAAGGTTCATGTCGTCCTCATAAACACAGGCGGCAATCGCCGCCAGCCAGAGAACCAGCGGCAAGAGCGCCGCCCACACCGGGGCGGCTCTCCGAAAGTTTTTCTGACGCACGATTTAATATCCCGTCTTGGGCAGTCTCACCGTCGTCTTAGCGTAAATCGTGGTAAGCCAACGGGACACCGCCTGAATCCACTGCCCGTCATATAGTCCGCCCACATCTGCCACATTCACAATGCTGGAATTGTTGGCAAGGCCGCTGCGGGCAGTGGCATAAATGTACGGTGTCTCTACCTGAGCAAAGCCCGCTCTCACATTGCCGAATACAAACATGATCTCCGTGACGCGCTCATTGGCGGCAAGGCCGAGGACTGCCGGACGGGCGTCCAGCACATACACCTTGCTTGTGCTGAGATTGTCCGCCAGCGTGCGATAATCCTCAGATAGATTCGTCTTATACACCACCTTATAATTCTGCTGCTGATTATAAGAGCCCGTAACGATTTTATTCAGCGTGATTTGAGCAGGAATCTGATCTCTCCAATAGAAAGAGTCAAGCGAAACATTGGAGCCGTTTTTGATCTGCGAGAACACGTAACGAATCGGCTGACCGGACACCGCCTGCGAAGGGCCGGTCTTCTTGATCGACACATTCGTGTACAGGCTCTTATTGGTCATGCTCACCTTGACGATCTGACCGGCGAATTCGATCTCTACCTCGATTGGCGTCTTGTCGAGACCGTAGAATTTACCGGCCTTGGATTCAACAATCTTGTAGCGGCCCAAAGGCAGGGGTTTACTCACCGCAAGGCCGTTTTTATCTGCCTTGATGGTGTCTACCAAGCGATTTGTGCGGGCGTTGTAGATCTCCAGCTCCGTGTCGGGGATCGGCGTACCGGCAGGCCAGCCGTTCATGCTGTTGTAGTCCGCTGAAGTCTTGATGACCTGGATCTGACCGGTGATGGGGGTATTCTTCCACTCGACAAGCGTCGTCTCGCCGTCTTTCACGTAGACCGTTTTTTCCTGCTTATCGGGGATGTAGCCCTCGTTGTCCCCCTCCCGCAGATAAAAACGGCCTGCGGAGAGGCCCTCAAAACGGACATATCCTTCGTTATCGCTCTCTTCCTGCGCAATGGGATTGTGTCCACTGTCATAGAGGATAAACGGCACGCCGTAGATGCCCTCGCCGGTCGTGCTCGACGTCTTGTGGATCAGGATGCCGCAGATCATCTTATTGGTCAGCACAACGGGGGCGCACTTGCCGTCCTTGACTTCAAAATAAACGGGCGTGCTGTCGAGCTGGTATTTGGGATTTGCCACCGTTTCAACGGCGTAGTAGCTGCCGTCCTCGAGTGAGGCAAACGCCTGACCGCTCTCCGACGTCACGAGCGTCGTGACCAGCGCACCGTCGAGTCTGCGCACCTCGATGGTCGTATCGGGGATGCGCACACTGCGATTTGCCGCATCCACCTTGATAAACTCGACCTTGCTGATCGGCGTATTGTGAAATTGCAAGGTCTGCGTATCGCCCGGATTGATCGTCACCGTCTGCGTGCGGTTGGCCTCGTCGAGCTGGTAGCCCGGTCCGCTTTTGATTTCGGTCACCACGACGGTGCCGACGATGCCGCTGATGCGGATCTCTCCATGAACGTCTGTCACATAGCGGCCATTGCTCGAGATCGTACCGCCCGCGGCATCGACATAGCTGCCGTCCGCGTATGTGATCTCGAATTCTGCCCCTGGCACAGCCTCCTGCGTCGGGGCGCTGCTGTTTTTCTTGATGATCAGGTTGCCGAACGGTCTGTTGAGGAACTGCAGATGCACCGTTTCACCGCTCTTGATCTGGATGTGCTGCGGCGACTCGTCCAAAAGGTACCCAGCCGCAGCCCTGACCTCGCGTGCGATGATCGTCACCCCCGGCTCCAAGCCATCCACAAGGATCTCACCCGCAGCGTTCGTTGTATAGATACCGTTGTCGTTGCCGACAAATGTACCATCGCTATAAGTCAGCAGAAAATCGGTGTTTGGGATCGGGCTGCGCTTATTGTCATCGCTCAGCTTTGTAATGAGCAAGCTGCCAAACGGGGAGTTGCCAAAGCGGATGATGACCACGTCCTGATCCTCGCCGGAGATCCACACCGTCTGAGGCTCACTGTCAATGATGTGGCTGCCATCACTGGAGACTTCCTCGCAGATATAAGTGCCCTTTTTTAAGCCGGTTACAGTGAAGGCTCCATTGTGCCCGGTCACATAGGTCCCGATGATGGTGCCGCCCGTGCCGCTGGTATTGCCGCTCAAATAACGCAGCTCGAAACGGCAGCCCGGAATGCCTGCTCCTGTTTTGGAGTCATATTTGAAGCCGACCAGCGCACTGAGCGGCACATTGCGGATGACGACGGTCTTGCTGGTGTTTTCTTTCAGATAAAACTCCTGCACGCTCTCACCGTCGAGGAGGCCGAAGCCCTGCGGGCAGGACTCCTCAACGATTTTGTACCAGCCGCGTTCGGCATTCACCAGAACCACCTTACCCGCCTCGTCAGAATAGAACACACCGAGATCATGCATCTCGCCGGTGGAGGTGTTGTCGGACGCATAGTAGATGTGCAGCTTTGCACCGGGGAGAGGGTCGGATGTTACGCTGTTCTGTTTGAGCAGAGTGAGCGTCGGCTTGATCGCGTTGAAAAAGGTCACCGTGCGGGTGCAGCCGGCCTCCAGATAGATCACCTGCGGGATCTCAGAGAGGATCACATTCGACGGCCCGCCTACCTCTGAGATGCGGTAACTGCCCACGGGGATATTCTCGAGGAAAGCGCGGCCCCGCAGGTCTGTCGTGACCGTAGTCTCAAAGCTGCCGTCGATCTGCTCGACCTTATAGGTCATATCAGGGATGGGGTCCATATTGGCGATGTTCTTTTTCAAAATTTCAAGTCCCGGCTTTTTGTAGTTTTGAAAATGGACCTCTGTGGTCTTGCCGGGACGCAGCACCACGGTCTGTTCCGTGTGGGATAAAATGTACGGTTCCGGCACGGACTCTTCGGATACGACGTAAACGCCGGGCTCCAGGCCCTCCAGCGTGGCCGATCCGCTCTCATCGATTTTAACGGACGTGGAGTAGGCGCCTGTAACGGACTTGACCGACAGCACAGTGCCGGGCACGGGAGCGCTCGTCTGCGCATCTTCCTTGCAGATGATCATGCTGGGCATAGCGTAGTTGACTGCTGCGACGGTGTATTCGCGGTCACCCTCGGACACATCAACATAGACGCTCTTGGGCGTAGGATCAACACAGAAGCCGGACGGGGCATCGGTTTCAATGAAGGTCCAAAGGCCGGTGGCTGCGTCCTCAATATGGAGTTCTCCCGATTCGTTGGTCACATCGCTTCCAACGATCTGCCCATTAAAATAAATGCTGTAACGCGCACCGGGCAGGCCCTTCAATGTGCCTGCCGCAGTTTTCTTCAGCGTGATCTTGCCTTTACCACCCGTGGGCTGCTCCGGCTGGTCGGGCACAGGCTCACCCGTCACGAGTTTGCGAGGACCATAGTAGTTGAAGAACGACTGATTCTTGCGGTTGCTCGAGATCGCAAAAACCGCCCACTTTGCACTCTCATCCTCCACGATAGACGCTTCAATGCCCTGTGCTTTATATGCTTCGATCTGCTTCAAAAACTCGGCATCCTCAGCTGCCTTTTTTGCAAGAAGAGAGTCAATAAGGCTCAGATACAACTCGTAGGTGTCTGCGTTGGCGTAGCCGCCCGCGTCGCCGTCTCCGCCGGGTTCGCCCTTATAGGACTGGTTTTCCCAGATATAGGTTTGGGTCGCCATAAAAAGCTGGCCGACGTTGGAATCCTTGCAGTCGTTGAGGTAGGTCATCATCCACTTGACATTTTCGACGGTCATGGCATCCATCTCACTGAGGCCGCTGAGCGTAAGTGCCGACTGTAATACGGCATCCGCGTCCGCGCCGGAGCCGGATGTCCACGAATATGAATCAAGGAATGATTTTGTGGCGTAGTGATAGCCGAGGCCGCTGTCCATGCAGTACACGAGCTTACCGTCTGCCAGCGGAGGACGATAGCTGTACGGCGTGCCGTTGGCCAGCAAACGGGTCGACCAATATGCCTGATTCTGTGTGATCTGGATGCCAGAGCCCGTCTTCGACGCAGCCAGCACCGAAGTCGGCAGCAGGCTCAAGACCGTCACCAGCGTCAAAAGCAGTGACAACAGGCGTTTTTTCATAGGTTTCATAATTTCTCCTTTCTCAAGAGAGGTAGCAAAAAGAGCAGGCCGTTAAGGTCTGCTCTTTCCTGATAGTTGATATTTACTTATTCGCGGGCGTATCCACCCAGGTGACTTCGTAACCGTCCAGCAGGAAGACCTGCACGCAGTACCAGCAGTCGAGGCCGTCTTTGTCAATGCCGCGCGCCAACCCAACGCCGATCTCCCCGTATCGGGAGCTCGTCATGTTGTCCGCGTGGGCCTTGGAGTTAGACCACAGCTCGACCACCGCCTCGGAGAGCGTTTTTTGCTGCTGCTCAAGATACAGCTCCGATATACTGTGAATATTTTCTCCGGTGTATTTGCTGTCGGTGACGGTGTTGCTCTTGCGCCCATCCGGACGGGTGTGGGAGTAGACGCCGCTCGCGGCGATCTCATCGGCGCGCACCTGCGCCGCCTGCATGAGCTTGTCGTTGACACGCAGCGCAGCAGCGCCTTTTTCACGCCGCAGCGCGTTGGTGCGGTCCACGATGTCCTGCTTTGCGGCAGCAATATCCGTCTGCACAGGCTGTTCCGTGGGCCTTGTGGCCGCAGACTTTACCGGCGCTTCGCCGGTGTAGGGCTTATCCGACTCAATTTGAACGCATTTGGTATCCGCGTTCCAGTAGACGTTGAAGCCGACCGTCTTGCCGACATCGCGCAGCATAACGTAGTTGCTGCCGTTGATGTTGTACGCCGTCAGGCGGACTTCTTGACCGTCTACAAGGATGCGGTTGGTGGAAAGTGTCACTTTCAGCGATCCCACCGCCCGCGCCGCTGGAGAACTCAGTGTAAGCCCCAGCACGAGACCGCAGAGGATAAGTCCGATGTTTTTCATTCTGTTCATACGCTGCCTCCTTTTTAATATGTGGAGACATGGTATCGCAGAAAATAGTGCATGTCAAAAAACTGGGAACCATTTCTGCTTTGATCATTTCTGTCGTGCCTGCACACACCAGCGATAGTCCGGCTGATTCATCACACAGGTGACGAGGGTAATGATATTTTCGGTGCTGTCGTTCAGAACGCTGGTATCATCCGCGTCGATCTTGGCAACAGAATAGACCTCATAGCTGCGTTCGCCGAGTTTCGTCGTCAGCTTGATCGTATCCCCGACATTGAGTGTGTGGATCTTGCCAAAGTGGTTGTTAACGCCACGGTTATGTCCGGCAATCGCTACGTTTCCATCCCAAATCGAGGTGTTGGTAAAGTGACCGGCTCCTTTGACAAGCGCCGCGCTGTCTGTCCCCTGGTACACCCTGACCGTCAGGCCAATGGACGGGATATTCAGCGTTCCAAGATAGCCGCCGCTGTAATAGAGGTCACTGGTAACAGCCGTGTACTTACTCGCACCCGCTGTGCCAACATCGGCACTTGTTCCTCCCTCAGCAGCGGGCGGCATCACCGTTGCACCGCCGCCGCTGCTGATATTTCCGCCTGATACTGCATCGCCCACAAGATTCGGCGTCAGCAGCTCTCCTGCGTTCAGTGTGTAAGATGTCGGCGAACCAAACGCGGGCGGAATATAGGCTGCGTTTTTGCTGCGGTCAATATTTGTCGGTTCTCTGGACACATAAATCGTCTCAACAGACGTCGGCTTTCCGAATGCACCTGTATCTGCCCCGTCAAAGCTGTATTCCAACGCCGAAACAGGCATAGAAAAAGCCGCCAGCGCGCAGCTGACAGCAAGCAGCACCGTGATGTACTTTTTCATTTACTCATAACCTCTTTTCTTATTAAGGTAGTGCTTGTACCCCTTATAACCGACATAGCCACAGCTACCCAGCGCCAGCACACCGAGCGGTGCCAGGACCCACATCCAGTTGAAGCTGCTGTTTTGGGGAAGGACCTCCGCTCTGCCGGTGCTGGAGAAAATCGCGGTGTAGATCACTGTGTCGCAGCTTGTACGGGTAACATCACCCTTATAGTCTGCCGTAACGGTGTAGCCGGTGGCATATTTGCTGGTGGCGGTGCCGGTGTAGCTTGCCACAGCAGTATAGCGAATGGGAATGTCATAGCCGTCCGTGGGATCGACAGCCGCCTCCTGCCAGCTCACATCGGCAAG
>CDYS01047591.1_pt1 | contig 11496 bp, 10 predicted proteins | sample 557491 | NCBI WGS metagenome assembly CDYS01 (sample SAMEA3182057, study PRJEB8094) | gut metagenome | biome: human; feature: gut; material: Stool; isolation source: human stools | place: Canada | collected 2012-11-26
ATTACATAGAACTGGATGAAAATCATGCCATGTTTGAGATTCCCATTCCCAAAGATTGGGCGGACCATTCGATTGGAGAGCTCGATATTCGTAAAAAATTCAACATTAACATTATAGGAATCAAGAAAAGCGGCAAGCTGGAGTTATCTATTTCTTCAGACACAGTGCTGAAAGCAGGAGATACCATGTTGGCGTTGGGAAGTAACAGAAATTTGCAAAAGTGCTTTCATACTTGATTTTAAGAAAAATCAAAGGAATTGGGGGGTGAATCCATGCAGGATGTTATTTTACTTGTAGTACATCAGCCATATTTATTTTTGGGTATTTTCTGATGAAAAAACTGGATGTTTTTCTGGAAAACAATTGGAATGAGCAGGAAACCGCTCTGACCTACAGCGAAAACAGCTTGAGAATTGGTTTTTCCAACCCATTAATGGCAGGCGGTCTCGCAGATGTTTTTGAGACTTACGGAAAGCAGCATCCGGATGTCTCTATCCATATTTTCAGCGGAGAAGAAAGTGAACTGTGTAGAGAACTGGAAACACACAAATTAGACATAATTTTTTTACCGGAGAATACAGACATATCGGAAAAAACGCATTATAATGCACGGATGGTGCTTCTTCGTTGCGCCCCGGTTGTGATGGAATATGCTGACTTGCCCATTGAGCCGATTACCCAGAATCAAATCACGCAAAAAGTACTATGGAGGAATTCTGAAAAATCACCTGTCATCGATTTTTTTATTGGATACCTGAATACATTTTCCGTGGATCAGTCGCAGTTGTAGGTTTTGACGTTGTGTGTTATAATATTGAAAAAGGGAATCGCTTTTACTTGAGTGACAGATAGGAGGGTTAAAATGGAACTGCCAGGACAAGATCCGGATCAGCTTCTTCGTGCGATCCGTAACGATGCATCCACTAAGAAAAGCGGAAAACTCAAAATCTTTTTCGGTTATGCCGCAGGTGTCGGAAAGACCTATGCCATGCTTCAGGCGGCTCATCAGGCTAAGGAGCGTGGCATCGATGTGGTTGCTGGATACATAGAACCCCATGCCCGACCCCAGACGATGGCACTTCTGGACGGCTTGGAGCAGCTTCCTGTGAAACAAGTTGCTTACGAAGGAATGGCCCTTCGTGAATTTGATATTGATGCTGCGCTCAAGCGAAATCCCCAGCTCATACTGGTAGATGAGTTGGCCCATACCAACGCCGAAGGCAGTCGGCACACGAAGCGGTATCAGGATGTTCAGGAACTGCTAAATACTGGAATTGATGTCTATACGACTGTAAATGTCCAACATATCGAGAGTCTCAACGATACAGTAGCCTCTATCACCGGAATTCTTGTGCGGGAGCGCATTCCGGATTCCACCTTTGATCAAGCAGATCAGGTAGAACTGGTGGATATTGAGCCTGCGGAGTTGCTGGAACGACTGGCAAGTGGAAATGTGTACCGGGAAGATCAGGCGCAGCGGGCAACAGTTAATTTTTTCACGCTGGAAAATCTCACCGCATTGCGGGAAATCGCCCTCCGTCGGTGCGCCGACCGGGTGAACTTGCTGACGGAAAGCGCCAGAGTACAGAGCCGAGGCGATTACCACACAGACGAGCGCATTCTGGCATGTCTTTCTTCGTCGCCATCCAACGCAAAAATCGTTCGGACAGCTGCAAGGATGGCAAGAGCCTTTCGGGGAACATTTACCGCGCTTTATGTGGAAACGCCAAATACAGCGGCGATGAGTGACGATGATAAAAAGCGTTTGCAGGATAATAAGCGGCTGGCCCAGCAACTTGGCGCTGTGATTGAGACAAGTTATGGCGATGACGTACCTTATCAGATTGCGGAATTTGCCCGTCTTTCCGGCATCTCAAAAATCGTAATTGGACGAAGTACCATGGCACGAAAGAATATTTTCAGCAAGCCCACCTTGACGGAACGCCTGATTTCCAGCGTACCTAATCTGGATATTCATGTGATACCGGATGCCAGCACAGAAACCAGCTATCAGGAAAAAAAGAGTAAGGCGCGGGTAGATGCGATGCCCCTGCGTGATGTTCTGAAGAGTATCGTCGTATTGCTGGTAGCTACACTGGTTGGCTGTGGCTTTGACGCTCTTGGGTTCACGGAGAGTAATATTATCGCAGTTTACATATTAGGCGTACTTGTGACCGCTGTAATCACAACCAACCGACTGTGCGGGATTCTGACCTCGGTTGTCAGTGTGCTGGTTTTCAATTTCTTTTTTACCACTCCGAGACTGACATTCCATTTTGACGATCCGAACTATATTGTTACCTTTACCATTATGTTTATAGTAACACTACTTTCCGGATCTCTCGCTACCCGGCTGAAAGAAAATGCGAAACAATCTGCCCATACAGCTTACCGTACAAAGCTTCTTTTTGAAACCAACCAGCTTCTGCAAAAAGAGCAGGATGAGAATGCGGTAATCACCGCTACGGCAGGGCAGCTCATGAAGCTGCTGAAAAAAGATATTGTCGTCTACCTGTCTGATGGTAAAGAACTTGCCACCCCTAACGTTTTTCGTGCTGTTAATAGCATTCAGGAAGATTTAATTTCTGAGAACGAGAAAGCAGTCGCCGATTGGGTCTTCCGAAACAATAAACACGCCGGTGCCACAACAGATACATTATCCAGTGCAAAGTGTTTATACCTTGCGATTCGGGTCAACCAGCATGTATATGGAGTGGCTGGTATTGCGGTGAACGGTATTCCGCTGGACTCTTTCGAAAACAGCGTACTCCTCTCTATTCTTGGCGAGTGCGCATTGGCGCTGGAAAACATCAAAAATGCCAAGGAAAAGGAGGAAGCGGCTGTCCTGGCACAAAATGAACAACTTCGTGCCAACCTGCTGCGGGCAATCTCCCATGATCTTCGGACGCCTTTGACAGCGATTTCCGGTAGCGCAGGCAATTTGCTTGCAAATTATAAAAAGATGGACGATGCATTGCGGGAGCAGACCTTTACCGATATTTATGACGATTCCATGTGGCTGATTAATCTCGTTGAAAACCTGTTGGCAGTCACACGAATTGAGGGCGGACAGGTCAATCTAACTCGAAGTATCGAACTCATGGATGAGGTCGTTTCTGAAGCACTGAAGCACATCAACAGAAAGAGTAAAGAACACACCATTCGTGTGACCAGCGGTAAAGACTTTATCCTTGCCCACATTGATGCGAAGCTGATCGTTCAGGTTATTATCAATTTGGTGGATAACGCCATCAAATATACCCCTGCCAGTTCGGTAATCGAAATACACACTGAACAGAAGAACAAATGGGTTATCGTTTCGGTTGCGGATAATGGCCCTGGGATTCCCGATGAGCAGAAGCCTCGTGTTTTCGACATGTTTTATAGTGGGGCCAACAAAGTGGTCGATAGCCGTAGAAGCCTTGGATTGGGGCTGTCCCTCTGCAAGTCGATCGTGACCGCCCACGGCGGCACAATCTCCGTATCAGACAATCAGCCCAATGGCACTGTGTTCACATTTACATTACCCGCCGGGGAGGTAGAACTTCATGAATAAACCTTTGATATTAGTGGTTGAGGATGACCCGTCTGTACGAAATCTCATTACGACCACTTTAAAAACAAATGATTATCGTTATGTGGCAGCGCCCAATGGCTCGACAGCCATTATGGAGGCCACATCGCACAATCCTGAAATCATCTTACTGGATTTGGGCTTGCCGGATATGGATGGCGTTCAAGTCATTCAGACGGTTCGCTCTTGGTCCAATGTTCCGATTATTGTAATCAGCGCCCGAAGCGAGGATAACGATAAAATCAAGGCACTGGATGCCGGAGCGGACGATTATTTGACAAAGCCCTTTTCAGTAGAAGAATTATTGGCCCGACTCCGAGTGACGCAGCGCAGACTCGCCATGATGACTGCGGAAATGGCAACCGCCAGTTCTGTATTTGTTAATGGTAAACTGAAAGTGGATTATGCTGGGGGGTGCGCTTATCTGGGAGAGGACGAACTGCACCTGACGCCCATTGAGTATAAGTTGTTGTGCCTGCTGTCCAAGAATGTTGGCAAGGTACTGACCCATACCTTTATCACACAAAATATCTGGGGCCGCAGTTGGGATAACGATGTAGCTTCTCTGCGGGTATTTATGGCAACACTGCGGAAAAAGCTGGAGCCAACAGAGGAGTCCCCGCAATACATCCAAACACATATTGGTGTGGGCTATCGTATGATAAAAGTAAATTAATGATATGAGGTCGGCCAGTGTTCGCACATGGCCGGCCTCGCTAATTGTGTTATGACGATTTCTCTTGTCCGTAAAAAATGTTGCATCTAATCGTAGCTTAACGTTCAAAGTCGATTCGTTTTTTCTTTGATTGGGGGGGAGTGTGTTCGGACTGAATTTTCTGCTGTTGCGCTCGTTTCAGCTTTTGTACGGCCTGTTCGTCTGCATATTCGTGAAGCAACCCGGATGCCTTTCGTTTGCTGTCGAGCATAGCAAGCGGGCGGTACTTATCCCCGTAAGCACGCTGTAGCTGTTCGACGGCATTTAGCTCCTTTTCAGGACGGATGGCCTGCCGTGCATCGTGCAATTCCACCGGGTCAAGATCCACGGCCTGCGCTTTCAGCTCGGCATATTCAGCCAGAACCTTATCTAATTCAGCAGCGTATTTTTGCTCCTGTGCCTCCAGCCTTTTCAGACCGGACTCCATGATGGCAATATCCTTGCGGAACGCCTCTGCGCCTGCATCCTCCGCATACTCAAATTTTTGCAAAAGGAGCGCCTTTTCGGAACGCAGTTCTTCCAAATCCTCTATCAGCTCGGCAATGCGGACAGTCAGCGCCTTGTGGCGTTTCACATGGTATATTGGCAATTCCTTTTTCTCAGCAACCAGCGCTTTGCGCTCCTTGCTCTTTTCCTTGATCTGCTGCACCAGACCGGTGTAACGCTCCAGCTCTGGCCTCCATACGGCGAGGGATTCTTGAATATGCGATTTGCCACCGCGAATATGGGAGAGCTGATAACAGAAGATCAGCACCTGGCTGCGCAGTTTCTCCAGCCCCTCCGCAATGGCCGGTACAGTGCGGGCGACCAGTGCGGCCAGTTTTTTGATTTCAGCTTTCAGCTCCCGCAGCAGCGCATTGTCTGCCTTGATTTGTCGATTGATTTCACAGCGGTCAGAGATAATTCCCTTGCGCTCCAATGCCTGCGCTGCCACACCCTCATGGATGGTAGGAATCTCATCCAGCCCTCTGGCAGCGTTGCTGCGGTGGTCGATGCGCTCATCATGTCCGTATCGCTCCAAATAGCGATTGGTCACGTCTGCCCACGCTGCCCGCCATACAACAAGCTGTTCTTCGCTGTTCCAGCGCTCGGAGATAGGATTTTGCCTGCCGTAACGGGTGCTTTTGGGATGCTTGTCAGCCCGGACAAGCCTCTGCGCCTCGGCAATGGATGGCGTCATATAGACCTTCTTTTTGCCGACCTTGTAGGGATATTGCTTCTCCCAGCCCTCGTTCTGCGCCAACTTGAACTCGGCGGCGGTGAAGCCTCGTTCTTCACCATTTCTGACGCAGAGATATTCCTTCTCGGTCTTGTACTGCCAGCGTCCTTGCTCATCCAGCGGGCGTACCGTCAGCAGGATATGGGCATGGGGATTGTGGCCATCGGTGTCGTGGATGGCAGCGTCGGCGCACATTCCATCGGACACAAACTGCTCCCGGATAAAGTCTTGCAGCAGTTCGATCTGCTGCTCACGGCTCAGTTCAATGGGCAGCGCCACGACGAACTCACGGGCAAGTCTGCTGTCCTTGGCCGTCTCGACTTCCTCTACGGCGTTCCAGAGCTTTTCACGATCTCGCCACTCCTGTGGGGCGTATTCTGGCAGAAATACTTCCTGCCAGACAAGCCCTTGTTTTTTAGTGTAGTCATGCTGAATCCCGTCGTAATCGTTATACAGGCGGGAACAGCTCAGATAGGCGGAAGCGGCCACAGCGGAGCGTCCTGCGCCCCGGCTGATCACCTTCGCTTCCAGATGATAAATCGCCATATCTTGTTCACCTCGTTCTTTCATTTTCTGTTTCTCTTTCGCAAAAGAGAAAATGGACGGGCCTCCTGCCCGTCCATCTCTGCGCCAAAGTTGCCGGCGGCAGGTTTGCGCAGGCAGGCGGCAACAGGGGTAGAGAATTTCTACCCACAATTCTCTGCGCCCGTCGCAGGGAATTTGCCGTCTGCGCAGACGATGACAGCAGAACCCTGCAAGTGCTGTGGATTGTCTGTCGCTTTCCGCAGAAAGCGAAATCCCCCTCGGAGAGCGCACGTTTTCCGCAGGAAATACCACTGCCCTTTAGGGTGGTGAGTAAGTGCGCCCTTACGGGAGAAAAAAGAAGGAGGCCCCCGGTTCCGCCAGAGACCTCCCATCTGAAATTTAAGTTTGATTTCCCAGCTTTTGTGAAAGATACCCCGCCAACTCAGACAGCTCAATAGTCCGAACCTCCGGCAGCACCTTTTCCAGAACCGCGCCCTCTTGAATGAGCCTGCGCGTTCTGGCTTTGCGCTCCTTGACACGATCCCGTGCCTGCGCTTCTTCCAACCGGTGCTACGCCTGCAACAGCTTCTTTTCTGTATCTGTCATCATGCGAAAGCCCTCCTTATCTTCGTTTCTGCCAGACGATTTCATAGCCCAGCGCATCGGCAAGCTGAACGGCTTCAACATACCGCAGGGATTCCCGCTGGAGCTTGTTGGACAGGTTGGATACGCTGTCAGACCAGCCGTGTTCGTCCCGCAGCAGATCGACTACCTCCTGCATGGTCATTCCCTGACGGACGATGTACGATTTGATCTCATTTCTCAGATTGGATTTCATCAACTTTTTACCTCCATAATTTCGTGTAGTGTAGTTTCGTATCGGTGATGCTGGTGTGTGGGGAGATGAAAAATCTGCCATGCCGCAAATCCGCTCAGATTTCCATTCGTGATGCTCTGTTCATAACAGCACCCTACCGGCTTCATCATTCTGCGTGAGGTCATGCGGAACGGTGGGATAGGCTACATCCCGGTGTAGCGGCTTCACGCTTCGGTAAATCACCTGATGGTGCAGTGCGTTCGACCTACGGCAAAAATCTTCACGGTTTTCACAAGGATTGATTTCAGGGCTGAAAAATTGAGCCGTCTGTGTACGGCTCGGTACGGCAAAGCCGACTTCTGTACGCTGCTGTACGCCGGTTTTGCGTACCGGATGCCGATTCAGCAGCAGATTTTACACTATGCCGTGAATTGCTTCACCAAACGCATAGGCAAAACCGTATTTTGCGGATGAAGTTGAAAATAGCCGTACAGAGTGTACGGCTGTTTTGAAGTCCACTCCTCGTTTTCAATTCGGCAGCGGATTAACCACCTCGATGCCCATAAAACCGCGCACCCGCTTGCCACCGACATGGACATTGTTGGTAGCCTCTACATTGTAAAGGCGCTCGTTCTGCGCCAGTTCCGAGCTGAGACGATTTGCAGACATGGGCTTTTGCGCATTGTCCTCGCACCAGCGCTGATACGCCTCATACAGTGCCTTGGAGCTGGCTTCACTGTCGGCCTTGAAGCGGATATAGCCCTCAGATTGCAGAAACTCGATCACATTGTTGCTGCTGCGCTTGACCGTCTCCATATTCTCTCTGGCCTTGCCGGAAATGCTGAACTGATAGTTGTTCCCAATCAACCGATGCAGACCCTCCAGACACCAGAGGAAGATGCCCTCCTTCTCCCGCAGCAGCTTATCCACCAGAAACGGATCATCCACTCGGCCAGCGGGCCGGTCTTTGGTGGTCAGCACGATCTGGCGGCGAAAGAAGCCGTCGGACTTGTCGTGCAGGGCGGTGAGCGCACCGTTTCCGAAGCAGAGAAAACGCACATAGAGCTGGCTCTGATAGCTCTGGATGCCTTTGCGCTCCATGTCCATCTTGCACTCAGAGGTCACGATGGATTTGATATAATTGGTCTTGGGCAGTGCACTCATGTCCATATCGTCATCTACCATCAGGAGCTTGTTTTCCAAGTCCGCACGGCTGAACCGGTTGCTCTCCACCTTCTGGATGCTGGTGGTGTTCATGCTGTCGCCCAGCAGGGAGCGCATGACCAGTCCGATACGGCTCTTGCCCTCGCCGCCCCTGCCGATGAGCATGAGCATTTTCTGCCCCTTGGTAGTCGGCAGCAGTAGCCAAGAAATTCCTGCAAGGTGGGAATATCATCTTCTTGCAGTAGCTCGGATAGAAATTGCAGCCAGCGTGTTGGCGCAGGTGCGTTGGGATTATAGGAAGTGGTCAGACGATTGTTGCAGTAGCTTTTGTCGGCACTGAAGCTGCCGTCCATAAAATACGTCCCGTTGGCAACATGGATGCGGTCGGCTTCAATGGGCAGCGGCGGCGAATAGGCTTGCAGCTTGATACTGGCAAGTAAGTTTGCAACCGTCTTGGAGAGATTAGCGGTCAGCACGCCGGAGATTTCCTCCAGAATGAGATTGCCAATCTGCCCCTCATCCTCAATCAGCCCGTCCACGGTGAACAGCCGCCCACGCACACATTTCATGGGGTGTTTATCCAAGAATTGCTGGCAGAACAGCACCTCATTGATGTGCCTGCCGTCGTACCACTCAGGCCACGCCTGCGGTGTCATATCCATCTTCGGTTTCCTCCTTATGAATTTTCTCTAAGCGCTGCCGCAGCCTGTCCAGCTTGCTGTCTGCCATCTGCTGCTGAATTACCTCGGTACGTTCGTGGGAATCGCCGGAAGTGAGAATCTCCAAGTAATACTCCGCCTCGTCCAGCTTGTGGCAGGCTTCTACAAATCGTTCATTCGGCGCTTCCGACGAAGATTGCGGCGCACAGCTTACCTTCCAGTCCCGCAGCACACGGGCGTAATCGGACAGAACAAAAAAGCACAGCCGCTCGTTTTCCATGAGCTGCTGTGCTTCTGTTCGGATGTGCTTTGCGTGGAGCGCCGCTGCGCTGGGCGGCTTGTCCGGGGTGAGGTGAAAGTCTGCTGCTAGCTTTTGTGCCGCCTCATAGAGCGGCAAGCTGAGCAGCTTTGCGGCAAAGTCGATCACATCGCCGTGTTCCCCGCAAGCGAAGCAATGGTAGTGGTCGGCCGCCACATACAGGCTGGGATACCGGTCATTGTGGAACGGGCAGAGCGCCATGCCGTAATGGTTGACCTCCACGCCGTACCGCTCCGCCGCCTCCCGCAGATTGACGTTTTCTTTTATGATTTCAAAAATACGAATGATACCTCCATTTCTGCGCAAAAACGGCGGCCTGCCCAATCTGGGGCAAGCCGCCGTCTGCGTCTTTTCTTATGCTGTTTTCGTTTCTTTCTCCGGCACTGCCGGTTCGTTCTTCGCTTCTCGCAAGGCTTTCTTTCGTGCGCCCTGCCGCTTGATCTGTGCCGCATACCGGCAATCGTCACTGCAATATTTCACATCTGACCTTGTTGTGATAAACTCCTTGCCGCAGTTTTCGCAGGTACACGCCCGACTGCGGCTCTCTGCCGCCTCCTGCCGGTAGAATTTTGCCCGGCAGTTGGGGCCGCAGAACAGGGTATTTGTCCGCTTGGATTCAAATTCCTGCCCGCAGCACTTGCAGGTCAGCATGAAAGGCTGACCGACAGCGTGTTCACCAGCCTTGATTTTCTGATACCGCTCCCTGCTTTTGATGCGGTGCCGTTTGAGCTGCTCCTGCCGCTTGATTTCTTCCTCGGTCAACTCCGTGACAGGCAGCTCAAACCGCCCAATGAACCGCAGGTAAATTTCCACCTCTTGCACCCGGTCGCCGTCGATCTTTTCCGGTGCGTGGACGATGATCTTCTCCACGAACTCGTTGATCATGGGCGTGGTCAGCTCGGAGAAGTCCGTGTACTTCTTTGCTAACTCCAGAAACTGCTTGGCTCGGTCGGTGTCCTCGGCAAAGGCGGACATCTGCGTTTCCATTTCAGATACAGATTCCGTCAACGTTTTCTGCTCCGCCTCATATTCTGCCAGCAGGCTGTCAAAGCGTTCGCCGGTAATGCGCCCGATGGCAAAGGACTCATAGAGCTTCTTGATGATGGTGTCCAGCTCGGAAATCCGCTTTTTCTCCTTGTTCAGCTTTCGTTTGGTTTCCTTGGCGGCTTCCGCCTGCCGCAGCTGGGAGGCAGAGCGCACCTTTTCCAGAAAGGCGTCCCGGTCGGAGATGGCAAAGGTGCTGGCAGCCCGGATGGTTTCCAGAATCAGCTCCCGGAGTACCTTGCTGCGGATATAGTGTCCGCTGCAAGCGTGGGTGCGTTTCTGATGTGCCAGCGTATAGGTAGAACAATCGTAGAAATCTGACGGATAGGGATTGTTCTCCGTACCGCCCCGTGAACGATGATTCATCATCTTTGCGCCGCAGTCCGCACAGAACACAAGTCCCGTCAGCGGATTGGCCTCGCCCAGCGTGTCATGCCGCCGTGGTGTTTTCCGCAGCTTTTGCGCCAGCTCCCATGTTTCCGCATCCACAATGGCTTCATGGGTATTCTCGAAGATCAGCCATTCCTCCGGCGGATTCATGACGGGCGCTTTATCCTTATAGGACTGCTTGTGGGAACGGAAATTCACCGTATGCCCCATATACTCCGGCTTGGATAAAATCTGCCCGACGATATAGCCGCTCCAGTTATATGGGTTGGGAAATTCCTCTTTACTTTTCCAGACGCCCTTGTTTTGCTTACCGAAGTAGACCGCAGGGGTGTCGATCTTGTCATCAAACAGGATGCGGGCGATGTCGTAGGGGCCTTTGCCCTCAATGGTCAGTTGGAAGATGCGTCGCACCACGGCAGCCGCTTCCTCGTCGATCAGCCAATGGTATTTGTTCTCCGGGTCCTTCTTATAGCCGTAGATGGCGCAGTTGGTGGTGGGCTTGCCGGATTCCCCTTTGACGCGAATGGCGGTTTTCTGCTTGCGGCTCAGGTCGCGCAGATACCATTCGTTCATGATATTGAGGAAAGGCGCAAATTCGTTGCTGTTCTGGTCGTCGCTGTCCACGCCGTTGGCAATAGCCACAAAGTGGACACTGTGCTGCCGGAAGAACACCTCCGTGTAAAAACCGGTTTGCAGATAATCACGACCGGCCCTGCTCATGTCCTTGACAATGACATGGGCCACCTTTCCGGCCTCGATGTCTGCCACCAGCTGCTTCCATGCAGGCCGTTCAAAATTTCCACCGCTCCAGCCGTCATCGGTATAGTGGCGGCAGTTGGCGTAGCCTCTCTGCTGGGCATAGCTTTCGAGGTATTTTTTCTGATTCACGATGGAGTTGCTATCACCGGCATTGTCATCGTCACGGCTCAGCCGCTCATAGAGAGCGGTAATTTTGCTTTCAGTCTGTTTCGCGCTCATGATGCGCTCCTTTCAGACTGTAGGCTCATTTGTGGTGTCTCCATTATACCATAGGTTCCGTCGTTTGTAACCATATCATTGCGTACAATCCG
>CDYS01026997.1_pt1 | contig 11476 bp, 7 predicted proteins | sample 557491 | NCBI WGS metagenome assembly CDYS01 (sample SAMEA3182057, study PRJEB8094) | gut metagenome | biome: human; feature: gut; material: Stool; isolation source: human stools | place: Canada | collected 2012-11-26
AGAAAGAGAGTATCCCCCTTTAGCGCACTCCTGCACGATGCAGGAATCCCCCTCGCACCCTACGGTGCGACAATATGAACCCCCGCCGTGTACGTCTAATACCCCGACCCAAGGCTCGCGTAATACTGCACCGTCACGTCGGCGCTCTTGCCGTCGTCCGCGATCACGGCGTCCAGGACGTCTGCCTTTTCATCCACGCTGACCCAGCCGCGGCGATAGCGCGGCAGCGTGAGCCCCTGCGCGCCTGTGATCTCCGCGATGCGGGATGTGCCGTCCGACTGCTGTTCCAGCCGGTAGCTCACGCCGACCGTCGCCAGAAATGTCTCGTTCCCCTCGATCCCGACAGGGGCGAAGTACGTGTGCTCCGCGCCGTCACCCTCCGTCCAGTCGGTGAGCGAGGTCTGCTGCGCGCTGCCCTCGCGCGTGACCGTCACCTTACGCTCGCCGCTCTTGCCGGAGACCGTCGCAATGATCGACACGCCGTCGGGCGCAAAGGCGAGGCCGCTGATCTCCTCGCCGCTCGCAAGATCGAGCGCGGCGAGCTTCGTCCCGTTGAGCGCGTAGATGTCGGACCAGTAGGAGTAGACCGCGGTGGAAAGGTCATCTCCTTGCCAGATAAGGTTGTTGCCGGGGAAGGTCTTGAGCAGCGTGCCGGCCACGAAATTGAACACCACGTAGAGGTCGTTTTTCTCCCCCAGGCTACCGAACGCCACAAAGTAGTTGCCTGCGGTCCCAATGTCCTCAAACCCTTTGAGCGACGGGTACTGTTCGGCAAAGTCCCAGCTTTTTCTGTCGATATAGATCGTTGTGTCATCCATTGCCACTCTGATCGTTTTCGGCGATACGCAGTACCAGCGCTGCACCTCGCTCGTCAAAATGAGCTCGCCGTCCTGTTGGGCAATGAGAAATTCGCTCTGGTCGATCAGCTCATTGACGCGCGCTGCGAATGCCTGCTGCGATTCGCCCCAATCGCCCTTCTGCGTTCCGTCCCAGTTCAGATAAATGCTCGTGTTGTTGTTTTCCACGATGTTCAGTTTGCCGCCGTCAAAGGTGTGAAGGCCGTAGTAGTAGGCACAATAGCTGATCGCGTCTTGATTTTTGCCCTCGTCTAAGCTGTATTGCAGCAGCATGTCGCGTCCGTTTTCGCGGCAGAGGAAGTAGACGTCGCCCTCCCACATGCGGTCGCGCATCAGCTCCTCGCCGTTGTCGTCGACGACGCACAGCTCATAGCCGCCGAACACTTTCTCGCAGATGATCTGCTCTGCCCTGCCGTCGTTGTCGAGGTCGGCGGACGCCAGCGCCCTGCTTCCGTCGCTCTCCGACGGTTCTGCGCAGCGGATGACCGTGCCGTCGCCGTAGGAATGCAGCTCGGCGTTCAGCGTGGAGAACAGCAGCTCGCTCTTGTCTAAAAGCCTGTTGACCTCGTCCGCGAATTTCCGCGCCTCGGCGGGCCATGAATCGGTGGAATCGGAATTTACGCTGAAGCTCACCGAATTCTCCGCCAGCGTGGTCGTCCCGTTTTCACTGAGCATAAAGAGCTCGTAGGAATACGATGCCTCGCCCTGATAGATTGTCGGCTCGTAGCGCAGCAGCGCCGTCTTGACGCTGTCGCGATAGAGGAAATAGCTGCTCCAGCCCGCGTGCGCCAGCCCCAGCTCCGCGCTCCAGAGCTCTTCGCCGCTCTGATTGCTCACCCGCAGCCGGTACGGCTCCTGCGTGGAAGTGCCGGTATAGGAGATCACTTCCTCGATCCCGTCGCCGTTCAGGTCAGCGCGGGTCAGCTCGGTCGCGCCGCCGTCCAGGCGGACGATCCAGCGGTAGGGATGCGCCCCGCTGTAGGGAAGTCCCCCGCTGCGATAGCCCATCACGAGGTAAAGACTGCCGTCCTTCTGCTGCAATAAGAGCCACTGGTCCATCGCCGTGAGCTCGTCCTGACGCCTGATCTCCGCCATCGGCACTGTCGCATTGACGTCCTCGCCCGTTCTCGTGCCGCGCCAGGCATGGGCGTTTTCGCGGCGCAGCTTCGCGGCGCTCGTACCGTCCCAATCTTCGCCGCTTCCGCTGCGGAACAGCCAGTCGAAATTGCTCACGGTCAGGTCGATCTCTTCCCACTCGGAAACACGGTAGCTGTATCCTCTCGCCGCCGTCACTGTACCGTACAGAATACCGGTCATGTCCGTGCCAAGTGCGGAGGAAAGCCACAGCTCGGGCGTGGACTTCGTGTTGGCAAAGGTCTCCTCATAGCTGGTTTCCCAGACGGAATCCTCGAAAACGGCCTCGCCGAGCGTATACACCCCCGTTGTCATCCCATAGAGTGCATACGACAGCCGGTCTGCCATGTCGATTGGACTTGCCGAATCGCCCTTTAGCACATAGTTTTCCCATTCCGCCTGATTCTCGACGTCCGCATCAAAAGTATCGCCGTCGATGATCAGATAATGGCCCACTACGCTGCCGACAGCATGCACCGTGCCGTCGTCCATCGTGAGGAGGAACCACACCGGCAAGCCGCCGTAAACCGTCTCCGGTTTTTCGATATATGTGCCGCGGCTGCTGTTGATCAGTTCGACTGCCTGTGCCATTTCTTCCGTACCGAGTTTTTTATACTGCCGCGCCTTCCCTTCCGCCGGAACGTAGAGCTCGATCGACGCAACGTCCGCCGCATTCAGCTTCTGCGCCCAGACAAGGCTGCCGCGCTCCGACTTCGGATTCGTCAAAAAGCACACGGCCACGATCACGACCGCGAGCACCGCCGCGGCGGCGACCCAGAACGCGGGCTTTTTGTAGTGCAGTGCGCTTTTCACGCGCATTTTGATGTTCCCCTCGCCGAATGCCAGCGGGCAGGCCGCGACGGCTCTTTTCGGCGCGGCGCAGGACAACAGCGCCTGCGAATAGTCCGCGCGCGCCGCACCGTCCAGCCCCTTGACGACTTTTTCATCGCACGCGAGCTCGATGTCGCGGCAGAAGAGGATGTAGGCGACCCACACCAGCGGGTTGAACCAGTGCAGCGCGAGCACGAGGTAGCCGAGCACCTTCCACCAGTGGTCGCGGCGGGCGAGGTGCGCGCGCTCGTGCGCGATGACATACGCCGCCGTCCCCTCGTCCATGTGCATGGGAAGATAAATGTTCGGCTTCACCACGCCGAAGACGAACGGCGAATCGACAAATTCGCTCTCGTAGATGTTATCTCGCAGCAAAATCGCCGTTGCGAGCTTTCTTTTCAGCTTTCCCGCGCTCACGAGCGCGTGGACGAGCAGCGCCGCCATGCCGGCGAGCCAGAGGACGCTGTAGATGTTGAAGTCCACCTGCGCCTGCTGGCGGCTCACGCCGACGGGGACCTCCGCCGCCGAAGGCAGCGTCGGATTCGTGACGATGTCAAGCGTCGCCTGCTCGTAGAGCACCGGCTCGCGCGTTTCGGTCACGATCTCGCTCGGGATGGTCTCGGCGCTCGGGATGAGCGAGAGCGCGCTTTCAATCGAAAACAGGCAGACAAGCCGCAGTGCGACCACACCCCAGAGAAGCGGCATGACCCACTTCGGCGCTTTTTTGAGGACAACCCGCAGCACGAGCACCGCCAGAATGAGCCAGCTTGCGCTGATGCTGAGGTTCACGAGCTTCAAAAAGACGTCATCCATGATGATTCTCCTTTCGGTAAAGGTCGATCATTTTCTGCACCTCGTCAAGCTCTTTGTCGCTCACGTGGCTCGACTTTGTAAACGCGGCGACGAACGCGGGCAGCGAGCCGTCGAAGCGCTTGTCGAGCAGCTCGTCGATCTCGGCGGTCTGCGCCTCGTCCTGTGAGATGAGCGACGTGACGACAGTATTCTCGTTTTTCAGCACCCCGCGCTCAGAGAGCCGTTTGATGACCGTGTAGGTCGTCGTCGGTTTCCAGCCCAGGTGCTCGGCGCAGAGCGCGACCAATTCACGGCTCTTGACCGGCTCGTGTGCCCACAGGATTTGGCAAAAGCGGTATTCGCTTTCAAAAATTTTCGGCGTTTCCATCTTGTTCCCTCTCTAATCTGTTAGAGTATATTTGTACACTAACAGATTAGAGTCCTTCTGTCAAGCCCTTTTGCGCTCAATTCTGGGCAAATCTCACTTGACAAGGTCCTCCACGCTCCTTATAATAATTCATATCGCACAAAAAGCTCCGCGCAGGAGCTTTTTTTATGTTTGGAGAAAGAGAGTGTCATCCCATGTCAAAAAAAGCCAATCCCGCGGCGCTGCTGCCGATCTTAGTGTTCCTTGTCCTGTATCTGGGCCTCGGCCTGCTCTTTGAGTACGTGCTCAAAATCCCGATGGGATTTTATTCCATCCCCATCGTCGTCATCTTTCTCATCGCGCTGCTCGTAGCCTGCTGCCAGAACCGCGCGCTGTCGTTCGACGAAAAGCTCACGCTGATGGGCCGTGGCGTGGGTGATAAGAACATCATCACGATGCTGCTCATCTTCTTAGCCGCGGGTATGTTCGTCGGCGTCGTGGGCCGCTCGAGTGCGGAGAGCGTTGCGTACTTCATGCTCTCGATCATCCCGTCGAAATTCGCCGTGGCGGTGCTGTTCGTCGTAAGCTGCTTTGTCTCCACCGCGATGGGCACGAGCGTCGGCACCATCACGCTCATCACGCCCATTGCCATCCCCATCGCCGCGGCGAGCGGCTATTCCCTGCCGCTGTGCGTCGCGTCCGTCATGGGCGGGGCAATGTTCGGTGACAATCTGAGCTTCATTTCCGACACAACCATCGCCGCCTGCAACGGGCAGGGCTGCGCGATGAAGGACAAATTCCGCGAAAATTTCCACATCGCCTTCCCCGCTGCGCTCGCGTCGCTCGCACTCATCCTCGTGCTGACGCTGAATGCGGACGTGCACCCCGCGCCCATCCCTGCCTACAATCTCATTCAGATCATCCCCTATGTGCTCGTGCTCATCGGCGGCATCATCGGTATCAACGTCTTTGTCGTGCTGCTCATCGGTATCGTATCCGGCGCGGTCATCGCGCTCGCGACCGGCGCGACGGGGCAGACCGGCATCCTCGCAGTCAAGGCGCTGCTCGAGAACATGGGCAGCGGCGCGGCCGGCATGTTTGAAACGTCGATGGTCGCAATTTTGGTCTCCGCCATCTGTGCGCTGATCCGTGAGTACGGCGGCTTTGAAGCGCTGCTCGGCTGGATCAGAAAGGCGTTTCGCGGCAAGCGCGGCGGCCAGATCGGCATGGGCCTTCTCGTCGGCGCGATGGACATTGCCACCGCGAACAACACCGTCGCCATCGTTATGGCAAACCCCATCGCCAAGGAAATGAGCGAGGAATACGGCATCACCCCGCGCAAGGCCGCGTCGCTCCTTGACACGTTCTCCTGCATCTTTCAGGGCATCATCCCCTACGGCGCGCAGATGCTCGTCGCGATCTCCGCGGCGCACGAGCTGGGCTACGCCATCTCGGCGTTCGACATCATCCCAAACCTCTTCTACCCCTATCTTCTGGCGGTGAGCTCATTCTTCTTCATTGCGATCGACAGCAAAAAGAAGGCGTGACTGATGGTTGACCATAATCCGCTTCAGTGCAAAAAGCTCTTTCTTTTCGACCTCGACGGCACGCTGTACTTGGGCGACCGGCTTTTTCCCGGCGTCCGCGAGCTGCTCTCTGCCATCCGCGCACGCGGCGGGCAGTACCGCTTTCTGACAAACAACTCCTCGCGCAGCGTAGCGGCCTACGTCAAAAAGCTCACACGCCTCGGCGTCGCGACGGAGGCGGCCGATTTTCTCACCTCGGTCGACGCGCTGATTCACTATCTCCGCGAGCACGGCGGAGAAGACCGACGCTATTACGTCTGCGGTACGGAGTCGATGAAATCACAGCTCCGCGCGGCGGGCTTTACCGTCGCAGAACGGCGTGAGGACGCGAACGCGCTCCTGATGGGCTTCGACACCGAGCTGACATTTCAAAAGCTGGAGGACGCCTGCATCCTGCTCGGTCAGGGCGTTCCCTACGTTGCGACAAATCCCGATTGGGTCTGCCCCACGGCCTACGGCTTCGTGCCCGATTGCGGCAGCGTGTGCGAAATGCTCTGGCGCGCGACTTCCCGCCGCCCCATCGTCATCGGCAAGCCCGAACCGCTGATGCCGCAGCTCGCAATGCTTGAGGCGAGCGTTTCCGCGCAGGAAACACTGCTCGTGGGCGACCGCATCTACACGGATATCGCCAGCGGCGCGAACGCGGACATCGACACGCTGCTCGTCCTCTCTGGCGAGACGAAGGAAGAAGGCCTTCCCACCGCTGACCCGCAGCCGACGTTCGTTCTGCCGGACGTCGCCGCACTGCTGAACATCTTAGAATCTTAAAAAGGAAAACCTATGGCAAACATCATCGAAATCCACGATTTTTCCGATCCCGCGCTCGACGTCTACGCGCGCCTGACCGAAAACCAACTGCTCAATCGCGCGGACTCCGACAACGCGCTCTTCGTCGCGGAAAGTCCGCTCGTCATCGGCCGTGCGCTTGATGCGGGCTGTGAGCCGGTGTCGTTTCTGATGGAGCGGCAGCATACTCAGGGCAAGGGGCGCGAAATTCTCGCCCGCTGCTGTCAAGATATTCCGGTTTACACCGCTGATGAATCCGTGCTGACACAGCTCACCGGCTTTCACCTGACGCGCGGCATGCTCTGCGCCATGCGGCGGCCGAAGCTCCCAAGCGTCGAGGACGTCTGCCGCAATGCGCGGCGCGTCGTCGTGCTCGAAAACGTGATGAATCCGACGAACATCGGCGCGATCTTCCGCTCTGCCGCCGCGCTCGGCATGGACGCGGTGCTGCTCACGACCGCGGGCAGCGATCCGCTCTATCGCCGCGCCTCGCGCGTCAGCATGGGAAATGTGTTCCTCATCCCGTGGACCTACCTGCCCGAAAGCGGCGACTGGACGCAGCTGCTGCGCGATCTCGGCTTCCGCACCGTCGCGATGGCACTGCGCAACGACTCCGTACGGCTCGACGATCCGCGCCTTGCCGCCGAAGAAAAACTTGCCATCGTCATGGGCACGGAGGGTGACGGGCTCGCGTCCTCGACCATCGCGAGCTGCGACTACACGGTCAGGATCCCGATGTACCACGGCGTCGACTCGCTCAATGTCGCCGCAGCGAGCGCCGTGGCGTTCTATGAACTGGGACTTCCCCCGCTGAACGAAAAGGAGGACTGACATGCTGAACAATACCGGCTTCGACCTCTGGGCCGACGGCTATGACAAGAGCGTCGGCCTCTCCGACGAGAACGACCGCTATCCCTTTGCGGGTTACCGCGCCATGATGAATGCGCTCTATCAGCGCGTGCTCGCGCAGAGCGGGCGTGATGTGCTGGACATTGGCTTCGGCACAGGCGTTTTGACCTCGCGGCTCTACGAGCAGGGCTGCCAAATCTATGGGCAGGACTTTTCCGCGCGCATGATCGAACTGGCGCAGGCAAAAATGCCGGACGCGCGGCTCTATCAGGGCGATTTTTCCAAAGGCCTTGTGCCCGAGCTTCGTGCGCAGCAGTACGACGCCATCGTCGCGACCTACTCGCTCCACCACCTGACGGACACGCAGAAAATCGACTTTCTGCGCGCGCTTCTGCCGCTTTTGAAGCAGGACGGCTGTCTTTTCATCGGCGACGTCGCCTTCCGCACGCGCGAAGAGCTCGAAGCGTGTCGAACTGCGGCAGGCAGTGAGTGGGACGAGGATGAAATTTACTTCGTCTATGGCGAGCTCCGCCCTCACTTCCCTGCGCTGACGTTTGAATCCTTCTCCCACTGCACCGCGCTTTTGACGCTGCGCCGCTGATTCCCCGGGAAATACGATAAAAAGCCTCTGTATGGTCAACCCATACAGAGGCTTTTCTGTGAAGCATTATTCCTTTTCAGTCGTTCAAATGGTCGAGGATCGCCGCGATCAGCTGCTCCTTGCCCGTGCCCTTTTCGGCAGAGAACGGAATGACGAGCTCATCGTCGCGCAAACTCAGCGTCTCGCGAATTTGGGCAAGATTCGGCTCGATCTCGCGCGCTTTGAGCTTGTCGAGCTTGTTTGCCACGATCACGACGGGACAGCCCGTCTGCACGAAGTAGTCGTGCATCGTCACGTCGTCCGCCGTCGGCTTGTGCCGCGCGTCGACGATCTGCACACCGAGGTGAATGAGCCCCGCAGACTGGAAATAGTTTTCCATCAGCTTGCCCCAGCGGTCGCGCTCGGTCTTGGAGACCTTGGCGTAGCCGTAGCCCGGCAGGTCGACGAGGTAGAGCTTGCCGTCGATCTTAAAGTAGTTGATCTGCGAGGTCTTGCCCGGGGACGCACCCACGCGGGCAAAGTTCTTGCGGTTGACGAGCCGGTTGATGACGGACGATTTGCCGACGTTCGACCGCCCCGCAAACGCGAGCTGCGGCATCCCGTCGCGCACGAACTGCTTTTCCGACGCCGCCGAGAGGATGAATTCGACCTTGTTGAAGTTGATCGCCATGGTTTTCGTTTCCTTTCAGCTCATTTCGCCCGCACGCAGCGCGCTGTGCGCGCTCTCCTGCACGGGAGGAAGATAGCTCTCGTGCGCGGCAGCGGTGCATTTTTCGGGCAGCACCAGCGCTTCGGCAAAGACGGCGTCCACCGTCTCGACCGGTACAAAACGCAGCTTTTCGCGCACCAGCGGGTCGATCTCGTCGAGGTCCTTTTCATTCTCCTTCGGGAGAATGACCGTATGTACGCCCGCGCGCAGCGCGCCCATTGTCTTTTCGCGCAAGCCCCCGATGGCGAGCACACGGCCGCGCAGCGTGATCTCGCCCGTCATGGCGACATCGCGGTGTACCGCCTGCCCCGTCAGCGCGGAGAGCACCGCTGTCGCGATGGCGATACCGGCGCTGGGTCCGTCCTTGGGGATGGCCCCCTCAGGGAAGTGGATATGGATGTCCTTCGTCTTGTAGAAGTCCGGCGCGATGCCGAGCTCCTGCGCCCGCTGGCGCAGGCACGAGAGTGCCGCGCGGCAGCTCTCCTGCATCACGTCGCCCAGGTTGCCCGTGAGCTCGACCTTGCCGCTGCCATCCATCACGCCGACCTCGACGGGCAGAATTTCGCCGCCCACCTCGGTCCACGCAAGGCCGTTCACCACGCCGACAAGGTCCTTTTCGGGAATCTTCTCCTGTGCAGCACGCGGCGCACCGAGGAAGTCCTTGATGTTCTTCTCTGTCACGGTGACTCGCTTTACATCGCTTGTGGCAAGCTGCATTGCCGCCTTGCGGCAGATCTTGCCGAGCTGCCGCTCAAGCGAGCGCACGCCGCTCTCGCGCGTGTAGAGCGCGATGGCCGCGCGGATGGCGCTCTCGTCCACGCGCAGGCTCGAGGCCGTCAGCCCGTGGGCCTGACGCTCCTTGGGCAGCAGGTGCCGCTGCGCGATCTGCACCTTCTCCTCGTCCGTGTAGCTGGGGATTTCAATGATCTCCATGCGGTCGAGCAGCGGGCGCGGAATGGTGTCGAGCGTGTTGGCCGTCATGATGAACATCACGCGGCTCAGATCGACGGGAATTTCAAGATAGTGGTCGCGGAAGGCGTAGTTCTGCTCGCTGTCGAGCACTTCTAAAAGCGCCGACGCGGGGTCGCCGCGCCCGTCGCTTCCCATCTTGTCGACCTCGTCGAGCACGAGCAGCGGATTCATCGAGCCGCTGCGGGAGATGGCCTCGATGATGCGGCCGGGCATCGCGCCGATGTAGGTCTTGCGGTGGCCGCGGATATCCGCCTCGTCACGCACGCCGCCGAGCGACAGCCGCGCGACCTTGCGGTTCATCGCCTTGGCGACCGACAGCGCGATCGACGTCTTGCCGACGCCCGGAGGGCCGACGAGACATAAAATCTGCCCCTTCGCCTCGGGGTTGAGCTGGCGCACGGCGATGAACTCTAAAATGCGCTCCTTGACCTTCTGCAAGCCGTAGTGGTCGCGGTCAAGAATCTTTCGCGCGGCGTCTACGCTGGCGCGCTCCTTCGTCTCCTCGCCCCAGGGCATTTCCATGCAGGTGTCGAGATAGTTGCGCAGCACACTCGCCTCGGCGCTGCCGAACGGCTGCTTGGCGAGCTTGTCCACATCTTTCAGCAGCTTGCGCTCCACTTCTTCGCTCAGGTGCGCCTTGCTGATCTTCTCGCGGTACTCGTCGAGTTCTTCGTCCTCCCCTCCCTCACCGATCTCGTTCTGTAAGACCTTGATCTGCTCGCGCAGGACAAAATCCTTCTGAATTTTTCCGACGCGGGAGCGGACCTTGCTTTCAATGTCCTGCTCCATGGCGGTAACTTCGATCTCGCGGCGCAGAATCTCGTTCATGCGCTGCAATCTCGGCAGCGGGCGCAGCTCGTCGAGGATATCCTGTTTGTCCTGATAGCGCAGGTTGAGCTGCTGGGCGATAAAGTCAGCGAGATAGCCGGGATCGTTCGTCGATAAAATGGCGGCGTAGACATCGTCCGGCAATTTCTGCGCGAGCTCGGCATATTCCGTCACACTGGCGTAGGTCTGGCGCAGCATCGCCTCCGTCCGCTTGCTATGGCGCGAGGTGGCCGGCTCGTCGATGAGCTCGACCTGCGCCTGCAAAAACGGCTCGCGCTGCCACAGCCGCTTGAGGCGGGCGCGGCACGCGCCCTCCATCATCACGCGCAGCACGCGGTCAGACACGCGCAAGATCTGCGTCACGCGCGCGACGGTGCCGATCTCGTACAGGTCTTTTTCCTCCGGCTGCTCCACGCCGATCTCACGCTGGGTGACGAGAAAGATCTCCTCCCCGTTTTCCATGGCGCGCTCAAGCGCGTGCACGGAGATCGGACGCTCGAGGTCAAAGCTCGTGTTCATACGAGGGAACACATTGAGCCCGCGCATGGCAATGACCGGAAGATTTTTTGTTACAGGTTCCATGGGGTTTCTCCTTATGAAGCGGAGTCTGCCGGCAGCGACGGCTGCGGCGCCTCCCCTTCTTTCTCTGTGCGGTGGGAAATTTTCGGCTGTTCCGTCCCCTCCACGCAGCCCGGCGTGATGGTCACGCGGTCGATCGTGCGGTCGGACGGGATGTCGTACATCACGTTCATCAGCAGACCCTCCATTACCGCGCGCAGGCCGCGCGCGCCGATCTTGCGCTCGATGGCCTTGTCGGCAATCGCTTCGAGCGCCTTGGGCTCGAACGTGAGCTCGGCGTCGTCGTAAGAAAACAGCTTTTGATACTGCTTGACGAGCGCGTTTTTCGGCTGGGTCAGGATCTTGACAAGGTCGTCGCGCGTCAGCGCGTCGAGCGCCGTGATGACCGGCAGTCTGCCGACCAGCTCGGGGATGATGCCGAACTTCAAGATATCGTGCGGCTGCACCTCGCGTAAAATCTTGCTTTCATCCACGTCGTTTTTGCTCTTGAGCTCCGCGCCGAAGCCCATCGACTTGCGGTCGAGACGGCTCTCGATGATCTTCTCGATGCCCTCGAACGCACCGCCGCAGATGAAGAGGATGTTG
>CDYS01034890.1_pt1 | contig 11474 bp, 6 predicted proteins | sample 557491 | NCBI WGS metagenome assembly CDYS01 (sample SAMEA3182057, study PRJEB8094) | gut metagenome | biome: human; feature: gut; material: Stool; isolation source: human stools | place: Canada | collected 2012-11-26
GGGACAAGTTGTGTAAATCAGCCTGTTGTGTTGAGTTGTCGCTGGATTTTACGCTTTTTATCCGCTGCAAAGATAGGAATAACTTTTGTAATGTGAAAAAACTAACAATAAATTTCTTCAAAAATTTAAATAAATATTTTTTATAGCATATAAATAGTTCGTATTCGAGATGTTGTGTTGGTTCGACGGGGAGCGGAATGTGACGACCGTGATTGATCTGGACGACGGTAGGAGTTGTGTTGCGCGGCCCGGGCGGAAGAAAATGAACGACAGTTGGCATGCGGCCGAAAAATAGCATGATTCTGTGATGCCAATTCGAGCCCTTTTTCGTTATATTTGTCGGACGTTATGGCGGGCCTGTATTTCCATATACCGTTCTGCCGCACCATTTGCGGCTATTGCGACTTCTACCGGAGCGCCGACCTCAGACATATCGGGGAGGTGCTGGAGGCAATGGAGCGCGAATTGTTGTTGCGGCGGCAGTTCATCGGTGCCGAACCGGTCCGGACGATATATTTCGGGGGCGGGACACCGTCGCTGTGCCGGCCGGAGTGGTTCGGACGGATTTTGGAACGCTGCCGTGAACTTTTCGACTGTTCGCAACTGGAGGAGGTGACCGTCGAGGCAAATCCCGACGATCTGAATGTGGAGTATCTGTCGGCCCTGCGTCGGTCGGGTGTCGACCGCCTCAGCATGGGGGTTCAGTCGTTCGACGACGGGGTGTTACGGTTCATGCGGCGCCGTCACGATGCCGCCGCTGCCGTCGCAGCTGTGCATGCGGCACGTGAGGCAGGTTTCGGGAATATCACCATTGACCTGATTTACGGTGTCCCGTGCGGCGGCAGCGAGGCTCTGGAACGCTCGCTCGACAAGGCGCTGGAACTCTCCGTGGAGCATGTTTCGGCATACCACCTGACGATCGAACCGGCCACGATGTTCGGGCGGATGGCGTCGGAGGGCCGTCTGAAGGCGGTCGACGAGTCGGTCAGCGAATATGAATATGCACTGGTGGACAGACGGTTGACGGAGGCGGGGTACGAACATTACGAGATTTCGAACTTTGCGCGTGCGGGTTTCCGGTCGCGGCACAACTCGTCGTACTGGCACTCCCAGCACTATCTGGGTATAGGTCCGGCGGCGCATTCGTTCGACGGGCGGATACGCCGGTGGGCGGTGTCGTCGATTGCCGGTTACCTGAAGGGGGTGGATGATGGCAGCTGTTACGAAGAGGAGAGGCTGACGGACGACGACCGTTACAACGAAACGGTGATGACCTCACTGCGATGCATCGAAGGGATCGGACTTTCGGAGCTCGAAAAGAGTTTCGGATGCGCACGTAAGGAGTATTTCCTGCAGCGTGCCGGGAGGTTTCTTCAGCAGGGGCTTCTGGCGCGTTGCGGCGATCGGCTTTCGATCCCGCCGCGGCACTGGCTCATAAGCGATTCGGTCATTGCGGAGCTGTTCTTGTGAAAATCGACTCCGAATCGTATTGAGAGAGGCCTGCCGCTTATTAAATTTTTTTAATATTTGGAATCATTAAATATATGTATTATTTTTGCACGATCTTTTTTGTAAATTAAATAGCGACTATGAACAACAGTGAAATTCTTTCTCCAGACTTCTTGTTCGAAGTGAGTTGGGAGGTTTGCAACAAGGTCGGCGGCATACATACCGTCATAGCCACCAAGGCCCTCACGATGACTCAGAAACTCGGAGACAAATATATCGTCCTGGGTCCCGACGTCTATCGCGAATCTCCGAACCCGGAATTCGAAGAGGATCCCAATCTGCTCAAACCCTGGCGCCAGGCCCTCTACAACGACGGCATGCGTGTGCGTGTCGGCCGCTGGAAGGTCAAGGGTTCGCCGGTAACCATACTGGTCGATTTCTCGTCGCTGCTGCCGCAGAAGGACGATATTCTCAAAACGTTGTGGGAGACCTATCGGGTCGATTCGATCAGTGGCCAGTGGGACTATATCGAACCGGTGATGTTCGGATATGCCGCCGGAAAGGTGATCGAGGCATATATGGATGCCTTCTGCTCGTCGAGCGACAAGGTGGTTGCACATTTCCACGAGTGGATGACCGCAAGCGGCGGACTCTACCTGCGCAAGCATTCGCCATATATCGCCACCTGCTTCACAACCCATGCCACGGTCATGGGTCGTTGCCTGGCCGGCAACGGACAGCCGCTGTACGGCGACCTGAAAAAGATCAATGCCGATGACAAGGCCCGTCAGTTCAATGTCGTGGCCAAACATTCGCTCGAGAAGATCGCCGCTTCGTATCACGATGCCTTCCTGACGGTGAGCGACATCACGGCCGAGGAGTGCAAGTACCTGCTGGGGCGCGAGGTCGATCTGGTCACCCCGAACGGTTTCGAGGATGACTTCGTATGGAAGGGCGACGAGTTCGAGGCAAAGCGCAAGGAGGCCCGCCGCGTGATGATCGAGGTTGCCGAGGCGTGTCTGGGCACCAAGTTTGCAAAGGAGCCGCTGATCGTCGGTACGAGCGGCCGCTACGAGTTCAAGAACAAGGGTCTCGATGTCTTTGTCGAGTCGCTCAAGCAGGTTGCGGCATCCGACTCGCTGGGCCGCGACGTGCTGGCATACATAACCGTCCCGGCCGGGAACAACGGCCCCAGAAAAGACCTTCAGGCACATCTGGCCGATCCGAACTCCCCGATCGACGAGGGCGTATACCGTTACACGACCCACTATCTGTCGGATCAGAACTGTGATCCCATCACGCGGGCGATGAACGGCAGCGTACTGTTGTCGGACGATTCGCGCGTGAAGGTTATCTTCGTGCCGAGCTACCTGAACGGCGACGACGGAATCTTCAACAAGCCATATTACGAGTTGCTGGTGGGGATGGACATTACGGTCTTCGCGTCGTATTACGAACCGTGGGGATACACTCCGCTCGAGAGTATAGCCTTCTCGGTTCCGACGATTACTACGTCGCTGGCCGGTTTCGGACGCTGGGTGAAACGTCTCGGCTCGGGCGTCAAGGGCGTTACGGTGATCGAACGCGACGATTACAATGACCAGGATGTCATCAAGCGGATTGCCGACGAGATAGTCCGTTATGCCAACCTGGCTCCGAAGGCCATGACTGCCGAACGGAACGGTGCTGCGGAGGTTTCGAAAATGGCGCTCTGGAAGAACTTCATCGAACATTACGACGATGCCTATTCGCTGGCGATCGAGAATTCAGTGTCGCGGACAAACAAGGCGATGTTCGACGGCGGAGGCGCCTACAACGAACAGATCAACTTCGTACGGCAGCAGCTGGTGACCGAGAAACCGGTCTGGACGCGGCTGATGATCGAAAAGACACTGCCGGAGCGTCTGCATGCGCTGGAGATTCTGTCGAAGAACCTGTGGTGGTCGTGGACGCTCGGGGCGCGGGCTCTGTTCGAGTATATCGACAACGACTTGTGGAACGATTGCGACCGCAACCCGATCTCGTTCCTCGACAAGCTGAACTATACGCGTTTCAAGGAACTCGAACGCGATGAGACATTCCTCAAGATGCTCGACGATGTCTACGGACAGTTCCAGGCCTACATGAGTGAGAAACCCGATCCGTCGACCCCGAAGATCGCATACTTCTCGATGGAGTACGGACTGCATTCGTCGCTGAAGATCTACTCGGGCGGTCTGGGTATTCTGGCGGGCGATTACCTGAAGGAGGCCAGCGACAAGAATGTGCCGATGGTTGCCGTCGGGTTGCTTTACCGTTACGGATACTTTACACAGCGCCTCTCGTCGCAGGGGGCCCAGGAGGCCACCTACGAGGCGCAGAACTTCTATAAGCTGCCCATCTCGCCGGTGCGTGACGACGAGGGCAACTGGGTGAGCGTACAGATCGCCTTCCCGGGCCGTACGCTGACGGCCCGTGTCTGGAAGTGCGAGGTGGGTCGTACGGACCTCTACCTGCTCGATACGGATCACGACCTGAATATGGACGAAGACCGATCGATTACGCACTACCTCTACGGCGGCGACTGGGAGAACCGTCTCAAGCAGGAGATACTGTTGGGTATCGGCGGTATCCGCGCCCTGCGCCAGATGGGTATCAAGCAGGATGTCTACCACTGCAACGAGGGCCATGCCGCCTTCATCGGTATCGAACGCATACGGAATCTTGTATCACGCAAGAAACTCTCGTTCAGCGAGGCGCTTGAAGTTGTACGGTCGTCGTCGCTCTTCACGACGCATACGCCGGTTCCGGCGGGCCACGATGCCTTCCCCGAATCGATGATACGTCAGTACATGTCGCACTATCCCGATGCGCTGGGCATAACCTGGGAACAGTATATCAATCTGGGCAAGACGAATCCGAACGATGCCAACGAGAAGTTCTCGATGAGCGTTCTGGCCTGCAACCTCTCGCAGGAGGTCAACGGTGTCAGCTGGCTGCACGGCGAGGTGAGCAAGGAGATTCTCGGAAACATGTGGCCGGGCTACTTCAAGGATGAACTCCATATCGGGTATGTCACCAACGGCGTTCACTTCCCGACATGGACGGCCTCGAACCTTCGCAAACTCTATGCGCGGTACTTCCCGGAAGGATTCTCGGGTCCGGTCTACAACATCGCGGCATGGCAGAAGGTGCACAATATCGACGACAAGGAGCTCTGGTCGGAGCGCATGTTCCTGAAGCGCCGCCTGATCAACTATATCCGCAAACGTTTCAGCGATCCGAAGCAGGTTCGTATCGACTCGCCGCGCCAGATGGTCCGCATCGTCGAGTCGCTCAATCCGGATGTGCTGACGATCGGTTTTGCACGCCGCTTCGCAACCTACAAGCGAGCCTACCTGCTCTTTACGAATCTCGACCGTCTGTCCGAAATCGTCAACAACAAGGAGCATCCCGTACAGTTTGTCTTCGCGGGCAAGGCTCACCCCAACGACAAGCCCGGACAGGATCTGATCAAGCGTATCGTCGAGGTTTCGAACATGCCTCAGTTCGTTGGCAAGATACTCTTCCTGCAGAACTACGACATGGAGCTGGCCCGGAAGATGGTTCAGGGTGTCGACGTATGGCTCAACACGCCGACCCGTCCGCTCGAGGCATCGGGTACGAGCGGTGAAAAGTGCGTGATGAACGGCGTGATGCAGTTCTCGGTGCTTGACGGCTGGTGGGTCGAGGGCTACAAGGAGGGAGCCGGCTGGATGCTTCCCATGGAGCGCACCTATACCGACCAGCACTTCCAGGATGAGCTGGATGCCGAGTTGATCTACACGACCATCGAGGAGGAGATCGTACCTAAATATTATAATCGCGGGGCTGACAACATTCCCTACGACTGGATACATTCGATCAAGAGCTGTATAGCCGATATAGCATCGAACTTTACCACCAACCGGATGATGTCGGACTACGAGACTCGGTTCTACAACAAGCTTCGCGACCGCAACCAGCAGATGGTGGCTGGCGACTATACGATGGCCCGCGAGATTGCGGCCTGGAAACGGAAGGTTTCGGCGGCGTGGGACAACGTGCATGTTGTCGAGGTCAAGCAGCTCAACATCAGCAAGGAGGCCATCTATGTGGGCAATGCCTACCGTTATGAGGTTACGGTTGACGTTGCGGGGCTCAAGCCTGATGACATAGGCGTTGAGCTGGTGATGGCCAAGCAGATCGAAACGGGACAGGGTGTCAAGGTGGTTTCGACGTTCGAGCTGAATGTCGAACGGGTCGACGGCAACAATGTCCATTATTCACTCGATCTGGTGCCGGAGCATACGGGTTCGTACGACGTCGCACTGCGCGTGTTCCCGAAGAATCCGAAACTGCCGCACAGGATGGATTTCGCTCTGGTAAAATGGGCTTGATAAGGTTCGCGGGAGATCGGAACGGTCTCCCGCAACCTTATTGAATAAGGTGTTGTATTTGTGCTACAATAGTTTTAAAAAAGAGCTGTGGGATAGTGTGTTTTCAAAAAAAATACTTATCTTTAGAGCAAGTTTTAGAGACCAAAATCGAATAATTATATGTCCGTACTGAAATTTGATAAGGATCAACTGGGGAATCTCGAATACTCCCTGCAACGGGAGATGCTGTCGACGGATCGCTGCGGCGGCTATATGAGTACGACCATCGTCTGCTGCAATACGCGCAAGTATCACGGTCTGGTCGTGGCCCCGATCGACGAAAGCGACCGCCGTTACGTATTGCTCTCGTCGCTGGATGAAACCGTCATCCAGCATGATCAGTCGTTCAATCTGGCGCTGCACCGCTATCCGGGTATCTACGAGCCGCGCGGTCACAAGTACATTACGGATTTCCAGTACACGCCAACCCCGACAATTACGTATCGTGTCGGCGGGGTGATCCTGCGAAAGGAGATGCTGTGGGTGCACTCGCGTACCCAGTTGCTGATACGTTACACGCTGCTCGACGCCCATTCGCGGACGCTGCTGCGCCTGCGGCCGTTCCTCGCATTCCGCGAGAACCATGCCCTCATGTCGGCAAACATGTATGCCAGCGGCCATTCGTATCCGGTGGTCAACGGCGTCAAGAACCGTCTCTATTCTTCCTTCCCGTGGCTCTACATGCAGACCGACAAGAAGGAGATGGAGTTCGTGGCCGCTCCCGACTGGTATTACAACTTCGAATACGCCGAAGAGGCCCGTCGCGGCTATCCGTCGCATGAGGACCTGATGACTACGGGATATTTCGAGGGTGAGATCCGGAAGGGTGAGAGCATCATATTCTCCTGCTCGCTCGAGGAGATGGCTTCGTCGGTGGATATTGACGACCTGTTTGAGGCGGAACTCAAACGCCGTTCCGAGAAGGTCGATCTGCTGAGCTGCCTGCGCCACTCGGCGCGTCAGTTCATCGTGCGCCGCGGCGACAGGACGGAGATCATTGCCGGTTATCCGTGGTTCGGGTCGTGGGGTCGCGACACCTTCATTGCGCTGCCGGGAATCACCCTGACGCAGGGCGACGTGAAGAGCTGCCGCGATGCGATAGACACGATGACCCGCGAGATGAAAAACGGACTCTTTCCCAATATGGGCGAGGCCTACAATTCGGTCGACGCCCCGCTGTGGTTCTTCTGGACGCTGCAGCAGCTGGAGAAGCATATCGGTGCCAAGGACATATGGGAGAGCTACGGCGGGTACATGAAGGATATTCTGAATGCCTACCGCAGCGGTATAAACGAATACATACATGTCGATGATAACGGACTGGTGAGCGCATGGCATCCGACATTGGCCATGACATGGATGGATGCGGTTGTCGACGGACATCCGGTGACGGGCCGCGAAGGCTATCAGGTCGAGATCAATGCTCTGTGGTACAATGCTATCTGTTATACGCTGGCGCTGGCCCGCAAGTTCCGTGACAAGGCTTTCGTGGAGAGCTGGACCGGAATGCCGGAGCGGATCAAGGAGTCGTTTATCCGGCTGTTCTGGTCCGACGAGGAGGGTTATCTGGCCGATTACGTCGACATGCAGGGCAAGGCAAACCGTTTCATCCGTCCCAATCAGATTGTGGCCTGCTCGCTCGATTACCGTATGGTTACCCCCGAGCAGTGCCTGGCGGTCTTCAGAACCGTGCGCCAGCACCTGCTGACTCCGGTGGGACTGCGTACCCTCTCGCCGCGCAACCCGCTTTACGAGGGACGTATCGAGGGCGACCAGCGTACGCGCGACCTGGCATATCATCAGGGTACGGTATGGGTATGGCTCTTGGAACACTATGCCAAAGTGGGCTTCGACCTGAAGGGAGCAGCCTTTGTCCCGGCAGCCGAGGAGATGATTGCGGCATTCGAGGAGGGACTGACCTCGTCGGGTATCGGATCGGTGAATGAAATTTACGACGGTGATCCTCCGCACACGCCTCGCGGTGCGATTTCGCAGGCCTGGAGCGTAGGTGCCGTACTTCGCATCATGGAGATGATCGCGGCGTTCAAGACTCCGGCCGGGGCCGGCAAGGGCAAGAGGGCCGGGCAGAGCGCTGCGGCGAAGAAGAGTACTGCCGCCAAGGCGGAAAAGGAGGCAAAACCGGCCTCGAAACCGGCTAAAGAGGTGAAAGCCGCAGCCGGTCCGGCACCGGTAAAGGAAGTGAAAGCGGCTCCTAAGGCGGCTAAGAGTGCTGCGGGAGCATCTGCCCCGAAAAAACGTGCGGCGACCGCAGCAAAGCAGACACAGAAGAAGAAATAAACATAAGTAAAGAGAAATTATGAGAGTATTGATGTTCGGATGGGAGTTCCCTCCGCATATCGCCGGCGGATTGGGGACAGCCTGCTACGGGATGACCCGCGGTTTGGCCAAGAACGGCGTGGATGTCATCTTCGTGATGCCCAAGGCATCGGGTGATGAGGATCAACGATTCGTGAAGGTGGTCAATGCCAGCGATGTGGAGACCACATTCGGGCCTGTGGATGGATCGGAAGATATATGGGACAAGTTGACCTTCATACAGATCGACTCGAATATGGTTCCGTATATCTCGCCGGAGGAGTATGCGACCTATCACGACGAGTATGTCAAGAGCGGCCGCAAGGTATGTCAGAGCGGTGACGTATGGAAGCAACGCTACACGTTTTCGGGCAAATACGGCGCCAACCTTATGGAGGAGGTAGCCCGTTATGCTATGGTTGCGGCTCAGGTGGCGCGCAATCTGGAGGGGCAGTTCGATGTTATCCATGCTCACGACTGGCTGACCTATTACGCGGGTATTGCGGCCAAGCGGGTTTCGGGCAAGCCGCTGGTTGTGCACATGCACGCCACGGAGTTCGACCGCAGCGGCGAACATATCAACGAACAGACCTATGCCATCGAACGGGCCGGTATGGAGGCTGCCGACAAGGTTATCGCGGTGAGCAACCTTACGCGCAACATCATTATCGAGAAATACGGCATTCCGGCCGACAAGGTGGTTACGGTTCACAATGCCGTACGGTTCGCCGAAGGCAGCGGCAACGAGGCTGAGCGCGGTGTGGATGACAAGATCGTAACGTTCCTGGGGCGTATCACATACCAGAAGGGACCGGACTATTTCGTGGAGGCGGCCGCCAAGGTGCTCAAACGGGTCCCGAACGTGCGGTTCGTGATGGCCGGCAGCGGCGACATGATGAACCACATAGTCCGTCGTGTAGCCCGTCTGGGTATTGCCGACCGTTTCCACTTCACGGGATTCCTGCGCGGTGAGGATGTGCACAAGATGTTCACGTTGAGTGACGTATATGTCATGCCATCGGTGTCGGAGCCGTTCGGTATCTCGCCGCTCGAGGCCATGAAGTCGAACGTCCCGGTCATCATCTCGAAACAGTCGGGCGTAGCCGAGGTGCTGGATTACGCCATCAAGGTCGACTATTGGGATGTCGATGCCATGGCCGACGCAATACATGCCCTGATCTGCTATCCGGCGCTGTCGAAGATGTTCGCGCGCAAGGGTCTCGAAGAGGTTACCGGATTGAAATGGGACAATGCTGCTGCAAAGATCAAAGCGGTATATGAATCGGTTATGAAGTAAAAGTAAATACAAGTATTCCGTTATGAAAACAATCTGTCTATATTTCCAGGTACATCAGCCGCTCCGGTTGAAGAAATACCGCTTTTTCAATATGGGCAAGGATCACAACTATCTGGACGACCTGACCAACCAGTCGATCCTTCAGAAGGTTTCGCGGTTGTGCTATCTGCCCATGAATGCGCTGCTGTTGAAGCTGATCAAGGAGAACAAGGGGGCCTTCAAGGTAAGTTTTTCGATTACCGGTACGGCGATCGACCAGTTCCGCGAATATGCTCCCGAGGTGCTCGAATCGTTCAAGGAGCTGGCGGCAACGGGGTGTGTCGAATTCCTGGCCGAGACCTATTCGCATTCACTCTCGTCGCTGGCCGACAAGGATGAGTTCGAACGGGAGGTCAAGGCCCATACGGCTTTGATGAAGAAGGAGTTCGGATGCAAACCGAAGGCTTTCCGCAATACCGAGCTGATCTATTCCGACCAGATCGGGCAGATGGTGGCCGAGATGGGCTTTAAGACCATGCTGGCCGAAGGTGCCAAACATGTCCTGGGATGGAAGAGCCCGAATTACGTCTATGCCAACGCCCTGGATCAGAAACTGCGTCTGCTGTTGCGCAACTACAAGCTGAGTGACGACATTGCTTTCCGTTTCTCGAACAAGGGCTGGAACGAGTATCCGCTGACTTCGGAGAAGTATGTCGAGTGGTTGAAGTCCGAAACGGGCGAGGTGGTTAACCTCTTCATGGATTACGAGACCTTCGGCGAACACCAGTGGGCCGAGACGGGAATCTTCGATTTCATGCGTGCGTTGCCGAAGGCTGCCCTGTCGACGGGTGAACTGGAGTTCGGGACGGTTTCGGAGACATCGGCAAAATACCAGCCTGTGGCGGTGCTTTACTGCCCGCATGCAATGTCGTGGGCCGATGAGGAGCGCGACGTGACGGCCTGGCTCGGAAACGAACTGCAGAACGAGGCCTTCTCGAAGCTCTATGCCCAGAAGGATAAGGTGCGTGCATTGAAGAATCCCGATTTCGACCATGTGTGGAACATCCTTCAGACGTCGGACCACTTCTACTACATGGCTACCAAGTGGTTCTCGGACGGCGACGTACACAGCTATTTCAACCCGTATGATTCGGCATACGAGGCCTTCATCAACTACATGAACGTGCTTTCGGACTTCATCAACGAGCTGGATATCGCAATGGCTGCCAAGAAGTCCCGCAAGAAGGTGACGGCATAGTTGCGGCTGCCGGCCACTCCGATCGGAGTACCGACGGAAGGGGAGGAAACAGCAAGGCGGATCATATTCAAATGATCCGCCTTGCTGTTTTTATTGGCCGGTTGTTGTTGCGGGAGGGGAGTGGACGCAATATGCTGCCTGCCGATGATTGGGGAAACATTGCCGGAAACATTGCCCTGTTTCTTTACCCCCCCCACACACAAAAAACTGCACGGTATTAATCGTGCAGTTTTTTTGATGAGAGCCGATGCCGTTCTCGGGGTTCGCAGGATGGCTCGGGAATGGGACAATCCTGCGGCGGTTGCTCTCTCGGCGGTCTCAGGATTGTTCGGGATGGAAACCGTCCGGCGGCTACACTCTCGGCATCCGCAGGAGTGACCCTGTCCAGGAGCTATCTGGTGGCAGGTGCGTCTCCGGTGGCCGCATTGCCTGCCGGATTCTTCACATATTTGTCAAGCCAGGCGAAGAACTCGCGGTTCCAAACCAGTGAATTCTGCGGTTTGAATACCTGATGTCCCTCATCCTCGAATACCACCAGCCGAGCATCAAGACCGCGCATGCGGGCTGCCGTGAAGGCCTGCAGGCTCTGGGTGTAGGGGATGCGGAAGTCGTATTCGCCGGTGAAGATCAGTATCGGAGTATCCCAGCGGTCGATGAACTTGTGGGGCGAATTGGCATACGAACGCATTGCGGTCGGATTCTGCTTGTCCCAGTACGGGCCGCCGTAGTCGTTGTTGAC
>CDYS01017910.1_pt1 | contig 11354 bp, 12 predicted proteins | sample 557491 | NCBI WGS metagenome assembly CDYS01 (sample SAMEA3182057, study PRJEB8094) | gut metagenome | biome: human; feature: gut; material: Stool; isolation source: human stools | place: Canada | collected 2012-11-26
GCGCGGGGCTGTCAATTTAACATTCTGCGCTACCAGCAGGAGGACGCGCTGAACACGGTGCTGCCCCTCGGCCTCAAGCGCATTGACGCCACCCGTACCCTGACCACGGAATGTACCGCCGTTCTCATGCCCTTCAAATCGCAGGAGATTCAGGACGTGGGCGGCATCTACTATGGCGTCAATGCCGTATCGCATAACCTCATCATCTGCAACCGAGGAAACCTGCTCAACGGCAACGGCTTTATTACCGGCGTTTCCGGCTCCGGCAAGTCGATGGCGGCCAAGCAGGAGGTCTCCGCGCTGGCGCTCTCTACCGACCATGACATCATTATCGTCGATCCCGAACGCGAATATGGCGAGCTGGTACGGGCATTGGGCGGTGAGGTCATTACCATCTCTGCCTCTGATCCAAACGGCTGCCACATCAATGCGCTGGACTTGTCCGAGGGGTACGGCGATGGCAAAGAACCGCTGGTGATGAAGTCCGAGTTTATCATGTCGCTCTACGAGCAGCTTATGGGCGCGGATAAGATCGAGCCGCAGGAGAAGTCCATCATTGACCGCAGCGTGGGAAACATCTATCGGGAGTATCTGAAAAACTATCAGGGGCAGCCGCCCACGCTGAAGGACCTCTATGACGACCTGATGAAGCAGGTCAACCCGGAGGCGCACCGGATCGCACTGGCGTTGGAGCTGTTCACGGTGGGCAGTCTGAATGTTTTTTCCCACCAGACCAATATCAACACAAAAAGCCGCATTCTCTGCTTCGATATTCAGGACTTGGGCGAAAATCTGAAATCGGTGGGCCTGTTGGTGATGCTGGACGCCATTTACAACCGCGTTATCCAGAACCGCAGAGAGGGAAAATACACCCATGTCTACATCGACGAGATCTATCTGTTTTTCGCCAACGGGAGCGGCAGCGGACACAGCATTACCAATTACAGCAGCGAATTCCTCTACAAGTGCTGGAAGCGGTTCCGCAAATATGGTGCGACGCTCACCGGCATTACACAGAATGTGGAGGAATGTCTGCTGTCCAATACGGCGCGTATGATGTTCGCAAACTCCGAGTTCCTGCTGATGCTCAATCAGGCTACCACCGACCGGGAGCAGCTTGCCCGTCTGCTGGGTGCATCGGATACGCAAATGAGCTATGTGGACAATGCCCCGGCTGGCCACGGGCTCATCAAGGTAGGCGGGGCCATCGTGCCTTTCGCCAATGAGCTGCCCAAAAATACAGAACTGTACCGCCTAATGTCAACACGCCCCGGTGAGGACTGACGCTATGCGGGACTTGAAGATCAGACCCGGCATGGATACGCCCAAGGCAAAGCTGAAGAACCCCACACCCAAGGACGCGGAATCCATTTTGAAAAAGCACATAGATAGGCGGCAGCAGGAGAAGGAGCCGGATAGCCGGGACCCGGTGCGCTATGCTACCGACCGCGTGGAGAAAAATATGCGCCGTGGTGCAGCTGGAGCGGCGGATACCTCGCGGCGCATGATAAAGCACTACCAGGAGCAGAAACGGCAAGGTAAGAATAGCGCGTCAGAAAGCCGTACTGCGTCAGAAACGCTCGAAACCACGAACCGCGTGACACCGGCAGGAAGAAACTTGCCCGATACGCCGCAATCACACGCTGCACGAAACGAAGTCGGAAATCAGACCGTACCTCCGCAAAATCGCGGAGGTACAAAAAGCGCAAATGCCGCCCCGCAGGAGCGTGGGCGGCAAAAAGCTGCGCAGGACGCGAAAGCCGCCTATCGGCGGAACCTTGCCGAGAAAAGAACAGCAGAGCGGCACATTGTACCTCCACCGTCCGACCGTGGAGGTACAATGACCACTCCGCAGAAAGGCAATTCGGGGGTATCAGCCAAGGACAGTCCGGCCCCCAAGAGCAGACAGACCATGACCAAGGCCGCACGCACCATGCATGTTCGACCAACTGACCACGCAGCGCCGAACAATGCAATCATCACGCGCCGAACAAGAGCGGCGGCACAGCGAAAGACGCAGCGGAAGATGCTTCAGGAATCCGCGCAGAGCGGCGGAAGGGCTTCCAAAAAGCTGGGCAGAGTGGCAGTCCAGGCAGTGAAAGAAATCGGGAAAGGAGTGGTGTCTGCGGTCAGCTCGATCCTGTCGGCAGGCGGCGGTGCGGTGGTGCTGGTGCTGTTCCTGACGGTGATCCTTGTGGCGGCTATCGTGGGGTCCCCCTTTGGTATCCTCTTTTCCAACGAGAGCCGAGAGGCGGGCGTTGTGCCGATCTCCGCTGCGGTGGCGCAGATCAACTATGACTTCAATGCTGAGCTGGAAGCGTTGCAGACGGCAGAGGACTACGATTCCATCTCCGTGACCGGCCAGCCTGCCGATTGGGTGGAAGTTCTGGCGGTGTTCGCGGTGAAGGTGGCGGGCAGCGACGATGTGGACGCCGCGGACGTGGCTACCATGGATGCCGACCGCATTGCGCGCCTGAAAGCGGTCTTTTGGGATATGACTACCATAGCCCACCGCATTGAGGTCATTGACCACCCCGGCAGCGGTGACGACGATGGCTGGACGGAAAGAAACCTCTATATCACCATTACCGCAAAAACGGCAGAGGAGATGAAAACCGCGTATCATTTCAACCGTAACCAGATCGCAGCGCTGGACGAGCTGCTTGAGCAGCGGGATCTCCTGCTGGAGTTGATAGAAGATGTGTACTCCGTCAGCGGAGACACGGCGTCGTTGATCCGCGGCCTGCCGGAAGATCTGTCACCCGAGCGTGAAGCAGTGGTACGCACCGCCTGTTCTCTTGTCGGCAAGGTGAACTATTTTTGGGGAGGAAAGAGCCTTGTGATCGGCTGGGACGCCCGATGGGGCGAAGTGCGGCAGGTCACTGCGGCAGGCAGCTCCACCACGGGAACCTATCGTCCCTACGGGCTGGATTGCAGTGGCTTTGTGGATTGGGTATTCTACAATCAGTCGGGCGGCAGCTATGTCATCGGCCACGGCGGCGGAGCCACCATGCAGCACAGCTATTGCACCGATATTTCGTGGGCGGACGCACAGCCCGGTGACTTGGTGTTCTACCCGGATAATTCCCATGTGGGCATCGTTGGCGGTAGGGACGCAAACGGAGAATTGCTAATCATTCACTGCGCCAGCGGATATAACAATGTGGTCATTACTGGCCTGGAGGGCTTTACCTCTGTCGGTAGGCCACGATACTGCGGCGAGTAGTTGAACAGAAAAGGTCCTACCCCGCTATGGGTAGGACCTTGAGGCTGTTTTTGAGATTATGCCTTATGGGTACCTTACTGAGCTTACAATCGGCAAGACAATTTAGAGGTTAGTTACCTGCATTTCTCTTGTCACGATACATTAGAAATTGGCGTAAAATAGCTGGGTCCGATCCATTCGCCTTTTTCGTTAAACTTTCCCGCGCTTTGGATTCCATAAGTCTTTGCGTTGGATGAAGCCGTGAGGACATCCTTGGCTCCACTGTCAAATAATCCAGCTCCACTATCGCCAGGATTGCATTCGTAATTTCCTTCGCACATATCCGTCAGAGTCACATACGGAGGAAACTGGACAGAAACACCCGTTCTGGTAATTTTGCCTGCGGTCTCTCCAGATGTTGCTCCCAACATGTAAACCTGTTTTCCAGCGATTGGGGTCGCCTTCGCCACGACAGGGAAAAATTCGCCGCCATACGGTGTGATTTTAGACCAATCACCGGACAAGCTTCCGAGGTGGCTAGTAGCACTTCCAATCTTTGTGCCCATAAGATCTTTTACATCAACTGTTCCGCTAAATCCATGTCCCGCTGAATATGCTTTCGAAGCTGAAAGAGCCGGGCCGAGCGTGTAAGCGTAATTTCCGATAAGGATTTTGCCACCCGTGAGATATTGTGTAGTGGATGCCTTTGCTGTAAAGGAAACAGGAACTTTACCGTAAAGCGAGAAAGGCGAAGCGTTGTTATCTGTTTCATAGCCTACAGTCGAACGAATCACGTTATTGCTGTCATCGATAAAATTCAGATAATCCGTCTTTCCGCCGTGACTTAAAACTGCGGCCTTAATTGATTCAATATTATCGTCGCTATAGTCTTTTAGACTAATATCCACTTGATTCGTAATTTCGTTTGCATCAAGCATCATGATGCTATAATCAGACATATATCCTGTAAGGAAATTCTTTATGCGCTCCAACTCAGAAAGGGAGTACGTGACTGTGCGGTATTCCACGTCAATATCTTCGGGTGCCTTTTGAGCAAGCTGGGGCCTGAGAGATGTTGCCTTCTGAGACGCGATAACATTAACAACAAGCGTATCTCCTTCATAATAAAGGCCTCCAAACTCGTTGCTGGACATCTCAGCAGTAAGCAGCTCTGTAAATTCGTCCTCTGTGAGCACTTCATTTTCTGCCTCATTCGCAGAAATTGCTGCTGCTGGAAAAACGCACATGCTCATGCAAATCCCTAACGCAAGAATCAGCGACAAGTACTTTTTCATTTTATCCATCCTTTCAAATTTGTGATGTGAGTATTGTAGAGCTAAAGTTACTTTTGCGGGGCGTTAACGTAGGTTGGATTCACTGGAAAGAGATGCATCTACACTCGAGTCAGACGTATCATAAATGGTCGTAGTGAAAAGAACGAGATCGGAATCCTCAAAGTGATTTTCGGCATACGCAATAACAGAGTTCCAGAAGCTGTTACTATAAGAGAACTCGTCGACTGGATAATCGCTGATTGCCCAATGATAGACCTCGTCACAAGCGGGATCATAGCTGATGGATATATCTATTAAATGCAGGTCATCGTTGGTTAGAATTGCAACCGTTTTGTCTTCGGATGCTGCGGAAAAGAGCTTGCCGTTGTCGATATCCATTACAAAAGGTTCGTCGAACGGTTCGTCTGTCAGCAAATTAATAGCGAACGCTGGAATACATAGGATCATAACCATTGCGCAAGAGAGAACGAATGATAGAAGTCGGTTCATAGGTTTCATTTCTGTCTCCTTTCTGTGTAATAGTCATTGAGTTATGATGAGGCATAGATCATTTGTGCGTCGAGCTTTGTTAAAATATCCTCCCCTTTTGGCTAATTTGATTTATGCCTTTTGCTAATATAAGACAACGAAACAGTAAAGGTGCAACACCTTTTCACGGTGTAGCGCTATAATGCAAAATAAATAGAGGCCCCGTACTGCAAGATGGCAGCGCGGGGTCTCCGTTTATTTGCAAAAATGGGGGGCGCGATAAGAAATCCTATGTAAATTCTGTTAGTTAATTATAGCGCTATCTTTTGCATTGGAGTTTGAGTTCAAAAAGATGAAAATCTAATTAGGAATCATCTTCGCCATTTTTCCATTGTTTATACCATTTCAATGCAGTACTTCCATAAAGGAAGGTTGCCATAAAAAGACCTGCATTATGGAGTCGAAGAGCTGTATAGAAAGTAAATAGTGCTGCGATACCTCCTGTGACTGTAGCCAGTATTACACTAAAGTGCTTATTCATCATTAATCATCCCATAATTTTGTAAGATTGATATGCATCCTGCACTTGTAAGGGATAATCGTAATAGTATGACTGCCCCTTGTCAAATTCGACCGTTTTTGAACTCGAGTCGATTTGTGCTCGGAGATATCCGTCAACCTCTTCGTAACCCTCATAATATACATAGCGGTAGGTTCTATTATAGACTTTACTACTACCTGATGCCTGAGTATAGTGAGAATATAAACCAGCGCACCTGTATCTGTTGAGTGATTTTCCTGCGGGCAGATAAGAAGCAGCATCAAGAACAACACCAAAAACACTACAGATAGTAACTACCAAAGGCTCTTTTACAACTTTTCCTAAATACCCAACAATCAAACTTGCGACCGTAATAGGGGTAGACCACGAGACGTTTTGGACGGAACGGATATCAAAGGTGAGTTGCTCATAAACGGTGAAAGTTACGCCTTGATAAGACTCGCGATGTCGTTCTTTGGAGGGATAGATGTCGGTTCCTAATAAGTTAACTAGTTGGTCACGCAAATCCCTGTTGGCAGAAGCGCACATATCTATACTAGAATCAGGGGCATCATACACAGTCGTGGTGAAAAGAACGAGATTAGAATCCTCTAAGTGATTTTCTGCATATGTAATGATAGCGGTCCAAAAGCTGTCATTATAAGAGAACTCGTCGTCGGGATAGTCGCTGATTGCCCAATGATAGACCTCATCACGAGCGGGAGAATAGCTGATGGAAATATCTATTAGATGTAGATCGTCGTTGGTTAAAATTGCAACTATTTTATCGTCGCTCTCTGCGGAAAAGAGTTTACCATTATCAATATCCATTATAAAGGGGGTGTCCAATTCTTCACTTGACATTCTTTCAGAAGCAAATGCGGGAATGCATAAGCTCATAACCATTGCGCAGGAGAGAATGAGAGATAAAAATTTGTTTAATGCTTTCATTTTAGCTTCCTTTCTGCGTAGTAATAATTATTAGACCGTGTTATGGCATAAATCGTGTGTAATTTATGATCTGCTATCAAATCCCTCCCATCTTTCAGTTTTGCTTGATTTATGCCTTTCGTAGATATAAGACGGTAGGAATTTAAAACTGCAACACGAACCGATATACGAAACAAAACGATATTCTGTAGTCGTAACATCTTTCTTGAATATAGCGTCAAAAGAAGAATTGCAGACCTTCTGATTTGTTGTTGCAAAATTGAGAAATGAATGTCTTTTAATAATAAGAGGAGGTGAGTCTAATGATTTAAAAAAGTGCAAGTATTAGAGAAAAACAATAAGAACTATTTGCTTTGAAAAATGCAACCCAAAGCATGAGGCAATAAAAATGGTGGAGGTGAAAAAATGAAAAAAATTCTCCTTGTAATTGTCTTCCTATTTGCTGTTTTGTGTGTGACTTTTTGGGGAAACAATAATGCCCTCGGAAGTGATAGATTTGAAGCAACAGATTTAGAAGATGCCGTCATTGGGAGCGGAGAAGTAACAACATATATTGTGACTAAACCAAGATAAGGAGAGAAAGAAATGAAGAAACGTGTACTCTCTATAATTGCATTGATGTGCTGTGTTTTGGAGACTTTTTGCATGCCGGTAGGTGCAACAAATTCAGAGCAAGATGAACCGGAGATAATTGCGACGGAGGAGTTTGTTGTTTATATGACAGATCAATCGAGGTCGGTGTCAGAAACAACAGCAGTATATCCTGTCAATGTAAGAACTAATATTTTGTATCTTAAAAGTAAGGGACTGGGATTTCAGATAATTGCAACTGCTGAAGTTCCAATTCTAGATGGATTGAATGGCTTTGTCGAATATAATACGTCGATAGACCCTGATCACGGGAGCGTAGTGCCGTATTCTGAAAGCAATAATACGCCTGGTAGAACAGTTACATGGATCGATTATACAGGGAATAAGTACGATTCCGGAGTGAAAATTACTGCTACTTTTTCAGGGGTTGTTAGCGCAGATGCGAAATATTTAGGCCAGGAAGTGCTTGTTAATGGCCCATATACTCAAACCGCTACGGCTACAATTCCTTAAAGGCCTAAGCAAAGAGCAAATTTGAATGCTGAAGTTGGTCGGAGTCGGTGAGGAAACTAATTCCTTGGACACCACAGTTACCTCATTCAATTCAACATTTCAAATACAATGGATTCTAAGAGTAATTTGTCCGAGTAATGTTGCGATTAGCGTGAGTCTCTAATGTGCCGAAGCTGATGGCATATAAAATCGCCCTGTCAGCGTAAATACTGGCAGGGCGATTGTCATTACTGCTTTTGCCAATTACAATCAGAAAAGGCATGTTGAAATATCAATAAGAAATTATATCTGGCCTTTTTTTAGAAAGTGCCAGAGCGGCCCGCCTTGCGCGGGTCAGCGCCATACGCGCGCTTTCCGGCTTTACATTGAGATCGCTGGCAATTTCAGCATAGCTCTTTTCTAAAATATATCGGCTACTGAGCAAAAACTTAGTCTTATCGTCGAGCTCATCCCAGACTTTTGCGAAAGAGTTGATTTCTTCGGATTTTAGCAGGATGAATTCAGGATCGGTGTCGTGATCGGCATCAACGTAGTTATTATCAAATTCGTCGGCGAGGACTTCTTTCCGTCGGCTGATATTTCGAATATGGGTCAGAGCTGCATTTCTTGCGGATGTTGCAATGTAAGAGGTAAGCACTTTGGCTGGCATAGGACGCAGTGTATCAATGTTATTAATAAGCTGAACGATGACGGTCTGAAAAATGTCATCCTTAGACCATGGATCGTTTAGTATTGAACCAATTTCGTGATATATGAGTCGCTGATAGGAGAAGAAAATGTTCTCCATAAAATCTCGATCACTTTCGTTTTCGATTGCTAGGATACTTGCTGGGATTGGAATCATTTGCTGTCACCTGTTTTGCTATATGTGTCGATCATTTGCCGGACTTCCATGTCAGAGATGATTAAGCTGAGCGCAGCTTGACGATTAGCTGGTAATTTAGCAAATGATGCCATCACATCACCGAGAGTCTTTTCATTGGTGATGGCTTGCTGCAATAACTCAACAGGGAGATTAGACGAGGTGCGACCGAGCAGGTAGTCGGTTGTGACATGAAAGTAGTTTGCAAGAGCAATGACCTTATCAACATCCGGGAGGTGCACACCGTTTTCATAGTTTGAAATTGTTCCAGAGGAAACACAGAGGATATCTCCTAGTTCCTTTTGAGTTAGCCCTCTATCTTGCCGCAATTCGGCAATGAGTTCTCCCAAATGAGCCATATAAGCCACTCCTCTAAGAAATTGCACTTGATGTTTGAATTATATATTTTCTGATTTCTCATCGGCTTATATTTTAGGAAAAGAATTGAAATTGTAATATTCACGTGTTATAAATTAGATTTACCATAGTTTTTGAAACGAAAAGTTAAATGGGGGAGCAGCGCGGGCTGAGTGCCTGTTGCGACTATTGATAGATATTGTCTTATCAATAATAGAGAGAACGGTTGAGGCTCAAAGGAGCAAATAGGGGTGAGTCGCACGATGAATCACAGCTTGAGTGATAGGGCAGCACCAACGAGTCAGGAGTTTATCACACAGATATACAAGAAGTATGATCGGCTGATGCTTTTCACAGCAAAGAAGTACCTGATGGATATACAGGAATGTGAGGATGCTGTTCAAGAGAGCTTATTGAAACTTATGAGTCGGATCGAACTGCTTCGCACGTTAGAAGAACCAGTATTGACCAGCTATGTTGTAACTACTGTACGCAATACGGCCATCAATATACTGCGGCGGCAGAAGAGAGATGCCCAGAATATAACATCATTTACAGAATCAGTCGAAGAGAGTATCATAGAGCCTGATTCTATAATTGATATTATTATGGATCGAGAAGCCAAGAGAAGTTTGCGCGAGGCGATTGATGAGTTGGAACCGAATGAACGGTTACTGCTAGAGGGGAAGTATTTTCTTGGATATGATGACAGGCAGTTGTCGGAGTTGCTATCTTGTGCGCCGGGGAGTATTCGAATGAAATTAACTCGAGTCAGAAGAAAGGTATTATATTCGATGCAAGAGAAAGGGGCTGTTTAGAATGACCCATCATGAAAAGCTGGTAGAACGATACGAAGATGCTTTATTCGCATTGATGATGGAAGATGTAGCTGAGACGGAAGGCGAAAAGCTGCAGGAGCTTAATGAACAGCTTAAACGCGATCCGTCGGCAGAAATTCCAAGGGAGTTGGATGAGCGCTGTATTCGCACAATTAGGACTGAATTCGGAAAGAAAAACTTTATATCTGCGAGACGTGGAGCGGTGCGAGTTTTTAGAGTGATCTCGGCAGCTACTTTGATTATGATGCTGCTATTTACCACAGCGTTTGCAGCATCTCCGTCATTCCGCGCTCAGACGCTAACTGTTCTTGTGGAAATGTTTGATGACCATGGTGAGATTCGCTTTAATGGCATTACTAATGGTGCAGAAACCCGCGAGATGAGTATTTTGTGGATGCCAGATGGGTACCAAACTGAGTTTGAAGAGTTTGATGAGAGCAGAATGATTATTGGGGCAGAGGGAGAAAACGGCGAAAACCTTAATGTTGCAGCTACGTCGATATCTAAGAGTCGTTCGTACAGTTTTGATACTGAGGGGGCAACTGAAGAGCCTGCTACGGTTCAGGGTAATGAGGCTACCGTTTATCAGATGGAAACTGAGGACGGCGATAAAATAACTGTGCTTTGGACAGATATGGAAAAAGGCTGGATCGTTAGAGTTACAGGATATAACATTTCAAAAGAAGATATGCTTCGCATTTCAGAGAGTGTCGAGATTCGATAAAAAGGAAGAGATTTTTCTCTTCCTTTTTATTTTTTATGTTGCACTTGCTGTATGGCGGCATCTATTGTTCCGGGCGCTGCAAAAATAGACAAAATTTGGAGGTCAAAATGAGATTTAGAAGATTAGTGACTATTATGTTGACGCTGAGTGTGGTAGCGTCGTTAATGGCCTTGCCTGTGGCTGCGATTGACTATTCGGATGTGGTTGCTCCGCTATACATTGGATTGGAAGATGTCACCGCTGATCTTGCTATTAGCAGTAATGGCTACGCAAGTTGTGAGGGATCAGCTTCGGTCAGGGATAATTACACCGTAACAGTTGTGGTTGAGTTGCAACAAAAAAATGGAACTTGGAAGACCATTAAGACGTGGACTGAGCAAGGCGGCGTGGATGCGTTCGTGAAAGGATCATATCGCGTGGCGAGTAAGTATAACTATCGTGTAGCCGCTACTGCGAAAGTTTACAATTCAAGAGGCGGCCTTGTTGAAAGTAAGACCTCGTATTCTGGCGAAGTTTATTATTAATAAGTTTCTATAAACAGGTAACTTTATAGCAGTCCTAAAGTATAAAATGCTGCGCTCAATTTAATTAGCAAAAAGACCTTGGGGTAACCAAGGCCTTTTTGCTAATTGGAATCTTTTAGGTATGAGGACTGTATCGTTTTGCCTTGCGAAAAATCCTATAGGCGCTCTTTCCAACGGCTAATTTTGCTGTTGGAAATTTTTTTGAAAATTTTGTCCTAGCTTTGCCAAAACCGCACCTTCCATTCGGGATAGAAGCGAAAGGGGAAGAAAGCCGACCTCTCGGTGCATGAGAGGAGGTGAACAACTCTTGGAGCTGACACCATCCCAAAAGAAAACCGTTAGACATCAGTTCGACAGCTTTTGCAGGAAGGTTCTGCGCGAAGAAGCACGCGATTATGAGCGTCATATCGCGTGGCGTTCCAACCATGAGGTATCCCTTTCGGAGCTGTCAGAGGAGCAGGAGCGCCAAATGTATGTGCTGGAC
>CDYS01051693.1_pt1 | contig 11281 bp, 7 predicted proteins | sample 557491 | NCBI WGS metagenome assembly CDYS01 (sample SAMEA3182057, study PRJEB8094) | gut metagenome | biome: human; feature: gut; material: Stool; isolation source: human stools | place: Canada | collected 2012-11-26
ATCCAGAGCATCTGGTCCCAGTCGCAGGGTCTTCTCCAGGCAGTGCCTGAGGGCAACAAGCTCACCCTGGAGTGGTACTCCCCCTCCCAGGTGAACAAAACCGCCCGGAGCGTAACTGCTTCCGGGACTCCCTACAAGACGGTCAGCTATGAAAATACTCTCAAGGATGGAGCACCCGTGATGCTCATCACCGAGCAGAGGCAGGGCATGGCCGCCTTCCATACAGAACGGAAAGTGGAAGGCAACAATGTAACCATCACCCAGGGTGAAGGGGACGAGCGCATCGTACGGCGGATTGAGCGCAATTTCCTGCCCGGGGGCAAGTGGGAGATGATTGAGAGCTACCGCAAGATCAACGAGGAAACACCCGTATCCTGCGTCCGCACCGTCCAGAAGAGCACGGACGGCGGCTGGCTGACCATCAGCAGGACGGAAGGCTACAATACTCCCCTGGCCCAAACGACACTCTACACGTATAACGACCAGTTCCGGGTATCTCTGGAAATCCAGCCCGACGGAGGCTACACGCGCTACGAGTACGACGACCAGGGACGCGTCATTCTGCAAGCAACGCCGTGGGCAGGCGGAGGGGAGAAAGGAACACGTACCACCTACGCCGACCTGCGCTTCAATGATTTCAGGCCGGCAACGGAAAGAGAGGTAATCATTGCTGAGGATGGGACGGAAACCGTCCTGAGGACAAAAGTCTACACGTATGAAGACACTCCTCAGGTGAACCAAACGACAATAACAGAAACGGCTTTGGGCTCCGACCAGGTTCACACAAGCGTCTCGGAAACTTATGGGGAAGCAGCTCAGTATCCCTATGCCCGGGGGAGACAGAAGATGAGCCAGGGCATCAACGGCGTTCAGACCATTTATACCTATGAAGCCTCTTCAGAATACGGAGCCATCCACAAGGTAACGACAACCGTCCAGGCAAACGGGAGCATTGTTCCCGGTCAAAGTACCCGGAGTGTTGAGTACATTGCTGAGAACGGTACAATTACCAGACAAGAACAGTATGTTCATACAGGTGAAAATTGGTCTCTGATTTCTTCCGAAGACTACCAATACGATGCCGAGCTCAAACTTGCCAAAACTACAAGAGGTAATGGCAGAACCAGCACGACGGAGTGGATGTGCTGTGGGCCTCTGAGGGAAACCGATGAAGACGGAGTGGTTACCAGCTACGGTTACAACTCGGCCAAACAACTGGTGGAAACTATTCGTTCCGCCACGGAAACCACTCCCGAAACTATCACCAGCTACATTTATGATGCCGCAGGAAGGATTATTTCCACACGAAAGGATGTCGGCGCTCTGACGACGGTTGAAAGTACCCAATACGATAACGTGGGAAGAACCATTTCTACCACGGATATTCTTGGACGTGTGACCAGGACCCAATACAGTGACAATCAGCTTACCACCACTGTAATCACTCCTTCAGGAGCTACCTTGATTACCAAAACTTATTATGATGGCACCATTCTCCTCCAGACGGGAACCGGACAGCGGGAAATGGAAACCCAGCTTGAGTTGACACAGGAGGGCATTCTTACCACCACCCTGTCCCAGGGAGTGGTTCTGTTACGCTACCTGGAAAACGGTTTCGGTCAAACTATCCGACAGGAACAACCCAATACTTTGGAAGGTTTCATTGCCACCCGAAACACCTACAACGATAAGGGACAGCTTGTCCGCTCTCAAGCAGAAGACATGGCTCCCACAGCAACCGACTACAGTGAATTGGGCAGCATCGTGAGGCAAACCGTCCTTCTGGACGAGCTTCATCCCGAAGATGCCGCTAAAAACAGGATATCGGAAAGCTCCACATGCTACCAGATACGGGAGGATGGCATTTATCAGGTACAAACCTCTACAACCTACAATACCGAAGGACTGCCTCTCACACAGACTACCGAAACCATGGTTTCTCAGCTGGACCCTGTACTGGAAAGCAAAACCATTGCCACTGACGTTTACAGCCAGCAAAGCATCCAGTGGACGGAATACACGGCTCCCTCCAAGCGTACCCAGCTCAGTCGCATTCCCACTTCGGATATCGTCGCCGAATCCCTTGTAGTGGATGGATTTACCATAAGCCAAACCAATTATGCAGGAATCCACTCTTCACAGGAACGGTCCTATGCCTCCACAGGAATAATCCTGAAGCGAACCGATGCTCGCAAAAATATCACTACCACCGAAAGCGACTTGGCCGGACGCTCCATCAAAGTCACCGATCCAGCGGGCAACACCACCACCACCGTCTATCTTCCTTGCTGTGATGCGCCAGCCTGTATCACGGATGCTTTGGGAGGCACCACCTGCTATTCCTACGATATCCGCGGCCGGAAAACAGCTGAATACGGCACTGCCATTCAGCCTGCTTGCTTCGCTTATGATGAGAGTAATCACATGATTGCTCTGACCACGTTCAGGGTGGATGAAAAAGACATCACCACCGATCCTACAAGTCGTACCGATGGAGATACCACCGCGTGGCTTTACGATGATGCTACAGGACTGGAACTTAAAAAGACCTATTCCGACGGCTCCTGCATCTCCAGAACCTACGACAAGCTCAACCGTCTAAAGACTCTCACTAAGGCTCGCGGTATTACTACCAATTATACCTATGTCCCCCTTACCGGAGAGCTTGTTTCGGTCACTCATAGTGATAGTACTCCGGATTGGAATTTTACCTACAACCATTTGGGAGAAATGGTTGCTGTCTCGGATGCCTCCGGTCGTAGGGAGCTCATTTATGATATTTATGGTAAGATGATTCAGGATACATCTTTTGGGATCGTAGAAAGCTGTCTCCAGCCAGGGTACGACTCCTTCGGGCGTCCCTGCGGATACCGTCTTATGCTGGGCACGCGTACCGTGCAGCACTCTCATCTTGACTATGGCCATCAAGGTGCCATGATGGGGATGAATATGGAAGGCTTGGATACTCCTTTTACGTGGGAGTATGACGAAACCAACGGCTTCCTCAAGCAATTATCCTATCCCAACGGCATGGTCCGCAAGAATACTTACCATTCCAGGCTCAACCTCCTGGCCTCCATCAGCTATGAGGATGCCGGGACTGGCAACATGTTGGCCGGAGATGCCTATCAATACGATAACCTGATGCGCCCCACCCAGCGCCGGGATTCCTGGGATACCGCTACACCGACAATAACAAGGTACTTCACTTATAATAGTAGAAGTGAACTTATCAATGATGAGCTCCAGCAAAGAGGCAACTTTGCCTACCAGTACGACAACATCGGCAACCGCAAAAATGCCCAGGAACTGGAAGAGGAAATATTTTACGGAACCAATCAGCTCAACCAGTATACGAACATCGTCAGAGCAGGAACTCCCTTCCAGCCTGTCTATGATGCAGACGGTAATCAGACCAGGATTAAAACCTCTACAGGAATCTGGAATGTTTGTTATGATGCCAATGACAGGCCTGTCTCTTTCACCAGTGAAGACGGCTGTAGTGCTGTCGTTTGTGACTATGACTACATGGGACGACGCTTTCGAAAGAAGGTGCTCGTCAATGGGAAGGCTGTCAGACACTCTTATTATCTCTACGACAGCTACTTGGAAGTGGCTGAACTGGACCTGATGCATCCCCGGCCTGTTCTGGTAAAGAGCTATCTTTGGGATCCAACGGAACCGGAGGCTACACGCATCTTGATGATGACATTCTGGAAGGAAAGCGCAACGGAAATGGGAGAACATTTCTACTTCACGCATGATGGGCTGAAAAACGTCACTTCCATTTTTGACGAACAGCAGACACAGAGGGCTCGCTATGAGTATGCCCCCTTCGGAGAACTCTTGGCAATGGAAGGGGATATGGCCCAGAACAGTAAGTTCCGGTTTTCCTCCGAGTACATGGACGATGAGTTGGGGCTTATCTACTACACTTACCGGCATTTCAATCCCCATGACGGAAGATGGATCAATAGAGACCCGATTTCTGAATTAGAAGGATGGAATTTGTATAGCTTTGTGAAGAATAACTTAAATTTTTCATTTGATCAATTGGGGCTTGCTGCGTCTAAATTTTCATATGAAGTCTTTATCAAAAGTGAAGCATATGGAACTTATTTGACAGTAAGTCGAGTGGATGATGCTGTAAAAACAGCAAAAAAATATACAAAGGGAAGTATTAGTAAAATATTAAGTTTATATGATTTTTTAAAGCATACGGCAAAACTTATGAGTACCATGGGACTTCCTGCCGGAGATCAAATTAGAATTTTTGTTTCATTATCATGTAAATGCGATGATGGTTTTTTGGGATTTTTTTGCAGTGAAAAAGAAATGCGGACCAGGAGTTTCATAATTCTTCCTAAACATGTTCCTGAGTATGATGGGAAACATTCTTTTGGATTTCTCGGACCTGCAAAAAATCCTGAAAAATTTATTAAAGGTCTTGAAAAATATATTGATCAAGAAGTGGTTAAAATAGTAAATCCTAGAAAAAAAGAATGTGATGATTTCTGTAAAACTAAATAAATTTATGAGAGTAAATATTTTTAAAAAAATTATTATTATTTTGTTGATTCCAATAATCTTTTGTTTGATTTTTTGTATTGGATATATTTTTGGAGAAAAAAATATAGAAAAAAAGTATGAATATCTGGATGTAATAGAAGATAATTCTAGTAGCCTATCTAATTTTAATGCAAGTCTATGGAGAGAAGCTGCATTAACTGCTTTAATACAAATGACGCCAGGCAGTAAAAATAGAGTGGAACCATATATATCAAAAAAATATTTAGATGAGAATGTTTTGGACAAAAAACATTTAATTGATACTTACAAAATGGCTTTATTTTCAGATGCCTTCTGTTATAAAATGGATCCTACTTTTCCAATTGATTATTCTCGCACAACAATTTTTTGGATGAAAAAGTTAGGTTATTTTTTAGAACGCGAAGATTTTGACGTGTGTCCCAACATGTCGGAAATAGTTAAACTTCTGGAAAATGGAGATGTGAAACTTGAGCATGTAACTCCGTTTACAGCTAATCGATCTTGGTTCTATCCTGGGAATTATGAAAAAATACTAAAATTTGCAGAAAAAGAACTGTCCAAAAGATCTGATTTAGAAAATTTTATTGAACGAACTTGGGATGATGAATCGAAAAATTAATAAATTCTGCAAAGGGTTATTGCGATAATATTTTGATATTTAAAAATCTATCCAATAAATTCAAATTTGTAACAATTTCTACTTCTTTACGTATTTTTTCTTTTCTATAAATATTCAAACTCCCTCCATTTATTATCTTTTTTATATTCAACAATTCTTTTGTTTGGAAAGAGTCTGTCATGATGTAATTGTGTTCTGCGCGGAATTTTCGGGAGGGTAACATAGTCAACCCTTTGCCGAACAATGAAAAGAAATTGGAAATTTGTCTTTCTTGCCTCTGTATCAGCTGTCTTTTTTACAGGGGAGATGGCTTCTCCATTGGAAAAGAATAGTAAAGTTGATAAGGATTGGTGGGAACTTCTGAAAGCTCCCTCAGTTCTCAGGCCTGCCGGGCGAGAAGTGCAACGAATGACGGAAATGTTGTCTGAAATTACCGGGCTGGAAGAAGACGACTTTATCTGGCTGCAAGTGCCTGAGGATGTCTGCGACGGAGGAATAAGGATGTGGGCCATCAACAGGGAGAATGTCTTGAAGGCGGCCCAACCTGTTTACTTTCCTGAAGTTTACAGGTTTTTTACCGGATATGGGGAAAGTCCGTCTTTCAAGAATCTTGATCTCAGGTTGTTGAATTCATGGAGGGGGATGGAATTCCGCCATGTTCCTTTGGAGAGGGAGTTGAGTGCGGTTGTTGAGTCGTTGTACAAGGCTCTCGGCCGGTTTTATGATCAACCCGGTCTTGACGCTTCATGGAGCATATGCGCCGCGTGCAATCCGCAATATGACAATGATATGATGGGGCAGGATGTCCTTGTGGCGGCCGGCAGGCTTGGAGGAGAATTCCACGGATTCAATACCGGCATGTGCAGTATGACCGTTGTCCAGGCGTGGGAGTATTTATGCCTGCTGCTGCATGATTCAGCCCTTTTTGGAGTGCTTGGCCAGGATGAACAGTTATGGCTGGCAATGCAGGGGGAAAGGCTGCTGGAGCTGATTGAGCGGATTGAGAAGGGGCCGAAGCCAGAAAAATGGAAGGGTGTTGTGGAGAAGGAGTCTTTTGGAATGGAATATCTGACATTGCCGGGAACTCTGAAGAATGAGGATATCTGGCTCCTGCTGTTTCCGGAAGGCGGAAGCGGTCTGAGCAGGATGTGGGTGGAGGAGAGAAAGGCGGCCAAAGGAGGAAACGGCCGGATGACGGTGGATGCCCAGGGCCTCAACATGACGGAGTCCAGAGTCGATTTTGCTTCCGTGAATTGGAAGGTATCCGGAGGAGAGGAGAGTACGAGTGCGCCGCATTTTGCCTACGTTTGTTTGCATAATATGTTGCCGGAAAAAAGCTGGAAAGAGTCCGTGGCGGATTATAACAGGATGAGGAGAAAGAAGGGATGGAAGGATATGGACGCAGAGGCTGTAGCCGTCATGGTCTTCCGTCTGGGGTATATCAGCAGGGCCCGGGTCAAGTTGTCTGAAGAGGAATGGAAGAGCCTGGCAACGAAGAAGGATGCCTGGGCATTGCGCTGGCATGGGCCGGGTAACGGAAAGGAAGACAAAGCTTTTGCGGAGCAATGGAAGAACGGATGCGGGGATTTCATTCGTCTTTCAGCGTCCTCTTCCTGGCGGAATGCGAATCGGGTGGATTCCGATTTGGAAGAGGTCCTTTATTATTTTATGAAGCTGGGTAAAAACCGGGGGATGGAGAGCAGAGTAGGGAAGGATAAGAAGAAAAGGGTTATGGAGATTTTGAAAAAATGAAGTTGAAAGAAAATTGGATGAATAGCGGAAGTGGGCATGTGAATGAATGCCGCATCTGAAGAGCATGCAGCCTTTTAACATCAGGATGATTCTGCCATATATACCCCCTGTTTTATGCGCCGTTGCGACATGCCACGGAGAGGCTGTGGCCCGTGATCAAGAGGATGTGACAAGGAACGGTATTCTTGTATTGCAGGCATGCACGGATGAGAAGACTACGGCGGAGCATTCCAGGGAAATTTCCCTGATGTTCAAAGGCGTTCTGCTTAATGAAACGATTCAGGCATTGTTCAAGGCCGACAGGAACCATTTATACCATGCGGTTCTCTTGGCTGAAGTGGAAAGAATGAATCATCATGAATGGTTTGGTCTTCCTTGCATGCAGGATTATTCTAAAAAGATACGGAATGATCGTTTTCCGCTGACGGCAGCCATCAACCCCAATGCCGTCCTTGTTATCAGGGAGGTAATCATTAAAGAAGTGGGGAATCTGCAAAGCCGGAACCCCCAGGCGAATATACCCGGCTTGAGGCCTTTTATCCCCTGGCTGGGCTTACTCGTTTTCATAAGGTTCCAAAGCCAGTTGCCCCAGCGTTTCCGGGCGGTTTTTCAGCGCCAGGCGCTTGAGGTGTTTGGCGAAGGCGGGGCGGCGATGGTATTTGGCCACGATTTCTCCCGTTGTTTTCAGACGAAGAATGTATTTGTACGTAGTGACGCGGATGGCGTCCTGTCTGGCCGCGGCGCGCGGAACGGCTCCTATTTCCCGGCAGATGCGTTTCCACAACGGGCCATGGGTCCGTTCCCCATGGCGGACCCACGCCAGGGCATGGGCTATTTCATGCAGGACGGTGTCCTGGATTTCATGAGGCGCCTCCAGGTTGGCACGGACGAAATGGATGGAAAGAGTAATGCTTTTTTCCTGAAGGCGGCATACGCCCAGCCTCCTCCGTGCTCGGTCCCACCCGAATTGCCAGTCATGCAGCCCGTATTCATCCAGTTTCAAACGGGCATAGGCTTCTATCTCCCGGAAACAGGATGGTCCGCCGGCTTGTTCATTCCCCATGGTCATGTGTGATTTATTGTACCACGTTTGTTTCCGGAAAGGATACGTGCAAGGAGATCATGACGGAGTTGGTCGGCTTCCGCGGAAAACGGGAAAAGAGAAAGCCGTTTTTTCTTTCCGGAAGAGGGAAAGATTGGACGCCCGATTTCCGTATTGGGAATATTGCCATGGATTCAGCACCTGATACCCGGCCGCAGAGGATCGCCGCCATTGATGCACTGCGAGGTTTCGACATGTTTTTTTTAACCGGGGGGCTGGCTCTTGTCGTCGCCGGCATCAACCTGTTTTATGAGAAGAGCCCCGCATGGCTACTGAAACATGCCGCGCACGTCCAGTGGGAGGGGTTTGCGGCCTGGGACCTGGTGATGCCGCTTTTCCTGTTCATTGTGGGTACGGCCATGCCGTTTTCCTTTGGCCGGCGCATCGGTTCGGAACCCGTATGGAAGATTTATTTCAAGGTAATTAAACGGGTGGTGGCGCTGTTTTTGCTGGGAATGGTGGTGCAGGGCAACCTGCTGAGTTTTGAGCCGGACAAGATGTCCCTGTACTGCAATACTCTTCAGGCCATTGGTTCAGGCTATCTGATTGCGGCCATCTGCCTGCTGAATTTGTCCATACGCTGGCAGGTGGCGGCCACGGCCATTCTGCTGGCCGCCTACTGGCTGGTGATGAAGTTTGTTCCTTTCTCCGATCCTGCCGTTGGGTCGTGCGCGGCGGGAGTTCTGGAACCCGACAGGAATGTAGCCCTGCTGGTGGACAAGTACCTGATGGGCTCCTGGCAGGACGGCACGAATTACGCGTGGATTCTGGGGCAGTTCGGTTTTGGGGCCATGACCATGCTCGGATTGCTGGGCGGCCAGATGTTAAAGCTCGTCCAGGGGCACGGAAAAAAGCTGCTCTGTCTGGCTGCCGCCGGGCTGGGTTGTCTGGCGCTGGGGTATTTCTGGAGCCTTGATTTCCCCATGATCAAGAAGTTGTTCACCAGTTCCATGGTTTTGTGGGCCGCCGGCTGGTGCTATCTGCTTCTGGCCCTGTTTTACGTGCTGACGGATGTTCTGAGGCTTAACTGGCTGACGTTCTTTTTCTCCGTTATAGGGAGCAATGCCATTTTCGTGTACATGTGGACGGAGGTGTGCCCGCCCACGCGCAATTTTTCGCGTGTGCTTTTTACCGGATTCAGCGAGTGTTTCGGCGACGGGCGGCAGTTCGTTTTTTATTTGTGCAATTACGGCCTGATCTGGAGCGTCCTGTATTATCTGTATAAAAACCGGACGTTCATCAAGGTATAGGCTTGTTTTCAGTCCTTCATCCATAGTAGGGTCTGCTTCATGCGGACGGAGCCGTCCGTCCTGGGGTTGAGATGCCCGCATGGGCGGCCTGCCCGCAGGTTTCTTTTGGAGCCATGAATATTCCTTTCAACCAACCTCATGAGCACGGTCCCGAGCTGGATTATATTCGGGACGCCATTCATTGCGCCCATTTGTCCGGAGACGGCAAATACACCCGGAAGTGCCATGAGTTACTCGTAGAGCGCACAGGCGCCAAAAAAGCGCTTCTCGTCCATTCCGGAACCGCCGCCCTGGAAATGGCCGCCCTGTTGATTGACTGCAGACCCGGAGACGAGATCATCATGCCCTCCTATACATTTGTGTCCACCGCAAACGCCTTCGTTCTGCGCGGCGCGGTGCCGGTGTTCGTGGATATCAGGCCGGATACCCAGAATATTGACGAGACGCTGATTGAAGCGGCCATTACGGAGCGGACGCGGGCCATTTGCGTGGTTCACTACGCGGGCGTGGCGTGCGAGATGGATACCATCATGAATATCGCTCGCAGGTATCATCTGTACGTGATTGAAGATGCGGCCCAGGGCGTGGGCTCCTCCTACAAGGGGCGCAAGCTGGGGTCTATCGGGCATTTGGGGTGCTACAGTTTCCACGAGACCAAAAACGTCATTTGCGGCGAGGGGGGAGCCCTGCTGGTGAATGATCCCGCATTCATGGAGCGTGCGGAGATTATCCGGGAGAAGGGAACGAACCGTTCCAAGTTTTTCCGGGGGCAGGTGGACAAGTACACCTGGGTGGACGTAGGGTCCTCCTATCTTCCCGGAGAGATGACGGCCGCCTATTTATATGCCCAGCTGGAACATGGGAAGGAGATCAACGGAGAGCGGCGGAAATGGTGGAACATGTACCATCAGGCCCTGGAGCCTCTGGAGAAGGCCGGTGTGCTGAAACGCCCCTGCGTTCCGGCGGATTGCGTGCATAACGCCCATATGTATTACGTTCTGCTCAATTCCCTGGAGGAGCGCACCAGTCTGATCGGCAAACTGGCGGAGGAGGGCATCAAGGCCGTGTTCCACTATATTCCGCTTCATTCCGCTCCGGCAGGCGTGAAATTCGGGCGTACCGCCGGCAGCATGGCCTGCACGGACCGCACCAGCGATACCCTGCTCAGGCTGCCTTTGTATTATGATTTGGGCGCGGAGGGCTGCCGTCGCGTGCTGAAAGCCGGTTTTGGCGTGGAAGGAGCGGCGGAATCATGAGACTGCGTTTGGTTAACGTGTCCGATGTGGACGAAGCCATGCGCGCACAACTCCGCGTATGGCGCAATTCCGATATGGTCAGCCCCTTTTTTCTGCTGGACCAGGTAACGGAAGAACAGCACAGCGCATGGCTGGAGAAAAACGTCCGCGGCGAGAATGCCTGCGCCTGCGTGATTTATGCGCACCAGGTTCCGCTCGGCCTGGTGTATCTGCCGTGGTTTGACCGGGAGTCCCGCCAGGGCGAGATCGGTATTTATATTTACAACCGGGATTTTCAGGAATTGCGGCCCGCTTCCTTTGCCTATGAAGGGATGATGGATGTTGCCGCAAAAGATCTGGGTTTGAAACGCCTGTGCGCCAGGATTCTGGAGGATAACGCCAAGTCCGTCCATTTTCATGAACGCATGAGGTTTAAGTTCTCCCCGGAAGATACGGGGGAATGCGTCAAGAATGGGGAAAGAAAACGTGTTCTGATGTACGTGAAAGATTTATGACTGATCCGCAGATTCAATTGTCCATTGCGGCTACGGTGTATTGCACGGGGGGGTACTTGGCGGAGTTCTGCTCCCGCTGTTTTTCCGCTGCCTGTGCGGCTGGTTACGATCCGGACCGGACGGAAGTGGTGCTGGTGAACGACGGCTGCCCCAGGGACGGGCTGGAACGGGCTCTGGCGGAGCGGGAGAAGGACCGGAGGGTGCGCGTGGTGGATTTGTCCCGCAACTTCGGGCATCATCTGGCCATGTACGTGGCC
>CDYS01006088.1_pt1 | contig 11272 bp, 9 predicted proteins | sample 557491 | NCBI WGS metagenome assembly CDYS01 (sample SAMEA3182057, study PRJEB8094) | gut metagenome | biome: human; feature: gut; material: Stool; isolation source: human stools | place: Canada | collected 2012-11-26
GAATATAAGCTAACACTTCAAGAGGGTTTTGCATACGCTCAATTCTTATCTCTGTTTTATCAGGTAATATCTGAACAAGTCCATATACACAATCCCATTGATAGTAATTTACTTTCTTACCTTCTCTACGCAACAGCTCTACAATACCCTTAATCTTTTGTTTCGTTCTGTAGTATTCGTAACTATGAAGATATAATACAGGGTAGTATGCCCTAATCATTAGGATAAGTTTCTGAAAAACATCTTCCATACTATTATGAATTTTGATTTAAATTAATTGTTCTACGAGGTTTCATTTTACTTAAATATTTGGCAGGAACAGGCTTTTTGGTCATTACACGTTTGTTACCTAAATGTTGCTCCAATATATCCATAGCTTCATGAGCCTTTTCGTTTACATCATTTGGTAAATAGTCAGAATCTGTTATAATGGTCCCGTCTTTTAGTATAGTAAATTTAATCGAGGCAAAAGGTTCATCTTCTAGTGGGTCATACGATTTTGCCTCCATATAAAAACTAAATCTTTCTTCTTCTGTAGGTGTAAAAGTATAATTCGATCTATAGGTAAATCCGTTTTTTTCAAATTCAGAGATTAAAGCATTTTTCGAGTATTCAGCATTGAGCTCTTGAAACTTTTCCTTTAATTCTTCTACTTTTACATGTGCATTTGGCATATAATAAGTATTGTAAGTAACCTCGTTAGTTGACACATCTAATCTCAAGGCAAACTCACCATGGAAGTTAGAATCATTTCCAACTTCAGTAACCAATAATATATTGTTTTGCAAAGAATACTTCCATCCTAATGTCTCACATGCAGCCATTAAAACATTAGCATTCATTATTTGAGGGTTCCGTACAAATCTAGATGATTCAAATCTTGACATAATTATAATGAAAATAACAATTCTTCAATATTTTTTAATGGATCATGGTAATCATCTTTATTCAAAAAGATTTTATTTGGAAACAATTGCTTTACCAATTTATTACCCAATCTGATATTATAAAAAGCATACAACTTTTCATCTATAGCTATAAATACACGAGAAGCTCCTTCTTGTTTATCTTTTAATATGTTGTATTTGAATAGTTTCCTTAATTCTGAGCTGCTCAATAAAGCAATCAACTTATCCTTCCACTTGTCCCCAATATTTGCTTTTATAGCATTATCGGATAACGACAAGTAAAAGAGAGCTGTGAGATGTTTTATAATAGATATTGAATCTGTGGGCTCTAGTTCATAAAAGGACATTGTTAAAGATAAAATCTTATCATAGGATTCTGTATTACCTGAATCATTTTTCTTTTTGGGTTTATATGAATCACTTGCATTATTCACCTTTGGCTTCATTGTGGATGAATTAATTAGTTTCTGCAAGTGAATAATTACATTTTGAATATCATCACTTATGATAGAGCCACCGCATGTAGATGATAATTTAAACAATTTTGCCCTATAAAAACTAACCTCTTTTTGAGATAGGCCGTTTGACATTTTGCTTTCAATTTCATTCTTTAATGCCTCTATCTCTTTTGTAAGCAGGTCTGATTTTGCCAAATTTCTACGTTCCTCAAGAATATTGTCGTAATCAATAAATAATTCCTCAAGGTTAGCATCTTTTCTAAAATACTCAATCCTCTCATTTTTGTAGTTTTGTATATCGACAGAAGACAATATGGAAATCTCTTGCAATGCTTTTTCAATGTACTTTTCTGCAAATTGTTTCTTTGATAAAAGATATTGATTAATTGCAGCTTGATAATGAGCAAGACACATCTCTTCTGTTCTAACATGTGTGATATTTTTAGATGTCACAGAAAATGATAGAACGTTAAAGCTTCCTGTAAACAATACACATTGACTATTTTTTACTTCAATAACATTCTTCTTATGGAATGCAGGAAGCTCAACATGAAAGAACTGCTTACCGTATTCAGTTTCTAAAGTTTCTAGTGCTTTTTGGGATTGGTTTCCTACCATTTTATCCTTGTGGCTGTCAAGCCCTTCGTCTGGAGCAGAGTAAGATATGAACACTTTACCTCCTTGTTTAAGATAATTCTTGATTAAAGGAAGTCTATTACGCATAAATGTACCATCTGCTACCCATGGACTAGATAACCATATTTCATCAGGTTTGTCAATTTGGAAAATATTATGCAATTCGGATTCAAATGCAATAGTATCATATAATGCACGTTTATGAAGCCTTTCTGAAAGGTCATTAGAATTAATTTCCTCTGCCTTTTTATTTTCTTCATTTGCTATAGATTGCTTATCCTCTTGCTCAATAAGTTTCTTTTCTGCTGTAATAATATTTGCTATATCTTCCTTTACCAAAGGATCAGACTTGGCAAGGTCTAAATCATTGTAAATCGTAAGGTCTTCACTTTTACTTGCAGCTTGAAGCATTTTGGAAAACAAAGTCTGTTTTAAATCTCCATCATCTTCAATTAATTGAGATAACTGAGGCAAAACACTCTGTGTAATATCGTCATAAACAATAGCCCTGACTTGTTTTGTTCTAATACTCTGAACAAAACAAACTATCAATTCGTACTTATAAAAATTGTGATTTTGTGGGGCTGCATTCTGAAGAATAAATCTTTCCTTTGAACTCTGCATATTTGATGCTTGTATCTCAGAAAGCGCTTTTATTTCTTCAAAGCTTAGAGGCGTTAAAGATTCTTCCTCTTTTAAAAAATCTGATTCATTGATAAGTTGAATATCATCAGATGAGATACAGTCACGTAAACCGGCAAAAGAATGATTATTATTTAAATACCAAAGTTCAAAATCGGAACTAAATGATTTCATTCTCTCACCATGAGCGGCAAATTCTTGTCCCTGTTCCGTGATAAAATATGCGGACTCGTCGCCCGTCACAAGATTGTATCGAATCATAGAGTCAATAGCATTACGAATCATCTTTTGTTCAGCAATGTCATGCTCTATATCCAATCCTAATATTTTGCCAATATTGGAAAGTGATGTTTGTCCGTCAATACTAATTATTCCAACAATGGCTTTCTCAAATGCTGAAATTTTTTCCGGTTTGTTTGTAACTCCTTTATATGACTGAGCTACAAACTTAATAGTATATGGTATATATCCGATAATGAGTTCAGATATTGCTTTATTTTTATCAATGACATTATTGAGGCGTTGATCCAACGTCTCTTCAATAGTTTCCTTTTTGTCAAAATCCTCTTTTAGAGGTTGTGACTTAAACTTCTTAGACTTTGGGGTAAAATTTTTGTTTCGTCCCTTGTTATATGTATTTTGTTTCATCTTACCAAATGTTGAAGTTGTTTAATATCAAAATGGTCCATCTCATCAATTGATTTTTTATAATGAGCATTTTCTCTAAAGAAGTCTCTATTCCCAATGACAATTAGAAGTCTTCTTGCACGAGAGAAACCGACATTTATACGTCTAATATCTTCAGCAAATCCGTAATGTTTCTCTTTATTGCTTCTCACGGTTGAAATTATGATTATGTTACGCTCCATACCTTGGAACTTGTCCACAACATTAATTCTACAAGGAAGTGACTTGTCAATTTTTCCATCCTTGTACATTTCTTTAATTTTACCATATTGTGCTCCATAGAAAGTTATTATACCTATTTCTTTATCTTCTGGTTTTTCTTGAGAATCCATAAACTTTTGGAAACCGTCTGCTTTTTGCAAGGCTTTAATGACTGTTTTAATAGCATCTAGTTCACCGTAATTTACATATGATGTAGAGCCACTCGGCTGGCTTTCATATGTATTTACATTAATCCAAATAGCATGTGTTTGTGGTTCAATAAACCCAGGAATAGTAAGTCCATGATAACGACTTCCTCTAGCATTATATTGTTCATTATCCATGTCTTCATCAGCAAGTCCACATTTTAGACCTTCTTCAAGTTCTTCACTATAGAAATGACCAATCGTATCCATAATCTTTTTATGCATTCGGTATTGTGTATCCAAAGTTGCGACTATTGATGGTTTGAGTTTGAATGCTGTTCTAAATAATATTTCAAATTGTGACTCCTTGAAGCTTTCGATGGTTTCTGCCAATACTTTTTGATTTGCCTTTTTCAAGGATGTTATGATGTTATTTTCATTCATCATCGGTGGAAGCTGTTTATGGTCACCTATGATGATGATTTTCTTTCCCCATACCATAGGTACAGACATCTCCAATGGTGTAGCCTTACTTGCTTCATCCATAATAACAACATCAAAAGCATTCTCATTGTTACCAAACAAATATTTATATATTTCTTGAAGTTGTTTGGAGCCACATATACTACAAGTGGCAGCAACAAGATTTACATTACTCTTATATGCTTCATAGAAATACTCTCTTGTATTGCGATCTCTGACAGTAAGATCCCTCTTCCATTGATTTATAACAGATGCATACTTAGTATCATCTGTCATGCCTTTAAGAATGGAGTCTATCCAAATGTTTGTACCATTGTCTTCATTCTCAGCACTTGGTTTAATACACCAATCTTCCATAAAGTCCAACATGTACCTTTTTGCTTCTATTCCGATTTCTTTCTCCATTGATGCATTCTGGATTCGTACAGGTCTAATACCTCTACGCCCCTGCAATCTTTCAAGAGCATTGTCAACTGCAAGGTTAGTTTGTGAAGTTAGAAGAATCTTCGAATCAGGTTTCTTAAGTATTTGTTGCCATATAATCTCTGCAATAACAGTTGTCTTACCTGTACCAGGAGGGCCTTGAATAATTGCAATATCAGGAGCAGAAACAGCTTTTGCTACAGCCTCCAATTGCTTATCATTAAGGAACTTTTCAATTTTTGTTTCTGTTATTCGTTTCTTAACCTCTTCAAGATTCTCATCAAATTCACCTGCATATCTAGGATCAAATAGGAAGTCACATAATCTTGGATTAGCAGGTGCAGGAATCCTTTTAGTTTTTGAATGTGGATAGAACTGGTTTGGATTGGTAATTCGCAACATTGAATCGGCCAATCTTTGTAACTCAGAAGATTTGCCAACCATCGGAAATTGCAAGTAGTCTCCAACATGTATAAATCTCTCAACCTGTCCTTGGGCATTGCGATCCTCCATGTATTCAATAAATTCTGAGCTAATTTCAAATTTAATACTATTGAGTTTTCTTCCAATGCATTTTCCTAGCTTCAAAGCATTTTTCAGCATTTGAGTTCTGTTATTTCTCAGTTCTTTAATTTCATCATAATCCTGATACTCTTCCTCATATGCCAAATCTATCGCTTCATTAATAGCATCATATTCATTAGCCTTGATGAGATTTACGTTCTCATTTATATAACCATTTCTAAGATTCTTTTCAAATTTTATATTTAATTGATGGTCAAACTCAAAAGACAATATAGTTTTACCTTCATCATTTAAATCATATTCATTTGTAAGCAAAGATGGGTATAAAGTTATACTAGAGTTGATAGCATCATGAAATGAAGCTAATTCTTCCAACTCAGTATACTCAATAGTGTAATTGAGAACCTGACATGTTTCATCATTTTCAAAAGAGGCCGTAAAAGAAGGAGCAATCTCAGTTATTTTTTCCGCTACCTCCTTATAAACTTTCTTACAATAGCTAATATCATCACTTAATAATTTGATAGCAACAGAAGGATGATATTCCGGTTCTTGAATACTTAAAGATTCACCACAATGTTGGCGAACTTGAGAAAGTAATTCTATATAGTTGTTATAATCAGCTGGATAAAATTCAACCAATCCTGATGCTGCTTTAACTCTAATCCGTTTGTTAGAAACAAATTTTAACTGCATTTCACGCAACAATCCCTTATTCGGAATTACAAAACAGCCATAGTCGTATTCTTTTTTTATGAAGGTCTTATTATCATATGCAGCAATAACCTTCTGGTGCATCTCGTATGCAGTGTTGAAAAAAGAATAAGAATCATTAGAAGTAAAAATATATGAATTCCCACTTACAGAAAGACCTTCAATTTGCACATCTGGTCTAAAATCTGTAGGTGTAAAGATAGCTCTGCAAGCAGCAATTCTTATACTTTGTATTGCTTGAGAGTTAAAGTTAAGATAACTTTTTCCCTGAGTTTTTATAAGTAGTTGACCACTAACAGAATCAAGTACATCTATCACTCCTGGCATTTCTTTAATCTCAGATATAATTGAAGCTATATTTTGGTTGCTTTTAAACGATGCGACTATAACAGTCCTGCGTTCAGTTGTCAATGTTTCAGGATAATCAGATTTTATTAATTCTTCTAGATATAACGCTTCACTATCATCGTTAAAGGTATATACCCCATCTGCATAGCTATAGTTCGAATCATAATCATTTAGATTTGTATTAATACCCTCCAACAAATCATCAAGATTTTCTGATGACTTAAGTGTTAAACTACCAGAAAGAATATGCTTTACATCTTCAGCTACTTTATAGCAGTTATCAGCAGCTACATTTGATAATTCTTCAAGAATTTCTTCTGTTATATCAACGTAACCTGCAAATGATATTTCTCCTTTTTTATTTGTTACAAAGTCTACATTAGGATTACGGTATTTTGTATATTGAACATTTTTTATAGCTGAAGTTAATCTTTCCTGAAGAGTTGGAGCTTTAACTTTTAATGTTAATGTATTATACGTGCGATTATTATAGTGTTCTTTCTCTATGGTTCCGACTTCTTCTACAATAAATAATTCCTTCTTATCTGTATTTAATGCTCTTTCGCCATCAATATATGCTTTCCACATTTTTCGAGATTGTTCTCTATTGATCTCCCTTATGGGTTCTTTCAAAGAAAGAAGACTAGTACAGAAATCCTTGATTTCACGATATGATGTCATAAGGTCATTGCGATCGAGGAAATCCATTAGATTGTGATTAATATATTCTTCAGCCATGAATTTCAGATTCATGCTCTTATATTCAGAAGAATCAGTTGGGACAATAAATTCCTCGTCTGAGATATAGCTTAACGAGAATTCAGTTAGATTTTGTCTTGGTGTAACATATATAGATAACTTCAATTCTTCGATAATAAACTGATATTTTCGAAAGTCTTTCTTGTTCTTTCCTTTATAAATAATTTTGCATTGATGGACACCAAGAATAGATTCGAAAATTTCTTTTGCTGTCTGAGTTGTAGATTTAAGATAATTCTTGCTACACTCAAAGGCTTGTTGAGAGTATACAATAATACATGGTGTTGACTCCAATACCTCTGTAAATAATTCTTCCGTGAATGTTCTATCTAATTCAGCCATATTATTTTATTTTAGATAAACTATACTTATGTTTCGGTCGTACATATTTAATTGAGCACGTATAATTTCTTCATTTTCAATAAGTAAAACTACACCATAATCCGCAAATGAAGTTCCCATGCTATCATACCCATAACCACGAAGTTGAACTATATTGTCGCTAACATTAGTAATGCGCATACGTTTTGGAGACATCTGTATATTGTTCTGCCACAAAGGATGTATACCGTCTAAGTTAAACATAGTGACGGTATATCCTTCTCCATCTTCAATATTTTTTTCTATAACTAATCTTCTGTTTGCTCCATAGTTATGGCCAGATATATCTTGATTATTTTGAAATCTTACGTGATCTGAAGAGGTGAAAGCAACAGAACCTTTTGGTGGGAAATTATTGCCTTCTATGAGATTTTTAATGAATTTATCCATTGTTATTTATTTTGGGTACAAAGTTAATTAAATGTCCAAAAAGTGACAAATTTATATTTGTACAATGTATGAGTATTGTTACACGAAATCACACGACATAAACAACTATTGTACAATGTAATGTACTATTGTAACTTTTATAGTTAAATAAAACATGCGATTCAAATTTCATCTATCTGAATATTCCGGTTTATCCATCCCAAATCACAAATGTGTTGCACATTTCTTACCTGAAAATCTTGGTTAATACATTTGTCACAAAATCAATACTTGAAATGATACAGACTCCGGTTATAGTGACATTTGCTAATCAGAAGGGAGGTGTAGGAAAGACTACCCTTTGCGTCACCTTTGCCAACTATCTGGTGACAAAGGGTGTTAGAGTTGTGGTAATAGACTGCGACTTCCAGCACTCCATTATGAAGTGCCGAAAAGCTGACATCAGAAAATACGGCGAACAAGATATGCCATACGAAGTATGGGCATACGAAGCCAATGACAAGGCGATGATGACTTCCCTTATGGAGAAACTGCACAACGATCCTGAAATTGACGTTGTGCTTATGGACTCTCCAGGTAGTCTGAAAGCGGAAGGGCTGATACCCATGTTCGTTAACTCGGATATCATTATTGTTCCATTTCATTATGACCTGGTAACCGTTCCGTCAACGGCCAGTTTCCTCATGTTTGTTGACCGGCTGAAAAAGGCTGTCGGTGAAAGGATGAAAGCCAGACTCTTCATTATTCCCAATCTGAATGACGGAAGAATCGGCAAGCGTTCCGAACTGCTTATCTGGGACAATGCAAGGGATACCTTCTCCAACTATGGATACGTCACTGCGAAGATTCCCAAACGTGCGGATATGGAACGGTTCAGCACCATGGCGGCACTGGATATGCAGGCCGCTATCGTTACACCGGTCTTTGATAAGGTCTATCAGAGTATCTTCGATACACTTCAACCGATAAGGGAAAAAGAACTCAAAGGCATACAGCTGACGGAAAATCTGAATCCTAAACCTACGAAGAAAAAGAAGGCACAGCCGTCTGATGAAGCTTCACAAGACAGTAACGAAAATCAGAATAAAGAACCAGAATAATCAGTAAAACTTCAATAACCATAGCACTATGAGTAAGGATATACCGGAAATAGATGACCTGACAAGAGGCATCAATGATTCAGAACTTATATTGACGCAAGATTCCGTAGAAACTCAGGTTGAACAAAAGGAAAATAATAATGAAGCACAGGAAAAGGATACTGCTGTTTCCCTTTCGGATACAGGATGCTGGGATGACTTCATGGATTATCTGCAATCGGACGGTTCCGGAACGGATAAGACTGAAAGGCTTGTCTGCAAGCTTGACCGTGACCTTGCGGATTCACTGGACGACTGCGATATAAATGGCAGATGCCGCTCTGACCTAGTGAATGCCATCGTAAGGGCATTCTTCAAGTCATACCTGCCACTTCTGGCAGAATACAAAAGGGAAAAGAAATCTTTGTTTAACAGTTATAATCTGTAGGATATGAAAAAGACAGACTGGACTGACAGGATGCTGGCCGCTCTTGTTGAGCTGTATCCGGTAGAGACCACGGCCTATACAGCTGCCGTTCTCAATCTGAGCGAATCGACCGTCAAGCTGAAAGCCCGTGAGCTTGGACTTGTAAAAATGGCCAAATCCAGATGGATGGAGCGTGCCGACTATATCAGAAACCACTTTCAGGAGTGTTCCTTCTCTGAGATAGGGAAAGCTCTCGGCATTACCCGGATGAGTGTCGGACGCATAGCCGCTACACTCGGACTGAAACGCAGCAGTGAAGAGAAACACCTGATTTCCTCACGTATCCGTACGCAGATGGTAAAGAGGGAAAGACGGCGTATCGTCTTCGGACTGGAACCCATAACCGGTATCCGTGTCATTTCAAACAGGGCGAAGGTAAGGGTGCGCTCAAACATGAAGTCAAACGGATACATCATCAGTGAGGAACACAACGTGATTTATTATACCGGCACTACGGAACGCAGGAAACGTCTGGAAAGCCGGGGCATCAGACTGGGACTGCATATCCTTCCGCTTCCGGAGGACAGTTCCGCTCTTTCATCCAACATCATATTACAACAGCCATGCAGTACGGACAGATAGTATTCCTTCTCTTCGTAGCAATGGTATTCTACTATGCGGCAATGATTTTCATGGACCTTCAGAGGGCAAAGGCCGCACAGAATGCTGAGCAGGACAGCCATAAAGAAGAGGACATAGACATATCGGAAGAGGCACGAAGCTTCAGGCCGATAAGAATAAACCGGGATGAACCTGATTCAAAAGAAGGAAATCCCCAACAGGATAATGCGGAGAATCCCGATTCAAATAATGAAAGTAATAATACTGACGGTACAGAGAAATCTGCAACCAATTCAGAATCCTCCAGACACGTTTACCGGGAGGCCATCATGACTGACGGCATTCTGGTTGAGAATATCATTCAGGAAATAAACCGGCTGGCAGAGACCGGTACCAGTGACCTCGGTGCCGTTATCTTCAGCTGTGAGAATGCCTGATATATATACCGTTCCTTTAGTGACATCTGTTTCTTTGGCGATGAAATCATTTAACATTATTCAGAAATGCAGATAATAAAGAAAAGTGCCCGGAATCTTACGGAGCGATTCATCGGTTCAAGTTTTGGACAGAAGTGTGTGTTGGCGGCCATTGCACTCATTATTTCTACATCCAACGTAATGGCAGGAAGCAAGGGTGCAGCAGGTTTTACCAAGGCCACACAGGAAGTCAGTTCCTACCAGACTCCGGTATCGAACCTGATGAAGGCCATTGCTGCCGTTATCGTTCTGGTCGGTGCCTTCAACGTCTATTTCAAGATGCAGAACGGAGACCAAGACGTGAAGAAGACCATCATGCTTACCATCGGAGGCTGTATCGCATTCATCGCACTTTCGGAAGCTCTTCCGCTGTTCTTCCAGTAATCCTTACCCGGCATGATAATGAATCAGGAAGGTTACCCTGTATTCAAGGGATTGCAGAAGCCGCTGGAGTTTATGGGCATACGTGGTCGTTTCCTCACTCTGGCAGCGGCTGCCATAGGCGTATCATTCGTAGGCTTCATCGGTTTCTCAATCGCCTTGGGAAAGATTGCAGGATTCATAGCCATGATGGTCATGGCACTGGTGGGACTGATAACCATCTACATCAAACAGCGTGGTGGACTCCACAACAAGAAAAGGGCAAGAGGTATCTATATCTACAGAAGCCTTAGAAAAGAACAGTAAATCACTTTATACAGTATGGCACACAAAAGGAAAAGAATTTTTGACGGACTCTATGCGCAGCTGGAGGAGACGGACGGCAATGTCGTGCTGTTCTCGGCCAGAGGCGAGCCGTCCGTTATCTTTGAGATAACCAATCCGGTCCAGCAGCTCTGTACGGATGCGCAGCAGTACATGCTGTTTCATGACGTGCTATCCAATATCCTTCAGACCATCGGTGAAGGATATGCACTGCAGAAGCAGGATATTCTGTGCAGACAGGCATATCACCATGACGTGCCGGA
>CDYS01054411.1_pt1 | contig 11246 bp, 21 predicted proteins | sample 557491 | NCBI WGS metagenome assembly CDYS01 (sample SAMEA3182057, study PRJEB8094) | gut metagenome | biome: human; feature: gut; material: Stool; isolation source: human stools | place: Canada | collected 2012-11-26
CTCGCTGATCGCAAAAAACGGCCACCGCATCAAAAAGGACCTGCTCCCGACGAAGCCCTCGGGCGAGAAGGTCGTCTGCCACTTTGCCGACACGCAGGAGGCGGAGGCGCAGTGGATGGCGGGCGAGATGAAGCGGCTGCATGATCGCGGCGTGCCGCTGCGGGATATGACCGTCCTTTACCGCGCGCACTATGTGACGCGCGCGGTGGAAGAGGCGTTGATGCACGAAAAAATTCCCTATACGATCTACTCCGGCGTGCAGTTTTTCGACCGCATGGAGATCAAGGACGCACTTTCATATTTGCGGATGATTGCCTATCAGGACGATCTGTCGTTCCGGCGCATTGCCAACGCGCCGAAGCGGAACCTCGGCAAGCGGCGCATGGCCTTTTTACAGGAGACGGCGGAAAAAGAGGGGACGAGCCTCTATGTAACGCTCAAAAACCACCTCGAAGACAGCGTGTTCAGCGGCACGAAGGCAAAGCAGTTCGTCGATCTGATCGAGCGCTTTTCGCACTCGTATCAGGGTCGGCCCATCTCTGAGGTGCTCTCAGACATTTTAGACAAGAGCGGGTATGAAAAGGCGCTGCGCACCGAGGGCAGTCAGGAGCGGCTGGATGATCTGGCCGAGCTCAAGCAGTCCATCTACGAATACGAGACGAGCTGCGGCGAGGAGAGCACAATGGAGCATTACCTCGCCCACATCGCGCTTTTCAGCAACGGCGATGTCGCCGAGCAGGGCGACAAGGTGAAGCTGATGACCGTCCACGCGGCGAAGGGCCTCGAATTCCCGTATGTGTTCCTCTGCGGCATGAACGAGGGCATTTTCCCCTCGCGCAAGGTGCGAACGCTTCCCGGCATGGAGGAGGAGCGGCGGCTCGCTTTCGTTGCGCTGACGCGCGCGGAGAAGGGGCTTTACCTCTCCGAGGCCGACGGGTGGAATTTTGACGGCTCGCCGCGCTATCCCTCGCGCTTTCTGCTGGATATCGACCGCGAGCTTCTGTCGTTCACGCACGAGGTCGACGAGACGCTTCTGCGTGAAGCGGCGGATGACATCGCGCGGCGAGACAAGTATCTGCGCGAGGACGACGGCGACGGCACGCTGCCCATCGGGCAGCGCGTGCGCCACGCGGTGTTCGGCGAGGGAACGGTGCTGGACGTGGACCTGAACAAGGGCGCGCACGTCATCCAGTTTGACGGCATGGGAACACCGCGCAGCATTTCGCTGCGCGCGAAGCTCGAAAAGATCGGGCCATAAATCGGTTGACAAATTTATTTTGGAGGGATTTCGACATGAGAAAGAATTTTTGCGCACAGCCCTAGGTCTATCCGCAGCCCGTGCTCATCATCGCAATGTATTTGAGCGGCGGCCACAAGACCGTGAAGAACATCTTAAAGCGCGGTGCGTTCACCGTGAGCATGGGCGGCGCAGAGCATGCGGCGGCCTGCGACTATGTGGGCATCGAGTCCAGCAACAGCGTGCCCGACAAGATGGCGCGCGCGAGCTTCCACGTGACGAAGAGCGAGCATGTGGACGCGCCGGTGATCGACGAGCTCCCGCTCGCGCTCGAGTGCAAGCTCGTGAGTTACGACGAGGAGACAAGACTCCTGACCGGCGAGATCGTGAACGTCAGCGTGGACGAGCGCGCGCTCGACGAAAACGGCAAGCTCGCTGTCGAAAAGCTGCACGTCATCACCTTTGACTATGCCAACCACGGCTATTATGTCTTGGGCGAGAAGGTCGCCAGCGCGTTCGAGGACGGCAAAAAATTCAAGTAGATCCGGCGAAACAGAAAGCGCCGCGTCCCGTATTTTCTTCGGGACGCGGCGCTTTTTTGCCGTTTCGGTCAGGATTTCGACTTTGTTTGTGCAAAACCGACGCATTAGTATTAAAATCTCGTTAAATAGAAAGAAAATCCGGAACCCCTTGCAAATCAAGGGAAACCATTGTGCCGCAATGGTTTGCGGCTTGCGCCGGACTGTGCGAGACTGTTCCAAACTGTCTATATCTCGGACGCAGTAATGACGCAGTAAATTTGTTGCTTCTGCTCACTCTGCTTTCGCGGAATTTGCCCGGTCTTCGGCCCTCATTGCAAGGTACGCGTTGACCCGCTCCGCGCCGCTGGCATGATGGCGGGCGCGCAGCTCCGCATAGACAGTGGTCGTGACCTGTTCCGTATCGCCGATGAATGCCGCCATCGTCTTAACGTCAAGCCCAGCCTCATAGCAAATCGTCGTGAAACTGTGCCGGAAGCAGTGCGGCGTGATGGGGTACGTTGGAATCGGCTCCCCGTTCTCGTTCTGGACGTATTCGACCAGACCAGTATTCCGGCAGTAAGTTTTCCATCTTTTGCTCAACTGCGCAGCGGTCAACGGCTGCCCCTGCTCATTGTGGAAAATCAGGCCGAGCCGCCGGTTTGGCAGCACTTCGGCAAGCGGCGCGAGCAGGGGGATCACGCGCCCGCTGCCGTCGTTGTTCTCGCGGTTGCGGTTCTTCATGAAGTGCTCAAGGCGTGGAATATTCCCGTATTCGTAGTTGAGCTTTTTGTTGATCGTGATCGTCCCGGCCTTGCGGTCAATGTCCTGCCAGTTAAGGGCCAACAGCTCGCCGCGGCGGCAGCCGGTATAGAGCAGCATCATCCCGAGCAGATAGTCTTCTCCGCGGTATTCCTCGACCTTGCGCTCGTCCTCTTCCGTCAGCGCGTGGCGCGTTTTGCGGGGGAGGTTGCGGCTGTGCTTTGCCTCTGTTGCTGGGCTTACGTCAATATCCCCCTTGAGTACGGCGTGAGAGAATATCGCCTTGAGTACATAGAGTTCTATTTGCACTGTCTGTCTGGAATAGCCCTCGCCCTCGAATTTTGCAATATATCGCTTGATATCGCGAGGACATACATCTCCCGCCGCCATCGGGAACGCTTGCTTGATCCGCTTTACCGCGCAGCGGTACGGGCGATAAGTGCCTTGCCTGATTCCTTCTTCCTCCTTTGCTGCGAACCATTCGTCGGCGATAATGGGAACCTTTCGCCCTAATTTCTTTTCGGCGCTGTACGCGAGGATCTTGCGGTCGACCTCTGCGCATGTTTTGCCGCGGAAAAAGATCCGCTTGCCGTTGACAGTCCTGCTTGTTTCAAACAGTCCGTCCGGTCTCTGATAGTATTTTTTCTTGGTCATGATGGTTTACCTCCCAAATTTGTCCTTGTCAGACGATGGAAGGCGTGCTACACTGTGTCATAGGGTATGACCTCCCACCGTTTCTTGCTTCGTCGTGGTTGCTGGGAATGAAAATTGGTCAAAGCGTCCTGCGTTGCCGCGCAGGGCGCTTTTTTATTGCTCAGATTCGCGCGACGTTGCCGCGTGCGCGCGTTTCCGGGGTCAGTATGTAGAAGGGAGCGGGTAGCGTTTGGACGTGATGACGCGGCCCTGACAGACGATTGTCTGTCCGCTGCTGGGATAAATGAGGACGTCCGCCTCTTTGCGCTTGCGGTTGAGCGAAAAGAGATAGGTCATGCCGAGCGGGTCGTGATAATACTGCTTGATCACCGTGCCGCCGTCCACGCAGAAAACGCCGATGTCTCCGTTGTCCAGTGCGTCATGATTGACAAAAGCGATGCCGCCGTCGTGGAATGCCGGTTCCATGCTGTCGCCCTGAATGCGGATCGCATACGATGCGCTCTTGGGGTCCTCCGGCTTGAGCTCGTAGGGCGTATAATCCTTGCCCATCGTTGGCACGGCAATACCTGCCGCCGCCGGTTCGCTGTACAGGTTGATGATCACCGGTTCCGGTTCTGTCTGCATGTTATTGATAAACTGCGCATCATCCTCGCAGCGCATCTTCTCTGTAATAACAAGATCGCGCACAGCCTGCTGCCCGTAGCGGTCCAGCGTGCTGTAATCTTTCGCGATCTTCATTGCCTCGTCCGATAAGGACGGGGCTTTTTTGTTGCTTAAATTCAAGTTCGAAATCGCGGAAAAACCCTGTTCAATCAAAGATAAAATAGCTTGAGTTTGGTTTTTCATCTGATTAGAGTGCCAATATTCATCAATTCGATTTAGCTGGTCGGCCGTCATCGTTATCGTTACTCGGGGCTTTTCGGTAGGCATAAAATCACCCTTTCTTGCCAGTATTGTAAATTCATATTATCAGCGGTTCATCACTTTTTCAAGGAAAAGTTCATATAAAACTGCACAAAAAAAGTGCTGCACTTTTGGAATAAAAAGTTCAGCACTTTTTATTGACAGTTCATAAGTTCTGAACTATACTAAGTTCACACAAAAAGTTCAGAACCTTGTGAGGAAAGGAGCAAGCCCCATATGGAGAATACAAAAAGTCTACACTCATTGCTTGAGGGAATCCCTGACGAACGAGCGAGGGATTTGTCCAACCAAATTTGCAAATTGCTCGTAAATACCGGACTTTCATTTCGCCAAGCAGAATCATTACTTGAGTACACAAAAGACCGGCTCAAGGACGCAAAGATTAGCAACTGAACGAGTCTGTTTCTTCCATTGAAAGACTGTATTCGATGTTTGAATCAAAGACGTTGCTGTTCTCCGGATAAGTCTCTGGAATTTCAGACAGTGCAGAAATTGCGGTGATAAGCCGTTCAGAAATCTGAGCGGGGAGAGGTTTTCTACAGTTTGGGCAAGAGATTACATCCCTCACAGCGAAGGTTGCAGAGCGAATTTCGAATGAACATTTGCATTTGTGACAAGTAATTTTGATTTTGAAGTCCATGAAGAACCCTCCTTATCGCTTATTTATCAAAAAATAGTACAACTAAACTCAATTATGAAAGGAGCCATTATAAATGTCAACTGAAATGAAACGCGTCACGATATCTTTACCTGATAACATCGACAAAAAGGTGCTCGAACTCAGAAAAGATGATCGTTTTGTGCGGTGTTCTTACTCTGAAATTGTTCGAAAAATGCTTGAAGCAGGCCTTGACATGAATACCAGACGGTTTTGAAGAACGACCCCGAATTCAAGCGGCTGCTCGGCGAGTATTCCGTCGCAAAGATGAAGCTCGTCGCGTATTTCAAAGCGTGAAAATGCACCGAGGGTGTGCCAAGCTGATTATTTCATCATCTTAAAAAACGCTCTATTCGGCAAGCGATACAGCTTACCGAAAATCCGAATAAAGCGGATTTTCAAGACATTCCCTCCTTTCGTTGAAATCTCTGCTAATACTCTAATACTCCAACGAAAAGAGCATTTACCCTCGGTGCATTTTCGATTTTAGCGCAAAAATCCAAATTTTCAAGAAAGGAGTCCCCCATGAACGCACTGCAAACCTTTACCTATCAGTCCTCCACCGTCCGCACGGTCGAGCGGGACGGCGAGCCGTGGTTCGTCTTGAAAGATGTCTGTGACGTACTCGGCATCAGCAAATATCGCGATGTTTCAGAACGGCTCGACCCCGACGAAAGGGGGGCGGTTAGAGTGGACACCCTTGGCGGCCCTCAAACGATGACGGCGGTCAACGAATCCGGCCTCTATTCTGTCATTCTCCGCTCGGACAAGCCCGAGGCCAAGCCGTTCCGCAAATGGGTCACGTCCGAAGTCATTCCGTCCATCCGCCGCACCGGCAGCTATCAGAAAAAGCAGCTCACCCCCGCCGAACAGCTTCTTGCGCAGGCGGGCGTGCTGGTCGAGCAGGAGCGCCGCATCGCCGCGCTGGAACAGTCAGCGGAACAGACACGAAAGGGAATTGCCCTCATCGCTGCCCCCGCCGCCACCGGCAAGGATACCTGGCAGGACGAGACCGGACATGCCATTCGCCAGATGTGCAAGGAGTATTCGCTGAACTACCAGACGATGACCGGCGACCTCTACCGGGAGCTGGAAGAGCGCGCGGGCTGCGATCTGGAAGCCCGCAAGCGGAATCTGCAAAAACGCCTGCGCACATCCGGCGCGACGGCGGCAGAGTGCAAAGCCGTCTCCAAGCTGACCGTCATTGCCCGAAACCCGCAACTCCGCGAGATTTTTTCCGCCGTGGTACAAAGGAGGGCGGCAACCCTCTGTTCCTTTCGTACCCAAGACACGGACACCTGACCATCCCCGCAACCACGACCAACCCAAGAAAGGAGAATATACAATGCCTCGCGAAAAGCAAAACTACCGTGAAAACCTCGCTGACATTTTGGAGTTTACCGGCGGCAAACGGTTGCTCTCTGTCAAAGAGGTCAAAGCCTACACCGGCTTTGCCGATGAGCGCAGCCTCAAGCGCCGCTATCCCTTCCAGAACGGCTATATTTCCGCCGCAACGCTGGCCTCATGCCTGTCAGGAGGGATGCCCGAATGAACACGATCAAATGTATCTGCATGGAGTGCCAGACCGTGTTTCAGGCGGACTACTGCAAGCCCCTCGAGTGCCCCGCGTGCGAGAGCACCGAAGTCCGGCCGGCCGAGACCTGCCCGAAGTGCGGCGGCGCGATGCGCCCGCGGGATTGGATATGCCGCCCCTGCCGGAAAGCGCTGCTTGAGCGCATCACCAACTTTTTCGACACGCTGACCTGTGAAGAAGAATCCCAATTTGACGAATGGATGGACGGCGATTCCGTCAGCGACCGCCGTCGCTGGGAAAGGAGAGAAGAACTGTGACAATCACCGGATGGATGATCGCCCTCGGCGCGGTCGAGCTGTCCCGCATCCTCTACCGCATGATCGACATTTTGGAGGGACGCCATGTTTGAAGTGACCTTTGACGACGCGAAGCACGCCTACACCGTCGACGGCAAAGCCGTCCCCAGCGTGACGCAGCTTGTCGCCCCGCTCGGCGCGGACTATGACGAGCCGGAGGACGATATGCTCGCCCTGACGGTCGAAGCCGCCGCCGACCGCGGCACGACAATGCACGCCTACCTTGCCCACCGCCTGACCGGCGGCGCGCCGGAGGAATTTGAACTTCCGGACGCGTATGGCCCCTACGCCTGCGCCGTCGAGCTGTTTCTCGCCGAGCACCGCATCGACCCGTATCTCATCGAGCAGCCGCTCGGCACCGAGGGCTTTGCCGGGACGCCTGATCTCGTCGCCGACTTCGACGGCACGCTCGCGATCCTCGACTATAAATTCGTCTCCCAGATCGCCAAGAGCAAGGTCTCCGCGCAGCTCGGCGGGTATTTCACCCTCTGCGGTGACAATGCCCTCTATCCAGAATCCCTTTTCGCCGTCCAGTTCCTGCCGGACGGTACATACCTCCTCTATCCTGCCGACGTTGGACAGGCCCTCGCCTCGTTCCACGTTTGCAAGACCCTGTACGAGATCAAGACAAAGAAGCATCCGCGCGGGCGGATTGCTTAAAGGAGACAGCCTATGGAAAAGACATTCACCACAATCTACGAAAAGCTGCTCGAAATGCAGCGCCGCGTAGATAGCGTCATCCGCGACGGCAAGAACACCTCGGACAAATACGACTTCGCGTCCGACGAAAACGTGCTCGATACCTTCCGTCCCCTAATGGATGAGTTAGGGCTTCTGCTGATCCCGTCCGTTACCGGTGCGCAGCTGCACGAGGGCACGACCCGCAACGGCACGGTGCGCTACCTCACCGAAATGGTCATTACCATGCGCTGGTACGACGTGGAGACCGGCGAAGAGCTGACCGTCCCATGGTACGCGCAGGGTGTCGACCTCGCGGGCGAAAAGGGCGTCGGCAAGGCGCTGACCTATGCCGAGAAATATTTCCTCTTGAAGTTCTTCCACGTCGCCACCAAGAAGGACGACCCCGACACGGACAAGCGCACGGGCGCGGGGGAGAAGGCCCAGCGCGGCACGCAGGCGGAGAAAGAAATGCAGCTCTACCAGCGCCGCGCCCTCTCGCAGATGCTCTCCGAGCTGTACGGCGGTGACACAGAGAAGATCAAGACCGGATTGATCGCCATTACGAAGTCAGACAAGCGTGGCTTTGCCGGGCTTAACAGCGTGGACAAGCTGTCGCCCGCAGCGCTCCCCGTCACCTATGCCAAGGTGAAGAAGACCTACGAGAACCGCATGGGTCACGCGTTCGAGCTCAAGGAGGATGACACCGATGGCAATGGTTAAGATCGGCAAGACCTACTATTCAGACCAGCCGAAGGACGTCTATCTCATCTGCGGCAATGCCGTCCGCGACGGCGAGACTTTCGACGCCAAGGGGAACGACCTCGGCAAAGTCACCGTCGCCGCGCAGGAGCACGAGGACGGCAATACGTTGTTCGTCCGCCTCTGTGGTTGGCGCGGCAAGGCGAAGGACGTCGCCGCCGTCCGCAAGATGGACTGCGTGCTCGCCGTCGGCGCGCTCTCAAAAAGCGAGTACAACGAGAAGACATACTACGACCTCGACGTTGACTTCATCGCCGTTTCCGGCGTGAAGCGCGGCGGCGCATCGCAGGATTTCAGCGCCCCCGCCGGGTTCGACGAGATCGAAGAGCTCGGCGACGGCGAACTCCCGTTCTGAGGTATGCCATGGATAAGACAGAACGTAAGAAGCTCTTCTCGCTGCTGCGCCAGTTTTACCCCAACGCAAAGCAGCTCAATCCCGTCACCATGACGGCATGGGCGGCAGTGCTCGAGAATTACGACTATGAGCCGGTCAAGGCCGCGGCGCTCGACTATGCCGCGCACAACAAGTATTTCCCCGACCTCTCCGACCTGCTCGCGACGCTGCACAAGGCGCAGCCGGTCGAAAAACCGGCCATCCATCCCGGAAAATCGTGGATGAAGCCCTATCTCGAAAAGTACATGAAGGAGGGGGAGCCGTGAAAACCAGCTTTATTGTCCCCGGGCAGCCCATCCCCAAGGGCCGTCCCCGCGTCACGCGCTTTGGTACATATACCCCGAAACGAACCCAGCAGTTCGAGGCGTCCATCCGCCGCGCGTGGGAGGAAGCGGGAGCCGTCCGTTTCCCAGACGGTGAGCCGCTGTTCCTCTGCGTGTACGCCCGATTCCCCATCCCGAAGCGCACTCCGAAGCGCGACGCCCCCGGTATGATCGGCACGCCATACCTCAAGGATCACGGCGATATCGACAATATCGTCAAGGCCGTCATGGACGCGCTCAACGGCCACGCCTACGCCGACGATGCCGTGGTCTATGCGGTCTCGGCCAATAAGCTCTACAACGAGCGGGCATTCACCGTTGTGGAGATTTTCACAACGGAGGACGCACCATGAACCGCCTGTTTTTCGCCGTCCTCGCGGCGCTGATCCTCTCCGTTCCGCCCGCCGCCCCCGCCGAAGAGCGCACGGCGGCGCAGGTGGGAGAAGTGCCCGCCGCCTATGACCCCGCGTGGGATATCCCTGCAAGCGAGCCTGCCGCCTGTGACGACGTATTTCTCGGCGAGTATACCTTGACTGCCTATTGTCCTTGTACGCGCTGCTGCGGCAAGGATGACGGCATTACGGCCACCGGCACGCTGGCGGCAGAGGGGCGCACGATCGCCGTTGACCCGCGCGTCATCCCCTACGGCACGCACGTCCTGCTCATCTTCCCGGACGGCACGCAGCGCGAGTATATCGCCGAGGACTGCGGCGGCGGCGTGAACGGAAACCACATCGACGTGTTTTTCAGCGACCATCAGGCGGCGCGCGTCTTCGGCGTGCAGTCCGCCATGGCCTATCTCACAAAGGAGGACACCCCATGAATAAAACCGAATGGACGCGCATCCCGTCGCCCATTGACGCGGAGGCAGACCGCCGCACGCTTTTAGGCATCCTCGGTTCCCTTGGGCTTGAAGTCCGCATCGTTAAGATCAAAGCGACGGCGCGCGGCAGCTCAAAGAAGTATGTCGAGTTCCGTCCGCTTTCGGAGGTCGACCATGAGCTTTGAGCATTGCCACGTCTGCAAGCCGCCTGTGAGGCACGCGGGCTGTCACAGCGATTGCCCGTACTACGCGGCGGATATCGCCGCGCGGAGTGCGGCGAAGGAAGAAAAGCGCCGCCTGACGGACGCGAAATGCGACTGGCTGCGCGCGCGCCAATTCAAAACGCAGCGCTATCAGCGCTTGAAAGGACAGCAGGGATGAAGGGCAGATATCTCTACCTCGCGCTCGACCACAAGCACGCGGGCGTCGTGACCTGCGTTGCGGATTCGCCGACAGAGCTTGCACGGCTGCGCGGGACAACGATTTCCGTCGTTTCCCACGCGCTCGCGCGGGCGAAGAAGAACCCTATGTGCAAGTCGTGGTATGTCTCCGTGTGGACGGAGTGGAGCGACGCGGACTATGAAAAATATTTTGGGAGGAAACCATCGTGAGCCGATTTGTTATGAGCAAGACGCCATGGGGGCGCTGCGTCTATCCGGTGCTCAAGGAAGCGTTGGAAAAGACGAACTACAACCAAACCGAACTGGCGCAATCCCTCGGAATGTCGCAGTTTACGGTGTCGGCGTGGGCGCGCGGCGACCGCGATACAACGGTGCGTCTGTTGCTGGCGCTGGAAGAACTGACGGGGATGACGTTCCGGGAGATGTTTGGGGAATGCGAGGGGCGCCGATGAAAGTTTTAGTTGCCTGTGAGGAATCGCAGGAAGTGTGCAAGGCGTTCCGGGCATTGGGGCATGAGGCATATTCCTGTGACATTCAGGAGCCGTCCGTCGGACACCCAATGGAAAAAGCATTGGAGGCGATGCCAAATGAGTAAGGCTGTTATGCTGAGCATCCGCCCAAAGTGGTGCGAAAAGATTGCCAACGGTGAAAAGACCATCGAGGTCAGAAAGACGCGCCCAAGGCTGAAAACGCCGTTTAAGTGCTATATCTACTGCACGCTGCCAAAATATCCGCACGAGGACTTCATTGCGACGGACTATCCAAGTCCACAGTTTTACGGCGGCGGCAAGGTCATCGGGGAGTTTACCTGTGAAAGAATCGCTCTTATTGCATACGATGGCGGCGAGTTAAGTAGTACAACAAATGCCGCCTTTTCCCCCGCGACGTGCTTAACTCGGTCAGAAATTATAGCTTATATCGGCGATAAGGGGCGTTGTTACGGCTGGCATATGTCCAACTTGCGCATTTATGATACGCCGCGCGAACTGAGCGAGTTTACCGGATTACGCGATACGAGGTTCGGCGCAGCCCCGTATGATATCAAGCGCGCGCCGCAGAGCTGGTGCTATGTGGAGGCGATAGACAATGGCTGAATTGAAACGCTGCCCTGAGTGCGGTGGAGTTGCAATCGTTATCCATATGTACGATACCTACGATAGAGCAGATTTTGGGTGGGCTGCCGGTTGTGGGAGATATAGGGCTGGTGATGGCCTCCACACAA
>CDYS01008514.1_pt1 | contig 11228 bp, 14 predicted proteins | sample 557491 | NCBI WGS metagenome assembly CDYS01 (sample SAMEA3182057, study PRJEB8094) | gut metagenome | biome: human; feature: gut; material: Stool; isolation source: human stools | place: Canada | collected 2012-11-26
GTCCTATTTTATTAATCCTCCCCAAAAATCAACAATTATTTGATTAACGAATGATAAACGAACTGTGATATAAGCGGATTAAATTTACAATAAAATTTGTATTGACAATATAACTGTTTTTTGATATAATTATAGTAACAAATAGGAGGTGTAACAGATGAGCGAACTAATTATCAGTATTTGCTATTATGTAGTAATGATTGCAAGTGTGATTGCAAGTGTGATTATTTCTACGAAAAAGCGAAATACGAAATCGGCACGTATGGAGGAAATTTTACTTTCCGTAACAAAGATTTGCTTTAAGTATGAAAGCATGAGTATGACTGGATCGGAGAAGAAAAATAAGGTTATGACGGAGATTGAGGCTATTTATAATCTTACGAAGCAGGAAAGTGAAGAGGTATCGAATTATATTGACGCATTCATTCAGGGAGTAAATGGTGTATATGGCGGACATTGATGATAAAACTTTAGATAATGGTGATGATTCAGACGAATCTAAAGATGATAACGAAGTAACGGAGCTTGAACAGCTTACAAATCAGTATGAAGAGCTAAAGACGAAATACGATGATGCAATCAAGAAATATAAGGATTTGTTATTGAAAGGAACAAAAGAAAAGATTACAGATGATAAAAATGAGCTGGATAAATTAAATGAATTGATAAAGGAGCGTTTTAAATGAGTAATACAGATGTAATGCTTGGATTGTTAAATGCAGTTCGAGCGAATCAGGATGGGGACTATACCGGTTTTATTCCTGAGGCAACACGAAATAATATTGCAGCGATCGGGAATATGTTTGATACATATTCTTCGGCAGCTAACACATTTTTGGGTGCTCTACCGAATCTAATTGGAAAAATCATGTCCAGTAATTTTACTGGGTATGATCCGTTCGATGTATTTGATAAAGGTAGGTTCGAGTATGGAGACACTCTCGAGAAAATTTATATTCAAAAGATTGCAGCGCAGGCGCCCCCCACCCTGGTCAATGGTGGAACTGTTGATCCGTTTAAAATCAATAAGCCAACTATTACCGCAACATTTGCTAGAGTAGATAGAGCATTACAATATCCTGTTACTCTTCCTAGAACGGAACTGCGTAAAGCGTTTTACGATAGCGCAAAAATGGATGAGTTTTTGCGACTTATTCTTGATACACCGTTCCAGTCGTTCAAGGATGATGCCTTTACAATGGGTAAGGAAGTTTGCGGATTGTTTGAGATGTACCCGAATAACGGAACATCGTCGACCGACCCGACAGCTGTTACGAATGCAGTCAATGTAACTGTAAAGACAAGTGGAACCCCTGCAGCTATTGATATTACTGCCACGGCTGAAAATCTACTTACACAGTTAAAGATGTATAGTGATGCAATTTCATTTAATAGCTCTGATAACAATCGCATGGGAGTTAGAACCAGAACCGCAAAGGAAAATCAGGTTTTGATTATTGATTATCAATGGGCTAATTACATGGATGTTAAAGTTCTCACAGGTATTTTCCAGCTCGCAAAGGCAAATACCGGTATCAATCAGGTTATTCTTGTAGATGCTCTTCCCCAAACAAATATCCCAGGTCTTGTTGCTGTCCTTTGTGACAGAACAAAAATGGAGCGGTGGAATTATGTTATTGGCGAGATGGACAGCATTTATAATCCAGCAGGAAGATACTGGAATTGGTATTATTATTGGGAGGGCTTGATGGCATACGATCCGACCGGAAATGCGATTCCGTTTGTAGTTAAGGAGTAATAAGATGTCTATAGTTGTTCGGAAAGTAAATGTTCCTTGGGCGATCGACAGAAAGAATTATTATACATTTTCATCTGCTTTAGAGCGTCGTAATTATATGGTGTCTCACGGATTTTATTATACAATAGATGATACAGATCGTGCATTTACTTTCCGCGACAATTACATAGACCTCGATTTAACTACTGAATTATCTAGTTCATTACATTCTGCCATGTCATGGAAATATATCATGATAACGACAGAAGATACCGACTTTTTTTACTTTGTAACACGCTTTGAATATATCAACTTACACACCACACGATTATATTTAGAACCCGATTATGTTACAACATATTTACTTTATATAAGCCCTGTATCGTCGTTTGTGGAACGATGCCATGTAAATTTATATACTAAAAACAACAGTATATATGAATTATCAAACGAGGCATATCATTATTTATCAGAACCAGAACCTTATGAGGTTGGAGATTTTATTAATAGCGGGATAGCGTCATACACGTTTGGGGTTCCGATTTGCGTTGTTGTAACAGATGCAACATTTCTCCCAAACAATAATAATGCGACGGAAATATATAATGAGAGCACTAGAAATAATATTGTATATCCACGAATGTGGTTTATACCGTTAAGGTCATATAAATTCTCTGACGGTACAGACGGAAAGAGTATTGGACAATTTGTTTTAGATTGTATGACCCAAGGAAAAGCCGAGCATATTTTATCTATTCAGATATATCCCGCCGGTGTACCTGGTATTGATATTGATCGTAATAATATATTCACCTTTTCTTCTAATTTTATAATATATCCCGAATCGATCGGCCAAAGTTTTAAATATCCGGCCGTATATAGTATATTAGGTATTCCGTCAGGATATAAATTTATAAGTGGTGATAAATTTGTATTTTTGAGCGATCGAACAACACGCACATTATATGATCCTAAATGCTATTGTAAACCGTATTCTTATTTACAACTTACAGAGGCAAACAATATTTTAACAGTCTATGATAATTTATATTTGAAAGCACAAGGATCAACACCTCCAACCAATTTATTTTATTCAGTGTATCCTGGTGTTGAAGGTGGAGACGTTGCATATTTAACCCTGCAAAATGGTGAAACTGATGATATAACGAAGATAAATAATAATTTTCCTTCTTATCCATACCAGAGCGACAAATATGCTACTTATATTTATGAAAATCGATCTCGTATTATTTCAAATATTATAAATAGTGCAGTTTCAGTTTCATTTAGTTCTAATTTAAAAGAAGCCGCAGGAAGAGCCGGAGAATTAATTACCGGTGGATTTTCTACATTAGCTAAACTCGATGATTTAAAGCGTTCCCCTACAGCTGCATCACCGTCTGTCGATAATGTATATTATAATATATTCGGATTAGATTATTTAACGTTATCATTTTTCACACAGAAAAACGCACAAATGAAACATTTGACAGATATGTTTAATCGATACGGATATACGATAAATGATGTAATCGTACCTGATTTAAATTCTAGACCAGCTTGGAATTATATCAAAAGTCCGGAATTTAACTTTACAACATCTATCGGTATTCCTCAGGACGCTGTTAAAGCCATTAAGGATATATTTGCATCGGGTGTTACATTATGGCATTATAACGGAACTAGCGATACGATGTATGATACCACAATAGATAATCGTGAGGTGTTCGCATAAATGGCAAATCAATTTTGTGAGCTAAACTGGCTTATTACCGAGTATACAAAAAAATATAATATCGACATTAGCGAACAAGTATGGAAGTGGGCGGCTATCTTTCAAAACAGATTTACATATAAAAATTTACCGGATACGATACCGAGTGATATTATAGAGTATTTCCTATATTATAATCAGCAACTTTGTTTTTTCCGTGATGATATAAGCGACGATTTGTTTGTTCTTCCGGTTGTTGGTCAAATGGATTTAAATATCTATTATCGCATGGACGAGTTCCGCGTAGTGGGTGGTAATGGTTATAATACCGTTAGAAATACCTCTAACTCCGTATTGTTATTTAATGATAAAGCACGCTCTATCCCCTCTCTATTCATTATGCCGTGGATAGTTCGTATTTGTGAATGTCTAGATACCGAAGAACAAAACATTACCGCGAATAAGGTTCCTTATCTGTTCTACGGCGATGAGCAAGATGTAAATAGTATCAATCGAGAATGGAAGCAAATCAAGGGCGGAAAACCGTTTATCATTAAGCGAAAAGGGGTATCTCTTACAGAGAAAAATATCGTTCAAAATACCGGAGTTTCATATATTGCAAATGAGATACAAAAAACTCGCCGAGCCTATGAAGCGGAAATACTCTCATATTTTGGAATTCAGAATCTTTCTGTCGAGAAAATGGAGCGTGTAAATGTTTCTGAGGTTGAGACACTCAATAAAATGGCGGAACTTAATTTAAAGGCATGTTACAATCAACGAAAGGCACAAATGAACGCAGTCAATGAAATGTTCGGAACTAATATTGAGGTTATTCTTAACGATGGAGGTGATGAAATTGAGCAATACGTTCCTTCCTACGTTAGCGGAGGCGCTGGAATCCCGATACAGTGGTAGAACATGGAATGAACAAAAGGCTGATTTCAATACTGAATTGAATATCTTTGTAAGACCTGAATCAATTAGAATCGGTCCCTCGGGTAATTATTCATGGACTATTTCATCCGTAATAAATGATTTTTGCGAATACTATCGCTTTTCAGAAATTGGTCAGTATCCTCTGGATAGATGGATGTGGAATTTAACTAGAGCTTTTAATAAAACAGCTCTGCATTATTGGAAAAAGATTGAAAGTATATCATTTCTATTTCCTTCATCAGGAGTACAAACACTATCGAATGTTCTTGACGAATCAAATAAAACGGATAATTTAACAAAATCTGGCACTAAGACAAAGACATTCGGCGGAAGTGATACAAACACATTCACATTAAATAATGTAAAAAATACCTCTAAAGAGACACGAGATTTAACAGATACCGATGATAAATCGGAGATTGAAAGCGACACTCCGAAGAATATGACACTTGCAGGAGTTTCGGAAATGAGCTATGCAAGCAAGGCAAAAGCTCAAATTACGACCTATACCAACACCGGAACTAATACAATAGAAGATACTCACCAGGGCGGAAGCGAAACCGTGACAGATTTCGGAAAAACCGAAACGGAATCATATTCTAGTTATCGCGATTCTCATATTATTACCGGATATGAGAATATTGATAAATACGAAACCATCGAAAAATACGGGGAGATCGTAAGAAATATTGAATATGAATGGTTTGATGATGAAGTTATAAAACGCTGTTTTATGGGGGTTATCGAAAATGCCTATTGTTAATGATGGTAAAATTGTAGATGGACTTCCTACCCGCTCAAATCCTTGTACCGAGGCCTATAATATAGATCAGTTGTTAAAAGGAATGTGTGAATATATTGAGCAGAACGCTATTCCAGGTCCGCAAGGGCCGCAAGGCCCACAAGGAAAACAAGGAGAACAAGGGCCTACAGGCCCTACCGGCCCTCAGGGAGAAAAGGGAGATAAAGGAGATAGAGGTCCTCAGGGTACCCCCGGATTGACTGGCGCAACTGGTCCTGCTGGCGCAACTGGCCCTGCTGGCGCAACTGGCGCAACTGGCCCTGCTGGCGCTAACGGAGCAAGCGTTACAGATGTAGAATTTACTCCAGTTTCATCGTCTAATAATGAAATGCTTTATCAAGCTGAAACAACGCTTTCAGATGGAACGGTTATAAATTCAGGAGATATTGTTGTTCCCTCGGGAAAGGATTATTTATATTGCAAAACTTATTTAAATATTCCGTCCGCTCCTAATGAAGGATATGGTGGGATTATTGCAACTCCAGACTTTAGTCGCGAACCGTCTATAGGCGAGTATTTTTTCATAATATGGAATAATCCTAATACCCAACGAAAATATTTTTGTAATGGCACCATAACAGGGCTTTATGGGGAATACATAGGGTGGTCGCTTGTAAACAACATTTTGATAAGTGGCGACTCGGCTCTTACATTGTCCACGCCTTGGTATACATCCTCAAATCCGAGTAGTGGTACGTCAATTTCCGTTAGTAGTAATTCATTTAATAGAACGCCGATAGTTGATGATATCGTAACCGGTATTTGGTCAAATTATTCTACACAACCAAATGCGGTATACATTGTAACATACAAAGTTATTACCGTTTCATCTTCTATTAGTTTGCAAGTGCAATCTGCGTTACAAATTGGAGGATATTCAACGACCAATACCAGTACCGGACGAAAACTAATCACTATTATTGCTGAGGATAGGGATACTCTTGCAACCGCATTACAAAAAGCCGGGTATGTAAATTCAACATTAAACCGCGTTGATATTTCAGGTATTCAGCATGACGAAATCAAATTAGCTAATACTTACTTGGGTTATAGACATTCAATTATCTTTAGTCAAAGTGTTGCAACTAATGATCTATACCTTGAAGCTACAAGCAGTGGACCAACTCTAAAGCTAGTAAACTTGCCAGCATTAAATCCATTGTCTATTTTAGTTTCTCCGAATGGAGAAACTGCAACTATTCTGATTGAATGGTGTTAATTATGGAAATTTCAAAGAAATTAAATCTTGTTCTTGAAAGAATTGAAGAACCGGAAAAGATCGGTACAATCGCATGTAATCTTGTCATTGATGAAGCGATGTGCCATATGTCGGATATGACTGAATTTATATCATATCTCGAATATATCATCGACGATGACATACAAGACTTTTATAATACTTTAAAAAGGTTTGAAAAAGAAAATGCTATCAGGATCAAAGAGTTCACCGAGTTTCTCACAAAATTCATCGAAAGACAATAATATCTGGTATTCATCACGCGGTGCTCTCGGTTATAATTTTTTTCTCTTGATGTGCCTAGGTATGCGCGGACGAGGTAAAACAACCGATTGGCTTAGATTTTGCATTTCCGATTTTAAAAAGCGTGGTCATAAATTTATATGGATGCGTCGATATACGACAGAGATAAAAGGCAAATCAAAGGAAATGCCTGGATGTGCACAAGACTTCGGAAAAAATCTAAAGGACATTTGCGGTTACGATGTGACTGTTGAAGGAAACGACATTTTTTCTGACGGTGAACAATGCGGTCAATTCTTTGCGCTTAGCACAGCTGCAAAAGCAAAAGGACTATTTCCGGATAAGAATCTATATAACATCGTATTCGATGAATTTTTGATAGATAACCCAAGATATTCATATATTGGGGGATATAATGAGCCTTTCGAATTAATGAAAGCGATAGATAGTTTATTGCGTCCAACACCGCTTCATGATGTGGGTAGGGTAATAATGCTTTCTAATTCGGTTAAGCTGGGAAATCCTTATTTTCTATATTTCAATATTCCGAATATAGAAACAGGTATCTATTTTGATAAAAATCGTCGGTTGCTTGTGGAGTTCGATTATAACGAATCTTTCCGAACTCTTAGAGAAAGTACCAGCTTTGGAAAGCTCACACTTGGAACCACATACAATGATTATGCAATGAAAAATCAGTTTATTCTTGATAGCGATGTATTCATTGCAAACAAACCGTACACCGCATATTTTCGTTACAGCATTATCTATAACGGTCAATATATTGGTTGTTGGTTTGACCCTTCTACATGGATGTATTATCTAAGTGAAGATATAGACCCCTCCCATAGCGTATGCTATGCAATCAACAATGCTGATATGGGTATAAATACGATGCTTGTTAGTAAATTATCCGGTACTCATTTTAAAGAACTGATCGATTACTATCGGTTTGGGCAAGTTCGATTTACTTCAAAAAAGATACAATCCCTATCAAGCGAAATGTTAGCAACATTTTTATAATGTTTCTATACAACTGGAAACTTTCAATGAATCTAATCGCCTTGCTTCAGGGGACATAACGCCAGAAGCGTTCTGAAACAATAAGGGGTTGTCTCCCGTGATTATATCGAAAGTTTCCCGACATGATAAAACCCGCACACGCGGGTTTTATTCTTTTATCTCAAATGTTGTTTCTTTTAGAACATATCCACCTTTTACAGCTCTGCCAATCAGTTTTCCGGGATATATAGAACCTGGCTTGAAATTATCAAACGTTACATATTTATGACATTCTTTCGGCATTCCTGCGCACCTAATTAAAAGCTCGCCGTTTGTTTCGTGAATATAGGTTTTAGGCCTAATATATCTTGCTCTGTCTGCTTTCTCCTCAACTTTGAATGCCCCTAGCTCTACTTCATCAATAAATAATCCTTCAGGAATATCAAACCCGTTTAGGTGCATTGAATCAGTATCAAAGTATATTATTCGCTCATAACACTTTTGTCCGCTCTCAATAATATTTTTCCGGCAATATGCCGTTATGAAAGCAGCACAAGCCGTATATATTGGCTCCTTTATTTCTTCATCCCCGTTTTCTAAAACAAGCTCTTCATTTTCAAGATAACAATGCTTTGTCCTTCTTCTAGGATTTAATGCGGTTTTCCCGTAACACGAATTTAAACGCAATTTCGCGATATATCGCATTCCGCCTTTGCTCTCTTTCTTTATCTTCATGTTTCGGTCTATGAAATCTTTGAATATTCCTGTCATTCCCTTAAATTTATATCCGTCAATATATTCAATATATTCTATTTCGTATTGTTCAAAAAACAATTCTAAATCGGGTTTTGTTAAAAATAAATCTATTTCCTCATCTGTTTCAGTTATATACTCCGTTGCAAACATAAAAACATTTTTAAGGCCAATGGCGGGTATGTGATTTTCTTTCACGTGAAACACGGCTTTTATATGCTGAATATATAGATTATATTTTTCATCCTCTTTATATTTGCCCGTAAAATATATCGGCACACCGTACGGTAATACACAGTTGTACATAGCCCACGGATACATTGAATTTATATCTAATACCAATACATTATTTATAACTTTATTTCTATGCTCAGGCATTAAATATGTAAATCCACCTTTATATGATTTTCTAATGTCATCATCTGTTGTCAAATCCAATACGGGCATAAGGTATTGAAAGTATCGGTCCTCGAAATCGCTCTTGAAATCCTTAAATGCTGAAGATGCTGAAGTTCTTGACGTATCGTTTATTTTATATGATAACTCTAATGCTCTGTATACAATCTCAGTATCATTATTTATATATTCAATTTCTTCTTTCGACGGGCTATATTCAATCGGTCTATATCGGTTATAATCAATTTCACCCTTATTTATTGGTAAATTATACGTGTTTGCAATCTGTTCTACTGATATCGGAAATTTTTTATAGCTGTCTAGAAATGTTATTTTTTTTTTTTTACTTTTACTGTTATTGAATACCACACACCCGTCTCTGTTATAATAGATGAGATATTCTTTTTTTTCGACTTTTCAGAAAATCCGTTCCGCAATAACCAATTTAAAATATAATATCCGTCATATTTTAGATTATGAAAATATATATAATCAATAGTACTTTCAAATAAATATTCAAAAAATTCGGTTATATTTGTTCCGTTTATATGATAATAATTTTCATCACATATATCCCATAGCCACACTCTGGCCTCATTATCAATCTCTAACCAAGTTTCCGTTGAAGTTTCAAAATCGGCTGTTACCCAATGCATTGTTTAATCTATTCTCCAAATCATTAAGTTTATCATCATCAGACATTGAACGGTCATAATAAAAATATGATATATTAATATCCCCTAGATATTTTAATATCTCTTTTCTATCTACTTTATCTAATTTTTTAATGATAATATCAATATATTCATCTTTTCCATATATTGAATATAGTGATTGTTTCAAATTTTCAATGTATCTATCAACTCTTGGCTTATCATATCCATGCTTTACAATATCTTCTAATCTCTTCATGTACTTTAAAAATTCATCGTAGTTCTTAAAATCTCGTAAACCTCGTTTTATACGATATGGAAAATTAGATGGTATGCTAACATCTCTATATCGAGATTGGAGTCTCGGCTGGGTTTCCCCAGCCTCGAACTTCTCTTTTAACTTTATAACACGGTTTCGCAATCTATAATATTTATCTCGTTCTCTTTTCGTTGCCATTTCTTTTTCCTCGTTCAATATTTCCGTCTTTGACAAATTCATTGATATTAAGATATAAATTTTCATTCCAAACAGAAAACCACCCATCATTTATTATAAGAATGTCTCCGTTGATTACTTTTATTTTTCCTCTAGCACTATCCATAAAACGTACATTTATATACTTTTTGTAGAAATCCGTTTTTTCTTTATCTACAGGCGTTCTAATGCATGTATAATATCCATATTTATTTGTAAAAACTATAATTGATAATATTCCATTTTTAATGTTCATAATTGATTCAACTCCTTAAATTCTTCAATTTCTTTGTACATTCTAAATAATATAGCTTTATTATATAAACCATAACGACCCATATATTGCTCAAATTTATAACGCTGTTCAACATATTTCTTTTTTGCTTGGCGATTCGAATGTATATCGATTATATGCTGAGGCATTTCCATTGTATTCCATACACGCTCTAAAAAATCCTCGTCATTGGTACATCTATCTCTTATATACTGCAATTCTTTCTTAGTCATCTTTTATCTCCTTAAATTTAATCATGTTAATTATCATCAATATTTCTACTATTTGGATATAACCCAAGAATATCTGCCAGTTTTGAAACTTCAAAATTTTGTAAAGCCTTTGTATATCTCCATGCTTCAAAAATTGATGATTTATTTGCTTCATGGGTATATTTGACAACACTCTCTAGATAATTTTTTACATCTTCTAATATTTTATACGATTCATTTAATCTATTAAATTCATCAAGCTCCATTATTACTTGCATATTTATTCCTCCTTTCTTTTTATCGTATCATCATTTATTTCTCTATATAACCTTTTTAATTCATTTTATACCTCCGATAATTTCGTTATTTTTCCGTAATCTTCCGCTCTGTGAAAACCATTTGCAAAATCTATCAGCTTTTCAAGCTCTCTTTTGGTTTCCTCGCTTACGTTTTTGCTAAGCAGCCCAGCTTTCACAAGGTGATAGGCTATTTGCTTTAATTCCCTGTCATCAAAATGAGTAGAAAGCGAACCGCGCCACAGCGGCAAGCAAGACCAATCAAGGTTTGCACCGCGTAGGTCTGCCTCGCGTAGGTCTGCATTGCTTAGGTCTGCATTGCGTAGGTCTGTATTGATTAGCTCTGCCTCGCGTAGGTCTGCCTCGTGTAGGTCTGCCTCGCGTAGGTCTGCATAGCTTAGGTTTGCATTGCTTAGGTTTGCATTGCTTAGGTCTGCATTGCTTAGGTCTGCACCGTGTAGGTCTGCATTGCTTAGGTCTGCACCGTGTAGGTC
>CDYS01052663.1_pt1 | contig 11217 bp, 7 predicted proteins | sample 557491 | NCBI WGS metagenome assembly CDYS01 (sample SAMEA3182057, study PRJEB8094) | gut metagenome | biome: human; feature: gut; material: Stool; isolation source: human stools | place: Canada | collected 2012-11-26
AATCTTGCTTCAATGGGTATCTACATATTTAAGTGGAGTGTATTAAAGGACGCACTTATTAAGCTTAAGGATCAGCAGGAATGTGATTTTGGTAAGCATGTAATTCCGTATTGCTTCAATAATAATAAGAGGATATTTGCATACGAATATAACAGTTATTGGAAGGATGTAGGAACATTAAGCTCATATTGGGAAGCTAATATGGAACTTATAGATATTATTCCTGTATTTAATCTTTATGAAGAATTCTGGAAGATATATACAAGAACAGATACAATTCCACCACAGTATATTGCGGATAATACATTTATAGAGAAGAGTATTATTGGTGATGGAACAGAAGTATATGGAAGAATATATAATTCAGTAATAGGTTCTGGTGTTACTATCGAAGAAGGTGCCGTAGTCAGAGATTCAATTATTATGAATAATTCTGTTATTGGTAAGAATACAATCGTTAATAAGTCAATAATTGCAGAGGAAGTTGTTATAGGTGACAACGTAGAGCTTGGTGTAGGAGAAGAAGTACCTAATGTTAAACTTCCTAAGATATATAATTCTGGACTTGTAACAATTGGTGAGTGTTCAGTTGTTCCTGATGGAGTTAAGGTTGGAAAGAACACAGCTATATCAGGTGTTACTACTGTTGAAGATTATCCAGATGGATTGTTGCCAAGCGGAGGAATTATTATTAAGGCAGGTGAAGTTGAATGAAAGCAATAGGTATAGTATTAGCAGGTGGTAATAACAGAATGATGCGCGAATTGACTAATAAGAGAGCTATTGCTTCAATGCCTGTTGCAGGAAGCTACAGAGCAATAGATTTCGCACTTAGTAATATGTCGAATTCGCATATCCAGAAGGTTGCAGTAATAACACAGTATAATGCACGCTCACTTAATGAGCATTTAAGCTCATCTAAATGGTGGGATTTTGGTAGAAAACAGGGTGGACTTTATGTGTTCACACCTACTATCACTGCTGAGAGCAGCAGCTGGTACAGAGGAACAGCAGATTCATTGTATCAGAATATAGATTTCTTAAAGTCAAGCCACGAGCCATATGTTGTAATAGCCTCTGGTGATGGAATATATAAGCTTGATTATAACAAGATTCTTCAATATCATATTGAGAAGAAGGCAGATGTTACAGTTGTCGTAAAGAAGCTTGATAACAGAGCAGATATTGGAAGATACGGAGTTGTTGCACTTACAGACGAGGGACGTATAACAGATATTGATGAGAAGCCGTTAGAGACTAATCTTTCAACAGTATCAACAGGTATCTATGTTGTAAGAAGAAGGCTTCTTATTGAACTTCTTGAGAAAGCTGCTGAAGAAGACAGATACGATTTTGTAAGGGATATTCTTGTAAGATACAGAAATATCAAGAAGATATATGGCTATATGCTTGATACATACTGGAATAATATATCATCAGTAGATTCGTATTATAAGACTAATATGGACTTCTTAAAGAGAGATGTAAGAGATTACTTCTTCAAGCAGTATCCGGATATATATTCTAAGGTTGAGGATCTGCCACCAGCTAAGTATAATTATGGGGCAAATGTTTCTAACAGCCTTGTATCCTGTGGCTGTATCGTTAATGGTACAGTGGAGAATTCAGTGCTGTTCAAGAAGATATATATTGGTAATAACGCAGTTGTTAAGAATTCAATAATTATGAATAATGCTTATATAGGTGATAATGCTTATATTGAGAACTGCATAGTTGAAAGCAACAGCACTATAAAAGCTAACTCAAGATATGTTGGCGAGAATGGTGTTAAGATAGTTATTGAGGACAGTCCATCATATTATTAATGCCATTTTGATATTAAATAATTAATAAAAGCCTCCGGTGTATATAACACTGGAGGCTTTGTTAGTTATTTTTATGTGCCGGGAATGCACACTCGCACTATATTCCTTTATTACCCTTTGCTTTGCGGAATTGTGTTGGCGATAAGTGGTTGAGGTGTTTGAAGGCATCACCAAAATAGTTGCTGTTATCATAACCGCATTCAAGTGCAATCTCTGTTATGCTCATATCCGTTTCTAAAAGAAGTTGCTCAGAATGGTTAATTCTTATGGTATTGAGGTATTCCTTAAATCCAAATCCGTTAACAGCTTTAAACTTTTTAGAAAAATAAGATGGGTTCAGATGAAGCATATCAGCTATTTCATCAAGTGTAATATCTTTATTATAATTAAGCATAATATAATTCATAGACTTTTGTACGGATACATCTGCGATGGATACAGTATCAACAAGGCTTGCAGGGGAAGCAGGCTTGTTATCACAATACCGGCAGAGCAGTATTAACAGATTTTGCAGGTAATTCTTGTATACACAGGGTGAAAGAGCATTACTGTTCTGTCTTTCGTTAATCAGAACACTGAATATAGATAGGAATTCGTGCCTGTGATTATCCGGTATTGAGAAGAAGTGCATATAAAATGTATCTTTAAACTGTTCAAAGCCTAGTATGTCGATAAGGTCGCTTATATAATCGTCAGTGAATTCTATATAAAGGCGTTCGTGATAAGCGTTATTAAGATAAGTGGTCTTATGAAGCACGTTATCAGGAATAAACAATATTGTGCCAGCTTCCATACGGTATGTATTATCGTGTATAAACATATTGCACGAGCCATTCATAAGATAATAAAGCTCATAATATGAATGTGAATGGGCAGAGTGCATAGCATAGGCTGAATTATAAATCTGCTGTGATATTTCAAATCTTGAAGCCATAGAATACCTCTTTCGGTGTTAGGTGTGCTATAGGTAAAAAAGTTATTTTGCTAAGGAATAATAACTTTTATACTTTTAGTATCTGCATTATATGATGTTGGGGTCAAAAGCCCCCACCTATGAGCAAGCTTATGCGGTTTTAGACCCTTTGACTCTGGTATCATTATATAATAATATTACACACGATTAGCTGTAATGTAAATGAATTTATAATTATATATTAATGACAGATTATTAGTGTATACATGTACATTGTGTATATACAATTAGCTTAAAAAGTGTTATTATAAATAAAGCTATAAGTGATTTTAATGTTAAATGATTATAATAGTGAATAACTTTAAAAGAGTAATGAGGAGGTACGCATATGGGTACAGTGGTAAGACTTGAAGATTATTGCAAGTCATTCAAAAGTGCTGAGGTATTAAAGAATATTAACCTGACACTAGAGAGCGGGAAAGTTATAGGACTTAAAGGTAAGAATGGTTCAGGTAAGACAATGCTTATGAGGGCTATAAGCGGGCTTATACTTCCAACATCAGGAAAGGTATACATTAACGATAAGGAGCTTGGCAGGCAGATTTCATTTCCGCCAAGTATAGGGATTTTAATTGAGAATCCTTCATTTATAAGCAATTATACAGGTTTTAAGAACCTAAAGATACTTGCATCTATCCAGAACCGTATTAGTGATGATGAGATAAGAGATGCTATAAGAAAGGTCGGACTTGACCCGGACGATAAGAGAACATTTAAGAAATATTCATTAGGAATGAAGCAGAGATTAGGAATTGCGGCGGCTATAATGGAACGCCCTGATATAGTTATTCTTGATGAGCCTATCAATGCACTTGATGAGGCAGGAGCAGGACTTATAAAGGGACTTTTTGATGAGCTTAAAGCCAATGGTTCACTTATAATAATTGCGTGCCACGACACAGAAGAACTTAACTATCTTTCAGATGAGATATACGAAATCTATGACGGCGAAATCACAGGTCATATAGAACACCCAGACGAAAAAGTATCTTAATGAAATAACTGCCATCAGTCTACTAACCTGATGGCAGTTTATTTTTCCAGCACACCTGATAATACACCCAATAATATATTCAATAATACATTGAATAACCTCCCCAAAATCTGTACAATATAAAATAATTATAAATCCCCACCAAAGGAAGGAACAAAATATGTATATAATAGCAGGATTAGGCAACCCAGGAGCACAATACGCAGGAACAAGACACAATGTTGGTTTCGCCTGCATAGATGAACTTGCCGACCAATATAATATAAGTGTAGACACATCTAAACATAAAGGTCTTATAGGAAAAGGTGTTATAGAAGGACAGAAAGTAATTCTTGTAAAGCCTATGACTTATATGAATAATTCAGGCGAGTGTATAAGAGAAGTTATGGATTATTACAAGGCAGATATAGATGATTTAATTGTTATATTTGATGATATAAGCCTTGAACCGGGAAGGTTAAGACTCCGTCCAAAGGGAAGTGCAGGCGGACACAATGGAATTAAGAGCATAATTGCACACCTTGGAAGTGACCAGTTTAAGAGAGTTAAATTCGGAGTTGGGGATAAGCCAAAGGGCTGGGATCTTGCTGACTGGGTTCTTGGAAGATTTCCGGAGGAACTTTATCCAGCTTTAAGAGAGGGAACTAAGAGAGCCTGTGAGGCAGTAGAGTGCATAATGACAGAAGGTATTGAAAGTGGAATGAATAAATTCAATGGATAAGGAGCAGATATTTTGAACACATTTTTTGACCCTGTAAATAATACGGCGGCAGTTGAACAATTAAATAAAGAGCTTGGCAAAGACGGCGGAAGAACTGTGCTTATAAGCGGCTGTATTGATACACAGAAGGTGCACATATCAAGTGCAATAGCATCAGGATATAAGTATATGCTTATTGTTACAAGTGATGAAGCAAAAGCAAGAAAAATGTGTGATGATGCTTCATTTTTTAATAAAGAAGCAATATACTATCCAGCCAAGGATGCCATATTCTATAGTGCGGACGTACACGGCAACCAGATTACAGGCGAGAGATTAAGATGTATAAGCCGTATAATCAACCATAGCAGTACGGGCGAGGGAGTGCTTACAGTTGTTACAACTATGGACGGAATTGCAGACAGGCTCATACCTGTCGAAAGATTTAAGGAGGCAGTTATAACCCTTGATTATTCCAGCGAAATAGAACCAGAGAAGCTGGCAAAGAAGCTGGTGGCTATGGGCTTTGTGCGTACTGGAATGGTGGAGGACAAGGGACAGTTTGCAATACGTGGTGGAATTATAGATATTTTCTCATACACAGATGAAGCACCGGTTAGAATTGAGCTGTGGGATACGGAAGTTGATTCTATAAGAATGTTCGATGTTGAGAGCCAGAGGTCGATTGAAAGGCTTCAAAGCTACAGCATTTTCCCGGCTACTGAATATATATTTACAGAAGATGAGTTAAAAAATGGTCTGTACAATATTAAGGAAGAGTGTGACAGGCAGCTTGAGTGTTTTGATTATGGTAAGAGAAAGCGTACAAAGGAGCAGATTGAGGCGGGTAATAATCTTAACAAGCTTGTTGCAGATGTCGAGCGTACCGGTAATTATGAGAAGTTCACAGATACACTTGTGGCAGATACAGTTGGACTGGCAGAGTATTTTCCAGAGGAGAATACTCTTGTTGTGTTAGATGAGCCTAACAGGCTGAAAGAATGTAATGAGCTGACATTGTATGAATACAACGAGAGTATGAAGAACCGTCTTGCTGCAGGTTATGTGCTTCCAAGCCAGACTAATAAGGTCAAGGCTATGAATGAGATTATCGGTGACTTAAGGAATAATAAGAAGCTTATATTAACGACACTTGATTATAAGCCTGAGGGTTTTGAGATAGATTATTCTATGTATATCACGGCAAGAAGCATAAGCTCATATAATAACAGTTTTGAGTATCTGGCCAAGGATTTGGAAAAGTACAAGAAAAATGGATATACAACAATACTTGTATGCAGTTCAAGAACGAGGGCATTAAGAATAGTTGATGATCTGGGAAAGCTTGGAATTGCCAGCTTTTACAGCGAGGATTTTAATAAGGATTACGGAAGCGGGCTTATTATAGTGACATATGGAAGCCTGCATAAAGGCTTTGAGTATCCTGTTCTTTCATTTGTTGTTATTGCAGAGAATGATATATTCAGTGCAAGAAAGATGAAGAAGCTTAAGAAGAAAAAGCACGATGGAAAGAACATTGCCAGCTTTAACGAACTGAATATAGGCGATTATGTTGTGCACGAGAGCCACGGACTTGGTGTATACAAGGGAATAGAAAAGATACAGGTAGAAGGTGTTGAGAAGGATTATATTAAGATTGCGTATGCGAATAACGGCAATCTATATGTGCTTGCAACACAGCTTGACCGTCTGCAGAAGTACGCTAATCAGGATACGGAGAAAAAGCCTAAGCTTAACAGTCTTGGTGGTGTTGAGTGGAAGAAGACAAAAGCCAAGGTTACAGGGGCAGTTGAGGAAGTGGCTAAAGAGCTTGTAAGGCTTTATGCGATAAGGCAGAAGGTTGAGGGTTACAGATTTTCACAGGATACTGTATGGCAGAAGGAATTTGAGGAAATGTTTCCTTATGAGGAGACAGATGACCAGCTTAATGCCATTGAGGATACCAAGAAGGATATGGAAAGCGGCAGGGTTATGGACAGACTTATATGCGGCGATGTCGGCTATGGAAAGACAGAAGTTGCAATACGAGCTGCATTTAAGGCTGTTCAGGACGGCAAGCAGGTGGCTTACCTTGTTCCTACAACGGTGCTTGCAAGCCAGCATTTTTCAACATTTGAGGAGAGAATGAAAGGCTTTCCTGTTAATGTCGGTCAGTTGTCAAGCTTCAGGACAAGTGCACAGAATAAAAAGACGATTGAAGGGCTTAAGAATGGCACGATAGATGTTGTTATAGGAACGCACCGTGTATTGTCAAAGGATGTGCAGTTTAAGGATCTGGGACTGCTTATTATTGATGAGGAACAGCGTTTTGGTGTTGCACATAAAGAAAAGATTAAAGAATTAAAGAACAACATAGACGTTCTTACATTAAGTGCAACTCCTATTCCAAGAACACTTCATATGAGCCTTGTCGGTATTAGGGATATGAGTGTTCTTGAAGAGCCGCCGGTGGACAGACATCCGATACAGACATTTGTTACAGAACATAATGATGAGATGATAAGAGAGGCGGTTACAAGAGAACTTGCACGAAATGGACAGGTGTATTATGTATACAACAAGGTAAGGGACATTGAGGAACGTGCTGAGTATATACAAAATCTTGTTCCTGATGCGGTTGTTGCGTATGCACATGGACAGATGGATAAGCGTATGCTTGAAAAGATTATGTATGAGTTCGTCAATGGAGAGATAGATGTTCTTGTATCTACGACAATTATAGAAACAGGTATGGATATACCTAACTGTAACACTATGATTATAGAAAATGCTGACCAGTTCGGGCTTTCCCAGCTTTACCAGTTAAGGGGAAGAGTTGGACGAAGTACAAGAACGTCATATGCTTTTCTTATGTACAAAAGGGATAAGATGATATCCGAGGTTGCAGAGAAGAGATTAAGTGCTATAAAGGAATTCTCTGACCTTGGTTCGGGCTTTAAGATTGCTATGAAAGACCTTGAGATAAGAGGTGCAGGAAATGTGCTTGGAAAGAGCCAGCACGGGCATATGGCGGCAGTAGGTTATGACTTGTATTGTAAAATGCTTAATCAGGCAGTCAATAACTTAAAGGGCATAAAGAACGAATACAGTTTTGAGACTACTGTTGATCTGGAAGTTGATGCATATATTCCAGCTTCATATATTAAGAGCGAATACCAGAAATTAGATATCTATAAAAGGATTGCAGCACTTGAAACGAGGGAAGAATTGTCAGATATGAAAGATGAACTCTCAGACAGATATGGAAGTATTCCTTCGTGTGCTTCTAATCTTTTGATGGTAGCACTTATAAAGAGCAAGGCACATAAGATAGGAATTATGGAGATTAAGGGCGAAACTGCCGCTAATCCGGCAGGAGGTGCATCTAACTGGAGAACAGTTATGAATATATATCCTAAGGCTGATATAGATTCTGATGCAATTCCTAAACTTCTTGAAAGCTTCGGTGGGGCTTTGGATTTTAAAGTAAATGGAGTGCCATATTTTATATGGACAGTTACTAAAAGAAAATTTACAAGCCAGAAAGAATACCTTAACGGACTTTTAGATATGATGGATATTATGGAAGATGCAATTAGTACTTTACAAAATTAAATATAGTGGTATAATAATGACAATTTAGCACTTTAAAGTGTAACGCTTTAAAGTATAATAAAGCGTGTGCAGAAGCATATCAGGCATATGCAATCATTTCCTGCACACTGATACTAGATTGAGAACACCCGGTGCGCGAATTATTTTCTTAGCTTTTACCGGGAAAGAATGGAGGATTACTATGGAACAGAAAGGCGAGTTAGTATCATTCAGACCAGATATTAAGGTCGTTGATTGTACACTTAGAGATGGAGGTCTTGTTAACAATTTTGAATTCAGCGAAGATTTTGTGCGCGATTTGTATAAGGCAAATGTAGCCGCAGGCGTTGATTATATGGAATTTGGATATAAGGCATCAAAGGAAGTCTTTAAGGTTGAGGATTACGGCAAGTGGAAGTTCTGCGATGAGAAAGATATAAGAGCTATCGTTGGTGATAATGATACAGACTTAAAGATTTCTGTTATGGCAGACGTAGGAAGAACTGATTACAAGAAGGATATAATTCCTAAGTCTGAAAGTGTTATAGATATGGTAAGGGTAGCTACATATATTAATACTATACCTGCGGCTATAGAGATGATTAATTACTGTGCAGATATGGGATATGAAGTTACTATTAATATTATGGCTATCTCTACAGCAAGTGAGAATGAGTTAGACCTTGCACTTGAACTTCTTGCTGCACAGAGCAAGGCAAGCGTAATCTACCTTGTAGACAGCTACGGTTCACTTTATCCTGAACAGATAAGAAGACTTGCAGATAAATATATCAGGATTGCTGAGAAATACGGAAAGAGAGTTGGTATACATGCACACAATAACCAGCAGCTTGCATTTGCCAATACTATTGAGGCGTGCACAATAGGTGTAAGCTATCTTGATGTTACAATGAGCGGAATGGGCAGAGGTGCAGGTAACTGTTATACAGAACTTCTTATGGGCTTCTTAAGAAATCCAAAGTACAGAATTTCACCAGTTCTTAAGTTCATTGAAAATCATATGGTTCCACTTAAGAAAGCCGGAGTTGTATGGGGGTGTGACGTCCAGTATATGATTACAGGAAATGCTAACCAGCACCCAAGAACAGCAATCGCATTCACAGGAGAAGGCAGAACAGACTACGACAACTTCTACACACAGATTACAAGCTATGAATGATCGCGAAAGCAATGAGCCGTGCCAGACATAATGTAAAGACACAGTTGTGCTTGCACAAAATTGTGGCTTTGCATTATGTCTGATAGGGCGAACGCCCGCGTGTCCAGTGCGGCGAAGCGGCGCTGGACTAATAGTGCGGCTCAAAAAGCTGTAAAATACATAAAAAATATACTTGTGAAATTATTAGATAGGCAAAATTTATTGACTTATATAAAATGTGGGTATAAAATATCCCTAATTTAATTAATCGATGGGATCCATTATAGTAAACACCAAAGAAAGAGTGTTATGCCAAGGGGTCAGCGTATTTACTGGTTGTCAGCGGTATTGTAAGGACATTTTACAGCAAAGCAGACATTTATGGCTGGTATTGCAGAAGCTCCTGACAGTAAGGTGAGTAGACTGTCGAATACGAAAGGAAGTATAAAGTTATGGCAAAGAAAGATATTGATTGGTCTAATTTAGGATTTGGCTATGTAAAGACTGATAAGAGATTCGTAGCTAATTATAAGAATGGAGCATGGGATAATGGTGTTATCACAGATGATGATAAAGTCGTTATCAGCGAATGTGCTGGTGTATTACAGTATTCACAGTCATGTTTTGAAGGTATGAAGGCATACACAACAGAGAATGGTCACACAGTTATTTTCAGACCAGATATGAACGCAAGCAGAATGGCAGATTCTTGTAGAAGACTTGAGATGCCTGTATTCCCAGAAGATAAGTTTGTAGAAGCTATTGCTGAAACAGTAAGAGCTAATGAGGACTGGGTACCACCTTATGGTTCAGGTGCATCACTTTATATACGTCCATATATGTTCGGAAGCAATCCAGTTATAGGTGTTAAGCCTGCTGATGAATATCAGTTCAGAGTATTTACAACACCTGTTGGACCATACTTCAAGGGAGGTGCTAAGCCACTTACAATCAAGGTTTCAGATTTTGATAGAGCAGCACCACACGGAACAGGTCATATCAAGGCTGGTCTTAACTATGCAATGAGCCTTCACGCAATCGTTACAGCTCACGCAGAAGGATATGCTGAGAATATGTATCTTGACCCAGCTACAAGAACTAAGGTTGAAGAGACAGGTGGAGCTAACTTCCTCTTTGTTACTAAGGACGGCAAGGTTGTAACACCTAAGTCAGATAGTATCTTACCATCTATTACAAGACGTTCATTAGTACACGTTGCTAAGGAATACCTTGGACTTGAAGTTGAAGAAAGAGAAGTCCTCTTTGATGAAGTTAAGGACTTTGCTGAATGTGGTCTTTGCGGTACAGCAGCAGTTATCTCTCCTGTAGGAAAGATAGTTGATCACGGCAAGGAAATCTGCTTACCAAGTGGTATGGACGAGATGGGACCTGTAACTAAGAAGTTATACGAAACACTCACAGGTATCCAGATGGGCAGAATCGAAGCTCCTAAGGGCTGGATTTATACAGTAGACTAATATTGCTGATGGTTAACAGGCTGGTTAGAAGCTTAGATAACTGGTTTATAGATGTTTATTACAGCTGATAATGTAATTATTATATTCGGTCAGAATGTTAAAAGTACGTTCTGACCGAATTTTTGTGTGATAAATGTATGATTGGTGATGGGGTTAAAGGCATATTCTGCAGCTCTTTAATATAAGCTGTGCAGAATAGTTGTGCAATTAACACTTACACCATAAAATGAAAATATAGATGGAGTAAACATATGTTGTTTAGTAGTAAAGATTTAAGGAAGCTTATAATTCCGCTCATGTTTGAACAGCTTCTTGCAGTGCTTGTTGGACTTGTTGATACACTTATGGTATCACAGTCAGGAGAAGCGGCAGTTGCAGGAGTTGCACTTGTTGATAATATCAACAGGCTTATCATACAGGTTATGGCAGCACTTGCGACAGGTGGCGCTGTTGTTTGCAGTCAGTATATAGGTAAAGGCAGGGATGATGAATC
>CDYS01011643.1_pt1 | contig 11184 bp, 3 predicted proteins | sample 557491 | NCBI WGS metagenome assembly CDYS01 (sample SAMEA3182057, study PRJEB8094) | gut metagenome | biome: human; feature: gut; material: Stool; isolation source: human stools | place: Canada | collected 2012-11-26
GAATTCATCTTCTGCTCCATGGTATCCAGGCGTTTCTTCAAGTCCTTGTTCTCATCACGGAGATCGACGATTTCTTTTGCCATGGCTACTTTGGATGTGGATACATGGTTGCCCTGTCCCAGCTTCACGCTGACTCCGGCATTCACCATGTTTTCACCGGCACCGAAGGAACCGCCCACGCTGAACATGGTATCTTCATTAGGGCGGTAGAATGCGCCTACCGATACGGCATGAGCGTCTTTGTAGTTGCCGTAGCCGGCTGCGAAATCCCACTTATCATCCGGGTCGAAATCAAGGGGATGAAGGGCTGCCAATGCTGCAGCGCCCGCTCCTACACGGTTCACACGGGTTCCCAGTTCGCCTACTTTATTGGTTACATTTTTGATATCCTGTGAAGACGCGATGCCGGAAACGGAATAGGTGCTGCCGTCATTACGGGTGAAGTTCAACGTATCCCCGCTGAGTGAAGCAGATGATGTATAGCTGTCCTGCAATCCGGTAACGGTTGCTGTCGTTCCATCACTGTTTGTCAGCGTAGCAGTGCCTGTACCGTTCGAGGCATAGGTCACCGTGCCGCCGGTTACTACCGTATCCTTGGCATTGATCGTGTATATAGCATGTCCATCCCCAGGATCTGCCGTCTTATTCACCGACGTAATATTCGTCCCGGCCCTTACTTCTGTGGAAGCAGCCGCTACGATGGATGTTTTTGCTTTCCTCAGCTGCGCTACATTGACAGCATCAGTATCATTTGTGCCGGCTGCAACTCCGGTAATCTGGCGGGTGATACCTTTGGACGTATCGCCCACGGAAACAGCTGCTTGCGTAGATTTCCATACCGAAGATGTATCCGTGGAATTCGTACCTGTTCCGGGATCATAGCCCGCAACGCCTTTATCCACGGACGCCACAGAACCTGCGCCAAGCGCCACACCGCCTTCTTTGGTCACGTTGGCTTCACTGCCGATGGCTACAGCATTCTTGACACTGGTACTGGTACCGGCTTGAGACGAACCGATGACAACGCTGCCGTCGGCACCTGTCAGTGTTCTCTTATCCCCAAAGACAACAGCGCCATTTGTATTGGTCACATTATTTTCAGAACCGATGACGGAGACGTGATTGATATTAGTCGCTGTATTATTATAACCGGTGATCGAGTTGTAGGTACTCGGACTGCCGCTGGTACCGGTCACGGTATTGTTAACGCCAATAATGGATGTTTTCTGGGTATAATCCGCTTTGTTTCCGCCGCCAATGGCAAGGGTGGCACCGCCGCTCTTGGATCTTTTCACAGCAGCACGCAGTGTATCTGCCAGATCCTTGGCAGAGGTACTATTACCAGAAGGAGCAGAAATACTGGTAATAGAATTGGTGATTTCATTGCCGGCACCAAAAATCAGGGAGCCGTTGGAATTAGCTGTTCTGTTCGCCGTACCGACAATGCTGTTCGCCACTCCGGAATAATTAGAGGATGAAGTCGCCGATTCAATGCTGTTTAAGGAACCTGTAATGGTAGCACCAAAGTTTTTACTTGCAGCGGATGAATTACTCCCATAATTGGATGAAATAATAGAATATGCTCCGGTCACAGAAGAAAACAGACCGTGAGAATAGCTGTTTGCCCCTAGTTCCGTTGCAAATGGCAACAGGTTATGGGACCGCACATCAGCACTATCAACAGTTACGTCCCCCAACGCCCCTTTATAATTATGAGTGCCGAGCATAACGCTGCCGGAACGGGCATAGGTATTTTGACCAATGGCTACACCGGTTACCATTTTATCAGGATGCTTAGGCAATCCATAAGGAACCCCAAACATGCTATTATAGCCTGCCTGATTAAAATCAAACGAGCGCTCTAATCCACCTACCATATTCTCTACAAAAGAATTAGAACCGATGGCGATACCGCCGCCTTGATCAATATAGTTATTCGTCTTAGCTTTATTGCCAATTACAATATCCCCTGTGGATGGCATCCCGACACCACCCGAATAGGAAATAGTTGCATCTTTGCCAATGGCCACATTTTCTGCTTTCGGCGCGTTACTGCCCGTGCCATATGCCACGCCGCTGCCGGAACCTGTCGTTGTATCCGCCGCATTCGCCGTGTATCCACCCATGAGGACTCCCATCCCCACAGCTGCTGCCAGAGCGGCTTTCACCGCTTTTCCCGAAGCGCTTTTCGTGTGGCTCTTTGCCACTTCAGAAGTGACGACATAGGCATGTTTTGCCTTACTCCATACGACCTTGTAAATTTTGTTCATACTTTCCTCCCAATTTAAAGAAAATAAAAAATATAAAAGAGCTATCATGTTTTACCCTTCGCGCTCCGTCTCACCTCTCCCTGTCACACAACCGGTTTCAGATTTTAACAGACAAATTCCGCAGGTTACACAAAACTGCTTTTCTAATAATTAAATATTATAGCAGAGAATTTATCTTATTTCCACTTTTTTAAAAACTATCATGAATAATTAAGAAACAAGGTTAGTTGTAAAATGAAATCAGACACTAAACCGCAACAGCAAATCGGGCAGTTACACAGGAAAACATTTCATTCCGTATTCTTCATCCCACTCCCGCAAGTGAGTATCCCCAGATCTACAGCATCGATGATGATCACAACTTCATGCGCCGCTTAGCGTCTTTGAAATCGGCGCCTTCCTAAACCCGCAAGGGCAAGACGTTTCATTTATTTTCAAAATCGTTCATCTGCTTTCTTTATAGAAAATAGAAAAATCATGCCTCCTGAATTCTATCGCATATTCATGGAGGCATGATTTCATACTACACGGAAATTATTTTACAGGATTATCTATTGTGAATAACACGTACACGTTCGATTGTCGGCTGTCCTGCTTTGTTCTGCGCAATCGTGTCCACGCGGAACCGTTCCAGTTCAGGTTCAAATTCCTTGAGCATTCTAGCAGGTACTTCGAATCCTCTCTGCATCGCGCGGTATACAATAGCACCGAATTCATAACGTGTCATCATACGGTCGCCGCCAAAGTTTCCGTCAGGATACCCTTCAAGGATACCATTCCCCGCAAGGGTGGCGATATATTCGTAAGCCCAGTGGTTCTCCGGTACATCAGGGAAGAGCTTGATCTTCATCGGATCCAACGCCTGTCCCTGAACGACCTGGCCAAGCGCGCCGCGCAGCTGTTCCACTTCCTTACGGAGATCTTTGATTTCTTTCGCCATTGCCACTTTTGATGTGGATACATTGTTGCCCTGTCCCAGTTTCAAGCTGACGCCGGCATTCACCATATTCTCTCCGCCGCCAAAGGAACCTCCCACACTAAACATGGTATCCTCATTCGGACGGTAGAATACGCCGATAGCCCCCGCATTGGCATTTCTGTAATGTCCATAACCGGCTGCCACATCCCATTTATCATCGGGATCGAAGTCCAGCGGATGGAGGGATGCCAAGGCGGCTGCCCCAGCGCCAACTTTGTTCACACGGTCCCCCAGCTTGCTGATGCTCTGGTTTGTCTGGAACAGCTGGGAACCGTTCACCGCGTCTTTGCTGGTCGGGCTAATATCGCCGGGCGCCACATTGGTGATCTTCTTATCTCCCGCATCTACACCGTTTTTGGTGATGGAAGGCCCGTTATTGATAGTCAGTCCGTTATCATTAATCGTGGTATCTCCCGTCTTGACGGTCGTGGCATTGACAGTCTTGGCATTCACTGTATCGGAATTTACCGTAGTGATATTTCCTGTCTCGGCAGTAACTGTCTTTGTCATCACAGTTTCCAAACCTTTCAGGTCTTTGGCCATGCGGACTTTCAGGTTGTTATTGCCGTCGGATACGACGCCAAGGTTGTCTTCTGTGGTCAGTTTGTTTGTGTCTGTAATGCCTCCGACTACGTTCACCTGTTCGTTCAGTTTCTTCTTGATGACCGCTCCTGTATCACCGCCATACTTCATGCCATCATTTAAGGTAGCCACTTCTTCTTTGCTTCCGTCCGGTTTCTCGTATACGATACGGGTCGTGGTCGTACCCGGCGCGCCGTCTACTCCGGGCTTGCCATCACGGGTAACGGAAATATTTGTCGTTACGCCGTCTTTACCATTAATACCGATTTTACCATCTTTGCCGTCTTTACCTGTAGCAACAATAGTTTCGCTTTTCAGGTTCTTGTCCAAGCCAACAATCATTTCACCGTTGCTATTCACCATGGTCTTGATGTTGGAAGAATCATATTCCGTATCCGCCTTCGTACCGGTGCCCTTGATGGTCATGGTTTCATTCAGTTTTTTAGCTACGGTACCGGTATTTCCTGCAAACTTGAGCCCATCATCCAGGGTAGCGACGTCATGCTTATCACCATTCTTTTCTTCGATGATGAGACGTGTGATATTCGTTCCGTCAACGCCGGGTTTACCATCACCACCTTTAATGGTAAGTCCGTTAGCGCCGTCCTTGCCATTCAAACCGATGGAGCCATCTTTGCCGTTGATGACCACAGCAGAGCCATCTTTACCGTTGACTCCAATGGATCCGTCTTTGCCGTTCGCGCCTTTTTCACCAAGATTGATGTTATCTTTTACATTGACTTTATACGGATTGGCTGCTGTTCCGTCGCCTTCAACGGTGGTATTCTTTCCGTCTACCAGCTTGGTCGCATTGGCTGCGATCTCGTCTTTCAGCTGATCTACATTGACCGCATCTGTACCGGCCGTACCTTTTGCCACATTATGGATCTGGTTGCCGCCATTATTCAGTCCGTCCGCGGTTAAAGAAACATTTGTCTTACCGGGTCCCGGTGTCTTCGGCGTAATGGTAATGCCACCGGCGGTGACCTCCGTCTTATTCCCGGTGCTGTCGGTAATGGTCGTACCGGCTCCGTTGGTTACTGTCGTATTTCCTGCCGCGTCTTTTGTCGTCACACTGTTGACATTAATATCGTCTTTCAATGCCACTTTGACCTTGCCGCCCTCGACTTTGGTGGTAATATTTTTTCCATCACCTACAACTTCCACATCACTACCGAGGTCTTTATGCACTTTTTGTCCATCTTCCGCCTGGATACCGAAGCCCTTTTGAATAAGATCAGAAGACTGAGCCTTCAGTTGGCTGACATTGACCGCATCCGTATCGGCTGTGCCTTTTTCTACATTATGGATCTGGTTGCCGCCATTATTCAGTCCGTCCGCGGTTAAAGAAACATTCGTTTTGCCGGGTCCCGGTGTCTTCGGCGTAATGGTGACACCTCCGGCGGTGACTTCCGTCTTATTTCCGGCACTGTCGGTCACAGTCATACCGGCTCCGTTGGTTACTGTCGTATTTCCTGCCGCATCTTTTGTCGTCACACTGGTCAGATCTTTCAGCTCTTTGGCAAGTTTGACGTTGAACTTGTTATTCGCCGCATCGGCTACCACGCCGATATTGTTATCACTCAGTTTGCTGCCGTCAGCACCGCCCAAGATGGACATCGCCTGGTCAGATCCCCGTTTAACCACATTGACGTCTGCCGCACTTGTCGCACCGATAGTGGAATTGTCTCCGCCAAAACGGAGCGGACGGGTCATGGTATAGAGCTGGCTTCCATTGACTGCATCCGTACTCTGCGGAGCAACCAATCCGGCCGCCACGTTTTGAATACGGCGTTCCTTGCCTTTAGCTCCTACCGTGACAACACCTGCCGGTGTGCCGCCTGCATAGGCATAAGTGCCATCACTGTTATAAACTGCCATGCCTTTGGTGGACGCGCCATCTGCCACATAAGCGGAGCCGCTCCCCAGATATACGGAATTCCCCATGGTGGCATTCACATTGCTGCCCAATATCTGGGTATTGGACAAATCAAGCGCTTTATTTGATGTGTCTATCGTATTATTATTCCCGACAATCTGGACATCTGTAAGATTCTTTGTATTATTTTTTGCCTTTACCGTGTTCTTTGAACCGGTAATCGTGATACCGGATACCTTGCCGGCATCATCCTGCGTCGTTGTATCCGTATCGCCGCTGACTGTATTATTATTCCCTGTCAACATGATATCCGTTAGCCCTGTTGCCGTTTCTTTTTTGACGATGTTACTGTTTCCGGTTACTCTGTTATTCTCACCGTCCAACGTATTTTCATTTCCAAACACACCGGAATTGACCGCCGTGATATTTGAACCATTACTTGCTACCGGAGTTGTGGGGGCACTGTTCCGTGCGCCGATGACATATGTCCCTGCTCCATTGACAGTGTTGGCCGTACCGATTGCACCGGAAGATTCTCCTGTAGCACTTGCCGTTGTACCTATAGCCAAAGCATCATTCGCCAATGCATGTGCCCGATCACCCAAAGCTACCGCGCTCCGGCTGTTACTCTTAGCTTCACTGCCTATTGCTACTGCTTTATCATCAGAGGCTCCGGCGGCATAACCGATAGCCACTGCCTTATCCACACTGGTCCCGCCATTCTTTATGGTGGTGACGGCACGGGTACCCATGGCAATAGAATGATTCCCTTCCGACTGTGCTCCTGCACCAATGGCCATATTGTATTTATAACCGGAAGCCGCCACAGTCTGCGTAATGGTAGGTGTACCGCCATTTATTTCCTCATAGCCGGTTCCCAGGGCGATGCTGCCTTCTCCCTGTGCCTCCACATTATTCCCAATAGCCGCGCTGCGTTTTTCCAACGCTTTGGCGCCAACTCCTGCTGCCATAGAATCTTCGCCGGCAGCCCCGTCATTATTGTAATTATTCGCACTTGTGGACTTCACAGAGTAATAATGGGTCTTTGCCTGATCCACGGTTTCGTTCAACTGATTAACATTAACCGCATCTGTTCCCGATGTACCTTTAGCCACATTGTGAATTACGGTTCCTTTGTTATTGGTATTCTTTAAAGTGATACTCTCTCCCTGCCCGGTAGTTACAGTATCATAGTAGACTCCTGTAGTCGTCGTACTGGTAATACTGGCATTCACCTGCCGGACCGTTTCATCGATGGATTTCTTCAGCTGTGCCACTGTAACGGCATCCTGATCCTGCGCGCCATCCGCTACATTCGTAATACGACGCAATGCTGCCGCCGTACCAACTGAAACACCTGTGGAAGGAGCGGCAGTCCCTGTCAGATAACCAGTACCGCTAATCATGGCCGCGCTGGCTTCCGAACCATTACCGATGGCAATGTTCCCGCCGGAAGCCTTTGCCCCTTGTCCCAGCGCCATGCTGGCCGCGTCTTCCGCCAATGCATTAAAACCGGCAGCTATGGATCCATTTCCTGCTGCCTGCGCATGAAAACCAAGCGCCAACGCGTCATCAGCGGCTTTCGTATCACTGCCGACTGCTGTCGCCTGGAGGCGGGACACCAGGGTAGTATTCTTATTAGCATTATATCCAATGGATACATTTTTCCCAATAGAAGGATTACCGGCAGTACCTATATTCGTCCCTGCCTCTACACCAATGGCAATATTATAATTGCTGGATACATTTCCGCCCGCCTTGGTGCCGATGGCAATATCATGCTGTCCATCCACATTTTGTCCGGCTTCGTCACCAATAGACACATGCGAGCCCTTCGTTCCCAATACATCACCAATCATGCCCTTACCGGCACCAATACCGACAGACACAGATCTGCCGGCTGCCGCGCCGGCCTCATCACCGACAGCAACAGAACTGGAACCGGCTGTCTGACTGGCATTCCCAATAGCAACCGCATTTTTTCCTTTTGCTTCCGTTCCCTGACCAACAGATACGGCATTTTCTCCTTCGGCCACAGCAGAAGTACCGGCTGCCAGACTGTTCTTGCCTTTAGCAGCCGCTTCTTTGCCGATCGCCGTTGCGGCTTCCTTACCGGCCTGGGCACTTTCGCCGACAGCAATCGCACTGTGACTGTTTTTGGCAACAAAAGCACCGTGCCCGATAGCTGTCGCATTATCAGAAGACACCGTCTTTGCCGCTGTTCCAATCGCCATACTGTTGTTATTAACTATACGATTGCCGCCATCATTTTGAACAACCGCTCCATCTCCCAACGCAATAGAAGAATTACCACGGGCATTGGCTTTATTCCCGACAGACACACTATTCTTGCCGCCGCCGACAAGTACGACCGTGCTGTCTCCATCCGGTGTCATACCGCTGACAGCACCGTTAATTGCCCCATGGCCAATGGCCACGCCATTTACTGCATTAGAAACGTTTCTGGAAGCATGCCCTACCGACACGGAATCTTCGGCTTCTGCTTTGGCCTCTACCCCCATTGCCATCGCATTATCTTTGGTGGCTCTGGCCTGCGTCCCTACCGCGACAGCATCCGAGCCAACAGCTGAAGCATCTGCCCCCGTGGAATTGGCACGGAAATACTTAATCCCCGGTTTTGCAGCATCAAGTCCCAGGCTATTTGTCAGTGCTGTGAGCGTGTTGATTTTTAATGTATTATTGCTGATATTGCCGGCGTTTGTGCTGATATTGGTAGCATTCGTACTGATATGGGTAGCATTATTATTGATATTGCCGGTATTGGTATTCACCTGCGTACTTAATGTAGCCAAATCACCCGTCGTGGCCAGCCCGGTCGTTGATATGGTAATCGTCTTGGTTGCCGGATCCTTAGTTACAGTGACATGGGTACTGCCGTTCAATGTATCCCCATCATTGACTGTAGCCGCCTCACTGCCGACAAAACTGCCAAAGCCCAACATCGCCGTTAAAACCGCAGCCAGAGCAGATTTATATGCTTTATTTCCCTTATTTTTGCTACTGCTGACGGCAATTTCCGGAACTACCACATAACTGTTCTTCACTTTGCTCCAAATGACTTTGTAAATTTTGTTCATATAACCCTTCCTCTCTACATACCCAAAAAATATAATGCTATATCAAAAATTTATTTATATGATCCGGCAGATCTCCTATACCTCCTTCTATACTTCTCATCATATTTACCAGCCTTTATAAAAACACAAGATTTTTCACTGATGAATATTTATCTACCGGTTCAGTGCCACTTCATTTATATAATGTAAACAGCTGTGCCCTTAATTTTTGCAATAACAGTACAGCTGTCCTTACTTTAATTCCAAATTCCTTTATGAATATGATTCATATCGATATTTCTTAAGAATGGAGATGAATTTCGGAGCGATCAATTATTTCCGAGGCATTCCTAAAAAGCTACCTTATTCTCCATATTTCTGTTCAAGTCCACTTTAATAAAAGAGTTTCCTTATTTCCCGTCATGTGTATGCCGTTACATACTGTAACAGCATACATACAAAATGGCCCAATCATATAATTCTAAATTTCAAATCGACTCCCAAAAAAAAAGCTTCTCCAACGGCATATCCGTTTTTAGAATCGTTTTAATCTTCACAGCCTCCTTAAAATTAATTCCATGACGGTTTTCCATTTTCAACAGCAGCATTTCCTGCTTGATCCCCATTTCTTTTGACAGTTCTTCAAGGCTCATCTCCTGTTTTGCCAATTCTGCCATCAGATTTTTATACACGTTCCTCTCTCCCTTTAATTTGAAATTTCAAATTATTATATCATTATAACTTTTTATTACTAAAAAATCCACATCCCACTCCTGATTCATTGAAATTTCGATATTATTTATGTAAAATCAACAGTAAGGAGGCGATTATGACAAAAGAGGAATATTTGAAAAAGCTGATCCTCCAACGATGGACACTGAAAGATTTCGCCGCAAAGATCAATATGCCATATGGAACTCTATATTCCATTCTGAAGAATGTAGATGGCGGATCCATGTACAATATAGTAAAAATCTGCAGTGGTCTGCACATTTCCACTGACGAACTGTCTCAGATAGGAAAGCCCCGGAATTATATCCTGCAGGAAGATAGAAGTACGTACAACACAAAAGAACTACCGGATCTGAGATCTATCCTGAGCAGCACATTTCTCTTCAATGGAACGGAATATACTCTCTCAGAGAAAAAACAGGATATGCTGTCTCAAATCATCCAAGCTGTACTGAGCGAAAAAACACAGTAGCTCCTGCATCGTATTTTTCTCGGAAAATAACAGCGTTACCAGCTTATCTCATCCAAACCGGCAGGCGTAAACACACATAGCACTTTCGCCTTCATTTCCTATGTACTCATGCATTTACCTTATCAGTACAATTATTTATCTTCCGCCCCGACCAAGCGGGTCTCGGTTTTCTATACCATAATCTTCACATAGTGCTACCTAAAGGTAATCATAGAAGAATCACGGGAATAAGCTTTCCACAAACAGAATCACCACCGCAAAACCCAAAGCGTCAAAAATATATCCTCACAACACAAAAAGCGTTCCTTCCCAGATATACAATTAGGAAGAAACGTTTTTATTTTTATACCTTATATGTACAATATGGGTTGTGCCAATAATTTTTCACAAATTCAGACATATCATCGGTAATGGATCAAATCAACCGGTACTTTCCTATTCAGAAACTCCCCTTCTTTAGAAAGCAAAGTTTGGGGCAAATCAAGCCGGCGCCTTTCTTGCCAATTCAGCACCACCTATTATTATGCGCCCGGTGACCGATGAAGCCGAAACGGATACTCGCATGCCAAGATGATTCAAACCGTAAAAGAATATTTAGCTTATAGCTAACAGCTCACAGCTGATAACTTTTATCTTCTTACCGGCTTCCTCACCACCGCAGCAGATTCTTCACATTCGCTTCGGATGACACTTAACGTTCTCTGTCATTATGATGCTTAGCGTCCCTTCGTCATTATAATTCCTTACCGTATCCCGTCATTCTGAACGGAGCAAGAATGCTTTGTAGGAAAGACGGGAAATGGCAATATAGCACAGAGTGAAGAATCTATAACTCTCATGACTCCCTACGGAGTTCTTTCTATTTATCTCCTCACGGTGGCAGATCCTTCGCTATCGCCCTGGATAACGTCTTCCCATCTTCCTCACCACGGCAGCAGATCCTTCACATTTGCTTCGGATGACGATTAACGTTTCCCTCATTATGACTCCTTGCCGTCTGCCGTCATTCAGCACTTTTAGCTGACAGCTCACAGCTAACAGCTAACGGCTAACAGCTGATATCTTTTATCTTCTTACCGATTCCCTCACCACGGGTACAGATCCTTCACGTTCGTTCAGGATGACGTTTAACGTTTCCCTCACTATGACGCCTTATACCATCCGCAGTCATTCAGCACTTTTAGCTGACAGCT
>CDYS01058745.1_pt1 | contig 11115 bp, 7 predicted proteins | sample 557491 | NCBI WGS metagenome assembly CDYS01 (sample SAMEA3182057, study PRJEB8094) | gut metagenome | biome: human; feature: gut; material: Stool; isolation source: human stools | place: Canada | collected 2012-11-26
AACGCCGTAACGAGCTACAGCTACGATTCGATGCGGCGGCAGACGGGCGTTACCGGCGCGGACGGCAGCAGCGTCTCGAGCGTGTATGCGGACGATTATCTCACGTCGCTCTCGCACAGCGGCGGCGACGGAGCGACAACCTACAATTTCTCGTATGGTGTGGCGGGCCTTTCGACGGCGGTAAAGATAGGCGACACATGGACGCTGGTCTCGAACGACTACAATTCCGGCGCATGGACGCTGGCGCAGCAGCTGTACGGCAACGGGCTGTGGTGGAAATACGACTACGACGCGCAGACGGACGATCTGCTCCGGCGGTACACGAACCTCTCCGATAACACCGGCACGGGATACGCCTATACCTACGACTCCCGCGGGCAGATAAGTAAGATAGAGAAGAAGTCACTCACGCTGGAGAACGGCGCGATAACGGGCGAAACGCTCGTGACTGCCGAATACTACGGCTATGACGCGATGGACCGCCTGACGCGCATCGTCGTGACGGATGGAACGAATCTTATCTCGGATATCGCGTGGACATACGACGCTGACCAGAACGTCACGGCGATAACCACGCGCGTAAACAACAACGGCACGCTGCGGACGGATACCTATGCCTACTCGTATGACGATGACCACCGCCCAACTAATACGGCCTATGGCTCCGTTTCGGAATCCATAACGTATGACGGCTACAGCCGCGTAACGGGCAAGACCGTCCAAAGCGGCGGCAGTACCATCCTTGCCACGTCCTACGCCTACCGCGACATAGACGCCGAGCATACCACGACGCAGGTCTCGTCTCTGGCGAGCACCTTCGGCGGGAACACAGTCTCGCACTCGTACACTTATGATGCGAACGGGAATATCCTGTCGGACGGCACGACGACCTACGCCTACGACAGCCTGAACCAGCTCGTCTGGGAGTACAACACGGCAGCGGGCAAGGCGTGGAATTACGCCTACGATCTCGGCGGAAATATCCTTTCCAAGACCGAATATGACTACGCCGACGGGCAGACTACGAATCCCGTCACGGTCTCGTACACTTACGGCGACGCCGTGTGGCGCGATCTCCTGACGGCGTATAACGGCGAAGCCATAACCTACGACGGAATCGGGAACCCGACGTCGTACCGCGGCTGGGGCATGAGCTGGCAGGGCGGGCGGCAGCTGGCGTCCATGCAGAAGGACGGCACGACGCTCTCCTTCTCGTACAACGACGCCGGTCTCCGTACCGAAAAGACGGTGAACGGCGCCACGCGCCGCTACATCTGGAACAGCAGCCAGCTCATGGCGGACGTGGGCGCGAGCGATGCATTCTACTTCCACTACAGCTCCGGCGGCGAACTGATAGGCTACACCTACAAAACAGCGGACGCCGAAACGGAATGCATCCTCGTAAAGAACCAGCAGGGCGACGTGGAGCGCGTGATCTCCGCCGACGGCACAGTCCTCGCCTCTTACACCTACGACGCCTGGGGCAGCGTTCTCACCGCCGAAGGTACCCTCGCCCAGCAAAACCCCATCCGCTACCGGGGCTACTACTTCGACACCGAAACAAGCCTCTACTATCTCCAGAGCCGCTACTATGATTCCGCCGTTGGCAGATTCATTAATGCGGACGGGTATACCTCCACCGATGCAAACGGGCTCCTCAGCGCGAATATGTTTGCATATTGTGAGAACAACCCCATTTCGCGCTTTGACCCCGAAGGAACAGACTGGCGAGATGCAGCCACTTTTGGACTTGTTGTTGCTGGCGTTGGTCTATTGATTCTGGCAACGCTTCCTTTCAGCGGTCCACTTCTTGCTGCCGTCGGTGTTACCGCTGCAACGGCAGCCGCTGCAGGGACAGCCATTACAGCAACCGGTATGGCTGTTGCAGGCGGTGCATTAACAGTCGCTGCTATAAATAACAGTGCTAGTCCGGATTACCATGGCCATACTACATATAATGATAAGGAAAAAAACGAAAGAATAGAATATGAGTATTATGGTAACGGAAATGGTAATGTGCATCATGAAATTGGTCGTTCCAAAACCCGTATTTGGAAATTAGAAAATGGGGTAGAGCATTTCTTTGATATTCCAAAGAAAATTGTAAAAGTGCTTGCGAAATCAGATGAAATGCAATCTGCAATAGATAAAGCTATCGAAATTGTAAAAAATCTAGCTGGAGTGAAATAAAAAATGAGAAAAATGAGGAAAAACGAGGTCCGTTGCTTTAAGATTTCAGGGAATGCCATAAATGAGCTTCTGTGGGAACTGCTAAATATAAACGGAGATATGCTTTTGGACATTCCAGAGAAATCAGATGTTATTTTCCATATGAATTGGGATAAAGAAAAGGATGAATTAATTTTCAGCGCGCTTGAGTTTGCTCAACCTCATCCGGTAGATTTTAAGGCTATAGACTTTTATATTAACGAACATATAGGAATAACAACAGAATCGGTCTTTTCTTCTTCTGATAATCTGCCATATAAAAGTTTTCTTGTTCCCAAGAAAAAATAAACAAACGTACGGGTATTGCTCCAAAATCTCCAGCGACAGACTTATGCGATTTATTTTATTTGAAAGTGTAAAAGAGTTCTGGGAATAGAGAATAGATTGTGGTCGACGATGTGATCTGCCGCGGGGGAGACCCGCGGCGGACTGGATACGAACGCGCTGCACCTGACGGGCAGGGGAACGGTCTCGAAGCGGTATACGCAAACGGTATCGGTCTCCGGCACGGCGGGGGACATCTTCACGTTCGGCGGCTGGGCGAAGGCGGCGACCGTTCTTCTGGACAGCGCGTCCATGGAGACCCGGACGGACTACCCGCGCCGGGCGGGCATTGCGGTAACGCTCTATAACGGCACGACCGCCGCCGGAACGAGCTATATCCCCGTGAACGAGGACGTGCATTACTGGCAGTTCCTCTCCGGCAAGCTCACCGCCACCGGCGACTATACGAGCGTGGAATATGCGTTCGTCTATGAGAACAACGGGAACGAAGCGTGGTTCGACGGCGCGCAGCTCTTCCGCGAACCATTCGACTATGTGTACACCTACGACGATGACGGCAATCTCACGTCCGTAAAGAATCCGGACGGCACGACCACCACATACACCTACCTCGAGGGTACGAGCGACGTGGCGACGATCACGATGCCGGGCGGCGGGCAGTACTCGTATACCTATAACGATAACCACCAGCTCACCCGTTCCGTAACCGCAACGGGCCTCCAGACGGACTACGGCTACGACGCCTACGGCAACAGCACGAGCGTGACGATCCGGCCGCAGAACGACACCGGCGCGGCGATCCGTTCGGACAGCACCTACACCGCGGACGGAAACATGCTCGCGAGCACCACCGGCGGCGACCGGAACACCGTTACCTACTCGAACGATACGGACCGTTCCCTCGTAACGGCGGTGACCGACGCAAAGAACGCCGTAACGAGCTACAGCTACGATTCGATGCGGCGGCAGACGGGCGTTACCGGCGCGGACGGCAGCAGCGTCTCGAGCGTGTATGCGGACGATTATCTCACGTCGCTCTCGCACAGCGGCGGCGACGGAGCGACAACCTACAATTTCTCGTATGGTGTGGCGGGCCTTTCGACGGCGGTAAAGATAGGCGACACATGGACGCTGGTCTCGAACGACTACAATTCCGGCGCATGGACGCTGGCGCAGCAGCTGTACGGCAACGGGCTGTGGTGGAAATACGACTACGACGCGCAGACGGACGATCTGCTCCGGCGGTACACGAACCTCTCCGATAACACCGGCACGGGATACGCCTATACCTACGACTCCCGCGGGCAGATAAGTAAGATAGAGAAGAAGTCACTCACGCTGGAGAACGGCGCGATAACGGGCGAAACGCTCGTGACTGCCGAATACTACGGCTATGACGCGATGGACCGCCTGACGCGCATCGTCGTGACGGACGGGACGAATCTCATCTCGGACATTGCGTGGAGCTATGACGCGGACCAGAACGTCACGGCCATTACAACGCGTGTCAATAATAATGGTACGCTCCGGACGGATACCTATGCCTACTCGTATGACGATGACCATCGTCCGACCAATACGGCATATGGCTCCGTTTCGGAATCCATAACGTATGACGGCTACAGCCGCGTGACGGGCAAGACCGTCCAGAACAGCGGAAATACCGTTCTTTCCACGTCCTATGCCTACCGCGACATAGACGCCGAGCATACGACGACGCAGGTCTCGTCACTGACAAGCACCTTTGGCGGAAATACGGTCTCGCACTCGTATACTTACGACGCAAACGGCGATATCCTAAGCGACGGCACAACGACCTACGCCTACGACAGCCTGAACCAGCTCGTCTGGGAGTACAACACGGCGGCGGGCAAGGCATGGAACTATGCCTACGACCTCGGCGGAAATATTCTTTCCAAGACGGAGTACGACTACGCCGATGGGCAAACCACAAATCCCGTCACGGTCTCGTACACCTATGGGGATGCCACATGGCGCGATCTCCTGACGGCGTATAACGGCGAAGCCATAACCTACGACGGAATCGGGAACCCGACGTCGTACCGCGGCTGGGGCATGAGCTGGCAGGGCGGGCGGCAGCTGGCGTCCATGCAGAAGGACGGCACGACGCTCTCCTTCTCGTACAACGACGCCGGTCTCCGTACCGAAAAGACGGTGAACGGCGCCACGCGCCGCTACATCTGGAACAGCAGCCAGCTCATGGCGGACGTGGGCGCGAGCGATGCATTCTACTTCCACTACAGCTCCGGCGGCGAACTGATAGGCTACACCTACAAAACAGCGGACGCCGAAACGGAATGCATCCTCGTAAAGAACCAGCAGGGCGACGTGGAGCGCGTGATCTCCGCCGACGGAACGATGCTGGCCGCCTACACCTACGACGCCTGGGGCAACATCCTGACATCCGAAGGCTCCCTCGCCCAGCAAAACCCCATCCGCTACAGAGGCTACTATTTCGACACGGAGACGAGCCTCTATTATGTTTCCAGTAGATACTATGATTCTAAAATTGGCCGGTGGATTAGTGCGGATGCGCCAGAGACATTAACTGCTGATTTTGAAAATTTGGCACAATATAACTTGTTTGCATATTGCTTCAACAATCCAGTTAACACGTTTGACGAGACTGGCACTTGGCCGAGCTGGGCAAAAAAAGTCGCTGCGGCTGTTGCAGTTGTCGCTGTTGTTGCAATCGTAGCGGCCATTACAGTTGCAACAGCTGGAGCAGGAACTGCTGCCGCCGTTATAGCAGTCGGCGCTGCAAAAGGAGCGGCTGTCGGAATGGTTTCAGGCGCAGTAATTGGCGCTGCGACGGGCGCGGTAAATCATAGGGTATCTACTGGCAGCTGGAGCGGAGCAGGCACGGCCGCACTTAATGGAATGGGCGATGGTGCGTTGTCAGGTGCCGTTACTGGTGCAATAACGGGCGCGGCAGGTAGTGCAGCAAGAGTTTCGCACGCTGCAAAAGCGTGGGATAGCGGCACGTTTAATTCGAGTTATCAATCGATGAACTATCACTACAATAAACATGTGGTAAGTGAGGGATTGACAAGGGGTAACAATGTTATTAAATATACTCAAGATGCACTGGGATTTGCCAATCGAAACTCATCAGTACTGCAGTATACGTTCAACTATAGATATGGAAATGCCTCATGGAACTTTACATACTCGGATTCCGCGGGAGGAATGTTTACATCGCTTGGCAAAATTCTAACTTTCTGGTATAGGTGAATTAAATGAAGAATAAACAGCATGAATACATTTTTAAAGCCTTTCTTTCGTCAAAAATTCCGGCGGCTGTACACGAACACGCTCCGAATCTTATAGCCGTTGATTCTGCGATTGGCGGATACTGTACGCAGCTTTTGCGGCATGAAAAAAAATTCAATTGTCCGACAGACAGCATTATATCCAAAGAGGAGCGAGACGCTTTTGCTAAACTAATAAACCAATCGTCCGGAATGGAAAAAGATGAGGTAGTGATATATTATCGCCTTGCGGTTCTTGCGGAAGCGGTCGTACTTCAGTATTGTGCTTTGTGTTAACCGTGTATATCCTCCGGATGCAAAAAGATATACCTTGACGAGATCCGGCTCTTCCAAAACGCTTTGGCGCTGAGCGATCCCGAAGCGGCTTCCGGTGCAGAAACGGCTGTGTCAATCTGAAAAACCCATGAAACAACAGCAGCCTCGGCTTTTATAGCCGCGGCTGCTGTTGCCATATCGTTTTCTTATTCCATGCCCGGCACCTTCGGGAGCGTGGCGATGCTTCGGGCGAGCTCTTCGTCGCTGGGAATATAGTCGGTCATCTTGCCGTCGTTGAACGCCTGATAGGCGGTCATGTTGAAGTAGCCTATGCCGGGATTGAGCAGCGGCGCGGGCTTATGTTTCATGTCCGCGCGGAGATTGTGCTATGCCTGCGGCATATCGGCTTCGTCGAGATAGATCTTGTAGGGGATGTTCCGGTTTTCCATGGCGTTTTGCTCCCTTTCTGGTTGCCCTCGCAAGGCCATTCACCCGCGGAAACCTCTTACCGCATTCACACCGTCGGCGGCTCTCTGAAATTTGTTGAAATTTTTTAATCTACCGTGATGCCGTCGATCTCCTCCGTCAGCGCGGCGATCTCGTCGATGATACCGGAGATGTAGGCGATCGTGTGCTCAAGCGCGTCCGGCGTGGAGAGGTCGATGCCCGCAATGGCGGCGAGACCGAGCGGATCGCGCGTGCTGCCGGCTTCGAGCATCGCGCGCCAGCGCGCCACGGCGCTCTCGCCCTCGGCGGCAATGTTGAGCGCGGCCTGCGTTGCGAGCGTGAGACCGGCGCTGTAGGTGTAGGAATAGAGCCCCATGTAATAGTGCGGCTGACGCATCCAGGTGAGCTCGCAGCCCTCGGTCAGCTCCACGGCATCGCCCCAGAACGTTTCGAGATTCCTGCGGAAAATGCCGGAGAGCGTTTCGGCGTTCACCGCGCCGCCCTGCTCGATGATGTTCATCGCCTCGCGCTGGTACCATGCCTCGCGCAGGTGCGTGACGAAGTTGTGGTAGTAGGTATGCCCGATGAGCGAGGAGAGCACCCAGCGGCGGAAGCGCTTGTCGGTGTTCTTGCGCAGGAGATCCTGCGCGAGCAGCAGCTCGTTCATCGTGGAGGGCGCTTCGATGAGATAGCCGGAGACGTTCGTATCAAAGAGCGACTGCGCGCCGTTGCACAGCCGGAAGTGTCCGGCGTGGCCGAGCTCGTGCGCGATCGTGAACACGTCCGCCATGCGGTTGTTCCAGCTGAGCAGAATGTAGGAATTGCAGCCGTAGGGCGAGGAGCAGAAGCCGCCCGTCTCCTTGCCGACGTTGCGGGCAAAGTCGATCCAGCGCTTATCGTACGCCTCGTCCACCATGTCGGCGTAGTCCTGTCCGAGAACGGAGAGCGCGCTGCGGACGTATTCGCGCGATTCCCCGATCGTGACGCGCGGGTCAAACTCCGCGTCGAGCGGCAGCTTGAGATCGGCAAAGGTCACGCGGTCGAGCTTGTTCATCTTCCCGACGAGGCGGGCGTACTTGCGCATCGCGGGCGCGAGCTTTTCGGTGATGAGGTCGATCTGCCGGTCGTACATCTCGCGCGTGACGTGGTCGGTGAAGAGGTCGGCTTCAAACATGTCGGCAAAGCCGCGCTGCTTGGCCATAATGCGCTGCTGCGTGAGATAGGTGTTGTAGGTGGCGGCGGTCGTGTTCTCGTATTCCCGGAGCTTATCGGAGAACGCGCGGAACGCCGCGCGGCGCACGTCCGTGTCGGCCTCGTACTCATACTCGTCCTCGAAGAGCGAGTAGTCGAGCGGGTATTCCCTGCCGTTCACGGTGAAGGAGCCGAACTTCATATCGGCGAGCTTCGTCATGTGGTAAATGTCGTAGGGCGCGTTGAATACCGGACGGAGTGCGGCGAGGACCTTTTCGGTCTCGGCGCTGAGACGGTGCGGCTTCTCGCGGAGGATCTCCGCAAGATAATGCTTCGCGCGCCCGGTCTTGTCCATGGCGGCGCGGATGAGCTCTTCGGGCGCGTCGGCGATCTCGCTCTCGATGAACGAGAGGCGGCTTCCGATCTCGGCGGCGAGCGCGGTCATCTTCGCGTCCTTCTTCTGCGCCTCGGTATCGGTATAGTCTACGGAAACGGCGAGACTCGTGTAGCTCGTCGTCTGGTAGAGCAGGATCTCCAGCTCCTCATAGAGCGCAAGGCATTCGGCGATGCTCTCCGGCGTGGTGAGAGCGTTTTTGTACGTTTTCTCCAGCGTGTCGGCAAGCGCCTTTGCTTTTTCGACCGCCGCCTCAAAATCGGCTTCCGCTGCGAAAATCAGGGAGAGATCCCATGTCTCGTTGACCGGTACGTCTTTTCTGGCGTTGAGCTTCAAGTGCGTGTCCTCCTTACGGCTTTTTAAATTCAAATCCACTCTATGCCCTGCGGCGGGTTTTGTCAACGCACATTTTTGCGGCCGGATTTGTTTACAAACGACGAAAACGGCGCTATACTTTTTGCAAAAGCACTTCCAAAGGATGTGATCGGCTCATGGGTGCGCTGCGCGAGGACGCGAAGTATATCTATACCCGCGCGATCGAAGCCGTGCTGCCGGATGAAGCCGTCCGGCGCGCGCTCGACGGGGCGGACTTTCCGGGGCGCGTGATCCTCGTCGCTGCGGGAAAGGCGGCGTGGCGCATGGCGTCGGCGGCGGTGTCGGCGCTCGGCGAGCGGATCGATACCGGCATCGTCATCACGAAATACGGCCATGCGCAGGGGACGATCCCCGGCGTTGTCTGCCGCGAGGCGGGACACCCCGTGCCGGACGAAAACTCGTTCTCCGCCGCGCGCGAGGCGCTCGCGCTCACCGAAAATCTCACGGCGGACGACACGGTGCTCTTTCTTCTCTCCGGCGGGGGCAGCGCGCTTTTTGAAAGCCCGCTCGTTTCGGGCGCGGAATTGCAGGACATCACCGCGCAGCTTCTCGCCTGCGGTGCGGACATCGTGGAGATCAACACGATCCGCAAACGCCTCTCGGCGGTGAAGGGCGGCCGGTTCGCGCGTCATTGCGCCCCGGCGCATGTGTTTGCCGTGATATTGAGCGATATCGTCGGCGACCCGGTGGATATGATCGCCTCGGGTCCGGTATCGCCGGACTCGTCCACGTGCGCGGATGCGCTCGCCGCCGCGGAAAAGTACGCTCTCCGGCTGAGCGATACCGCGCGGGGACTCCTCGCGCAGGAGACGCCGAAAACGGCGGACAACGTGACGGTGCGCGTCACCGGCAGCGTCCGCGAGCTGTGCGCCGCCGCGGCAAAAGCCTGCCGCGATCTTGGGTATACGCCGGAAATTCTTACCGACTGTGAGCAGGGCGTCGCCCGCGAGGTCGGCGCGCGCCTCGGCGCGCTCGCGCGGGAGAACGCGTCCTGCGGCACGCCGCGGGCCTTTATCCTCGGCGGCGAAACGGTCGTCCGGCTCACCGGGAACGGCAAGGGCGGGCGCAACCAGGAGCTCCCGCTCGCTGCCGCCGCGGAGATCGCGGGGGCAGAAAACGTCGTCGTATTCTCCGTCGGCTCGGACGGCACGGACGGCCCGACGGACGCCGCGGGCGGCCTCGCGGACGGCGGCACGGTTGAGCGCCTTGCCGCGGCAGGAAAGACCGTGGCGGACGTGCTCCAAAATAACGACGCCTACCACGTGCTGCGCGACACCGGCGATCTCATCATCACCGGCCCCACGGGTACGAATGTGAACGACTTCGCCGCGGCGCTCGTCCGCTGAAACAAAATATTGACCTCCTAATCTGGTTATATAAAAATATCGCTATTTGGTAATTGCGTATAACCAGATTTGCTTATACACTGGACATAGAAACCAATGATTCCGGGAGGTCGATTCCATTGAACGGTAAAACAAAACAGATCGTAACGGCGGCGCTTTTCGCCGCGCTCGCGTGTGTGGCGACGATGGTCATCAAGATCCCTTCGCCGATGGACGGGTATCTGAATCTCGGCGACTGCGTGGTGCTCGCCGCCGGGTGGCTGCTCGCGCCCGGCTACGGCTTTCTCGCCGCGGGGCTCGGCTCGGGGCTGGCGGACCTCTTTTCGGGGTATGTCGCCTATGCGCCCGCAACGTTTGCCATCAAGGGGCTCATGGCGCTCATCGCCTTTTACGGCTTCAAGGCGCTCAGCGCGAAGACCGGCAACCTGACGGCGCGCATTTTGAGCGGCGCGGCGGCGGAGTTGTGGATGGTGCTCGGCTACTATCTTTTTGAGGGCTGCCTGTACGGCTTCGTGCCGTCGGCGGTGAACATTCCGGCCAACGGTGTGCAGGGCGCGGCGGGACTTATCCTCGGCGTGCTGCTTGTGAAGGCGCTGGAAAAGAGCCGTGTTATCAAACAGGCGTAAAGGAGGAAAAATATGACGGTATATGAACAGACGGCGGCGGCCGCTGCCGAGATCTGCGAAAGGGCGCACCTGCAGCCGGGAAGCATCCTTGTGGTGGGCTGCTCCACGAGCGAGGTCGTCGGCTCGAAGATCGGCACAAACTCCAGCGTCGAAACGGCGGGGGAGATCGCCCGCGCGCTTCTTGACGTGACGGGAAGCCGCGGTGTTTTCCTTGCGGTGCAGTGCTGCGAGCACTTGAACCGCGCCATCATCACCGAGCGCGCGGCGGTGCCGGGCGCGGAGATCGTGAACGTTGTCCCGCAGCCGAAGGCGGGCGGCTCGCTTGCCACGCAGGTGTACGCCGCGCTCAAAGAACCCGTCGCGCTTGAGGAGATCAAGGCGGACGCCGGGCTCGATATCGGTCTCACGCTCATCGGCATGCACCTCAAAAAGGTCGCGGTGCCGGTGCGGCTCGAAAACCACACGATCGGCGCGGCGATGGTCGTCGCGGCGCGCACGCGCCCCAAATTCATCGGCGGCGCGAGAGCGATGTACGACGAGACCATGCTGTAATTGAAACAATTATTAAAAGGCAAAGGCAGACGATGAAAAACGTCTGCCTTTGCTGTATATCCGAAAACCACGTGTTAGACGCGTGGTTCAAAAGAGCCTTTGGCGATGAGGGAGACAAAAAA
>CDYS01048180.1_pt1 | contig 11109 bp, 10 predicted proteins | sample 557491 | NCBI WGS metagenome assembly CDYS01 (sample SAMEA3182057, study PRJEB8094) | gut metagenome | biome: human; feature: gut; material: Stool; isolation source: human stools | place: Canada | collected 2012-11-26
TATATATTATTATTAACAGTATCTAATATTTTATTATTATACTTATTTAGAAAAGATAAAGAATCTTTCATATCAAAACCAAGTTTAGTAAGTTCCATAACAATATTAGAAGTACTTTGATAATCCACTAAAACATTGTATATTCTATTAATTTTATTTTCCCCAAGTCTAGGTATCAATTGAAGGCAATCTTTGTTTTCAAGTATTTTATTAATAGTATCCTCATGAAAAGTATCAACGATCTTTTTAGCAGTCTTTTCTCCAATTGGAAATAAATCACTTGATAAAAAGACAATCAACTCTTCTTCTTTAGTAGGAATATTAACTTCAAAAGAATTAACATTAAATTGTTTTCCATACTTATTATGATAAACAATTTCACCATATAAAATATATTCTTTTTTTTCACTAAGTCTAGGTAATATTCCAGTTATATGTATCATATCATCATCATAGTCAATATTATTATCCTTTATTTTAAAAAGACCAACCATATAACCATTAATCTCATTACGATATATTTCTTTATATAAAAAGCCTTTAATAAAATTATCTTTCATATAATTCCTCTTTTCTTAATAATTATAACAATTATAAGAATCAAAGTAAAGAAAAAACTCACCAAAGTAAGTTTTATTTCTATTCACAAATATATCCTTCATTTTTATAATGAGTTTTTATTTGTTCCTTATCATTAGCAGTTATTCTTTTACCAGAACCATAATAATTATAAAAGATAACAGTAAGTGTATTATTTGGCTTATCAGTAATATAACTCCAGCCAAAACCAGACGAATCGAAATTAAGACGATTGCTTACACAAAAATCATTATTACCATCTACTATACAATCTAAAGAATTCAATTTGTTAATCATTTCAGTAACATTATCATCTGTTAAACCATTTTGATACTTAATAACCATTCTATTATAAATAGCAAGTTTATAACTCTTTTGATAATTGTAAATAAAATCAGAATAAATAGATATATCAGTATCACCTGTATTATGACTATAAGCACAATTTAAATCCACATTAGCAGCCTTATAATCAGACAAACCAGTAGTATTTTTATGTACCCCAAATACCAAAAACCTAAGTATTAAAATCACCACAATAGAACCAACAATCGAAACAATAATTCCTATCAATATGGCTTTCTTTAATTCATTATTATTTTCATTCTGAACATTAACACTATTATTCATACTCTCCTCCTATCATAATTTATGATACCATATATTAGTCATTCTTACAAGTATATTTTAAAATGTTAATTTAAAAGAACTATCTACTTTTGATAGTTCATAATTAAATTACTAGTTTTATACAAATATTCCATATTTTTATTTATTTTTATACACATATCATACTCACTACCATCAATAACAATTTTAGGAGGAATAGCCATATAAATAAATAAAAGTAATCTTTCATTATCTTTTAACGGATAATTACTTTCATAATAATGAAATAAATCATCAAAATCAAATTCTAAATAATGATTCTTATAAAAAGATAATAAATCATATATAGGACTATCAACCCTACTTTTATTCCAACTAATTAAATATGGCTTATCACTTTTAAGGTAGTGATCTAAATTAATATTATTATGAATATATGAAACTCTTTCATTCTTATTATCTTCAATTAATTTATACCATTTATCAATATTATCTTTAACATAATAAATACTACTAAATATAATATTAATATTTCTAGCAATCAAATAAGAAGAAGGAGACATATAAACATCTTTTTCAATCAAAGAAATAAGTTCATTGTAATAATTATTCAAATAATCAATATCATTAACAATATCTTCATATATTTTTTTATTTTTATCAATATCTACTTCCCTATAAAAAGTAGTTTTACTATGAAGTAAACTAAGTAAATGCACCATATCCATAGCCTTTTGTTCTCTTGGTTCATATACATCTTCAATATATGGATATATTTCATATTTATTAGATTCTTCTATTGGATAAGGAAAATAATCAAAAGCTCTTGATCTTAAATAATTATAAGTCTTATCAATATCATTATTATTTTTATTTTTAATAACTATTCTATCATCGACTATTTTAACCCCTGATTTAATAGTAAGCTTATTATAAGGCAAATTATATTTACTTACTTCACTTCTAATATCATTATTCACTAGTCTTAGGTATAATAACCTTATCTCCAGGTTTAATATTTGTTATATCATTATAATCTTCAAATGCTTCTTTTGTAATACCATATTTAATAAGTATTTTATCAATAGTATCTTCTTCTTTAACAATATAAACATAATAAGTAGTATAAGTCTCACTATCATCTAAATTAGAAAACAAATCACTAGCGGTAATATTATCATTTTCTCTAGTTTCCTCTTTAATTTCTTCAGTATTTATTTTTTCCATAGTTTCCTCTTTCTTTTCATCAACTACTGGTATATCATCTTTCACATCATCAACTTTTATTTTTTCTACTCTAACTTCTTCTATCTCCTCAGTTTCTACTTTTTCATCCAAAGCATCTTCTTCCTTTGTTACATCTTCCGGTAAATATTCAGCTTCAATAAATAAATCAATATTAACACTCAAAGTATCACTATTAATAACATCGTAATAAAAATCATCAATATCAGCCTTAACAGTACTAATATCATATCTAGGATCTAATGTAATATCAAAAGGTAAATCAAAAGAAAACTCATCTCTATTAATAGAGCCCTCATTCATCTTATAATTCCCAGTAATATGAAATACACCAGTAATAATACCTTCTTCTTCAACATTAATTTCTCTTTCCAAAGATATAGAAGTAATCTCACTAACTTTAGTTTTAAATGATAATTCTTTCTTAAATGGTACAATCTGTTTCATAATCACTCTCCCTTTCAATAAAGAATATGAAAGTAAAAGAAAAAAAGTACTTTTTTAGTACTTTTTATTAATTTTCTTTTCTCGTCTTAAAATAGTAAACACTATATGCTAAAGTTCCTATACCAACAGTCCAAACAATAAACATCATAACATCACCAGTTTTACTATTATTACTAATCTCTTCATCAGTCTTATCACTGGAATAACCATCTTCAGTCCACTTAGCATATAAAGTAATATCGCCTTTAACTTTAGTAGTAAAATCATACTTTTTGGTTAAATCAACATCAGTATACCAACCAGCAAATTCATAACCATCTCTATCAGGTATAATAAAAGGAATAGTATCATTATCATCTACTGCTAAAACTGTAATTCTATTAGTACCATCATTATGAATAAAAGTAATTACATGTTCCTCAACATCAACATCATTTGCTTTCCATTTAGCATACAACGTAACTATGGAACCATCAACAGATGAAAGATCCTTTACAACTGCTCCATCACGATAACTAACTCCATTACCATCACTCTTAGTATTCCAACCAGTAAATTCATAACCATCTCTAGTAAAGGCATTACCAGTTAAAGTACATTTACTACCGTAATCACATACAACCTCTTTCGTTGTTCCAGTGCCACCATTAGCATCAAACTTAATAGTGTATTTTTTAGTAACAGGTCCACCACTAGCATTTGTTTTCCATATTGCATATAAAGTAAGATTTGCATCAGTACTATATGTAGCTCCTGGAGCATAACTCTTACCAGTACCATCACCCTTAGTATTCCAATTTACAAAAGTGTATCCACTTCTAGTAGGTTTAGTACTGCTTAATACCAAATTAGTACCTTGTGGCTTTGTTTGATTACTTGGAGTTCCACTTCCTCCATTTGCATTATATGATACTGTATATTTAGTAGTAGTATCACCACCACTTGAATTTGTTTTCCATATTGCATATAAAGTAATATTGGCGTTTGTATTATATGTAGCACCTGAAGCATAATTTGTACCACTACCATCACTCTTAGTATTCCAATTTACAAAAGTATATCCACTTCTAGTAGGCTTAGTACTACTTAATTTCAAATCAGTACCATGCGTCTTAGTTTGACTACCTGGAGCTCCACTACCACCATTTGCATTATAACTAATAGTATAAGTAGATGGTTTATCAACATCCCAACATGCACCATCAGTACCAGTAGATTTACATGTATATCCAGGATTAGCTTTTTGACAAGCATCAGCAGTAGTCCATTTACATGCAGAAATCCATTGTGCATATAACGTAATACTTGCATTTGCATTATATGTAGCTCTTGGAGCATAACTCGTACCACTACCATCTTTACCAGTTGTCCATTTTGAAAAATTATATCCATTTCTAGTAGGCTTAGTACTACTTAATGTTAAATCAGTACCATGTGTCTTAGTCTGACTACCTGGGGCTCCACTACCACCATTAGCATTATAACTAATAGTATAAGAAATAGGGTCCCCTTTCATCCAACATGTACCATCCGTAGACCTACATTTATAACCAGGATTTGCATTTTCACATGCTGTAGCAGTAGTCCATTTACATGGCTTTTTATGAAAAATTGCAAAAGCACTATAATTACCAGCAGTATCACAACTAAAATTAGCGCCACTAGAATAAGTAGAATTTCCTATTTTCCATCCATCAAAAATATAACCGGACTTAGTTGGAACAGATGTAGTTATTGTTCCAAAATCAGTTATTATTGTATCATCAATTCCAATAGCCAAACCATTTTCTCCTTTATAATAAATATTACAAGTAAATGACTTACATTTAGAACTAGTATCCCTACTTTCTTTGATACGCCAATTACCTCCACTACAAGCGGTTGTTGGTGTAGTACTAGACCAAACATATCTTTTAAGAGGTGCATTAGATGAACAATAATAACAGGAACCACCAGTCGCATCAGTATCACTAGTTCCTGAATCTATAGCATAAGTATTACTGGCAGAACTTATGCCAAAATAACCAATTGATATTACGAGAACCAATATCAAACTCCCTAACATAAAATTTCTTTTTTCTTTACCTCCCATAACTAACTCCTTTCACACGCAAAAAAAGACTACAAAGAAAAGCTAATATTTCTATTAGTTAATTTGTAATCTCTTTTTACTATTTCAATATAATAACAACATATACTATTGATTAGACTTTTTTGCCCCCCCCTAATTAACTTGGAGTTAACAAAAAAATAATTTACTATCATTACATTTTCTTGTTTCATTTGAGAACACATCCTCTCTATAGTCTATAAACACATTTTAGCATATTTTGTCGTTTAAGTCAATAGTTTTTAAGTATTTTAATATTCCTTTTTAATTTTAATTTATATAAATAATGTCCACTCCCAATATTATTTAATATCATAGTAATTGTCTTAAGTTCTTTATCACATTTCTTTCTAAATAATTCACTATTCTTATCTAATAATATTGGACCTAAATATAATTCTTTATAAGAATATCTTTTCCTACCCTTCTTAAACACGATAACAGTATAAATAATATTCTTATCAAGAACCAATTCTTCATCATCAATATAATAACCCATACTAACCATATTTTTTCTTAAGAAATATAAATCAGTATTACTTTGGATAATAATCTTATTAATACCTTTAAGTTTATCTTGAGAATATTTAAGAAATCCAATAATAGTATTAGCACCCATACCAGCTACTACTAATGTATCAATTTTATCTTTCTTATTAATAACAGATACACCACTGCCAAGTCTAATATCTATTCTATCTTCTAATTTATATTTATGTACATTCTTTCTAGCAGACTCTAAAGCATTATTATTAACATCACTAGCAATAATTTTTAAATTATTAAATTTTTCAGCTAAATATATAGACAAAAGTCCGTGATCACAACCAATATCAATCACGGATTTATCATTTTCATCTATAAAACTAGCCACCATTTCTAATCTTTTAGATAATTTACTCATTTAAGAAATCCTTCAACTTTCTACTTCTAGATGGATGTCTTAATTTTCTTAAGGCCTTAGCCTCAATTTGTCTAATTCTTTCCCTTGTTACACCAAACATTTGCCCAACTTCTTCTAATGTTTTAGATGACCCATCATCAAGACCGAACCTAAGTCTAAGTACTTGTTCTTCTCTTTCAGTCAAAGTAAGTAAAACATCACTAATCTCTTCTTTTAACATTTCATGAATAGTAAAATCTTCCGGAGACATATTGTTTTCATCAGGAACAAAATCACCCAAATGTGAATCTTCTTCTTCTCCAATTGGAGTTTCTAAAGAAACAGGATCCTGAGCAATCTTAATAACTTCTCTAATTTTTTCAGGACTCATCCCCATTTTTGCAGCAAGTTCTTCATCAGTAGGTTCCCTATTAAGTTCAAGTGTAAGTTGTCTTTGAAATCTTGATAGCTTATTAATAGTTTCTACCATATGTACAGGAACTCTGATAGTTCTAGCCTGATCCGCTATCGCTCTAGTAATAGCTTGTCTAATCCACCAAGTAGCATAAGTAGAAAACTTATATCCTTTATTAGCATCAAATTTTTCAACAGCTTTCATAAGGCCAATATTCCCTTCTTGAATCAAATCAAGAAAAAGCATACCCCTTCCAACATATCGTTTAGCAATAGATACAACAAGTCTTAAATTTGACTCTGCAAGTCTATTTTTAGCTTCTTCATCACCATTAGCAATTCTCTCAGATAGTTCAGTCTCTTCTGCAAGTGATAACAAACTAATTTTACCTATCTCTTTTAAATACATTCTAACAGGATCATTAATAGTAAGTTCTTTAGCAATATTATTATCTTTTAAAATATCCTCTAAATCTCCACCATCATCTTCATCACTACCATCATCTAAGTCAGATTCTGATACAACACTAATATCATTTTCCATAAGAGCATTATAAAGTTCATCAAGTAAATCACTACCAATTTCAAGACCTTTTAACTCTTCTGCTAACTCTTCATATGTAATAAATCCAAGTTCTTTACCTTTCTTAATCAAGTTTTCTTTTCTTTGTTCAAAATCTTTAATTTCTGATACCATTTCTACTACCTCCCCTTATCTTCATTATCTCCATAGATATTTCTGCTTGTTTTAATGGATCTTTCTCTTCTTTTAACTTTTTGTTTAAATTATTAACTCTTACTTCTTTATGATACTCATTTATAACAAAAATATAATCTTCAATTTCTTCTATTTGAAAGTCCTCTTTTATTCCCATAGCAATAATATCACGGAGGGTTCTAAGTATTTCCTCTCGATCAGATATATAACTAATAAAATCAGCAACATTTATTATACCATATTTATGAAAATAGTAAATAATTTCATTAGATAATTCACGAATATTTTTATCAGGAAAATATCCAACTCTATTTTCAACCATATTAAGTACCTTTTCATTCTTTAACATGTAATAAATAAGATAATTCTCTGCCATACCATATTTATTATAAGTCTTCTTAGGTTTAATATCCCTAACAACCTCTTTTTTATTTTTAATCAACTTATTATATTTATCTTTTATAGTCTCATAATCTATATTAAAATTATCCGATAACTTCTTTAAATTAAGTTCTACTATAATATTATCTTTTTCATTAATAAGTTCCTTTAAAGCACTATTAACATAAGAAGAAACATCCTTAATATTACCAAAATCTTTATTCTTTTTAAGTATTTCCATTTTATAATCAATAAGATTACTAGCATTATTAATTTGTGCTAAAAAAGAATCTTTACCATTTTTAAGTATATATTCATCAGGATCCAAATTATCAGGAAGTCTAACTATTTTAATATTAACTCCAGTATCTTCAAGTAACTCAATAGCACTAATAGTAGCCTTTTCACCAGCAGCATCACCATCAAAACATAAAACAACATTATTAGCCATATTTCTAATAATACTTTTATGTTCCCTCGTAAGAGCAGTTCCCATAGTAGCAATACAATTATCAATACCAACTGTACTAGCCCTAATAACATCCATTTGACCTTCCATAATAATAACAGAATCATTTTTCTTCAAATGTTCTTTAGCAATATGATAATTATATAAAATTTTTCCCTTTTTAAATTTATCCGTCTCTTTAGTATTAACATATTTAGCAGTATCTTTAGTATTATATATTCTACCAGAAAAAGCAACAGGATTACCACTTAAATCATAGATAGGAAACATAATTCTATTAATAAAAATATCATGTCCATTCTCATTAGTAAGACCAACATCTACTAGTTTATCAATAGAATATTTTTTATTAATCAAGTATTCAGTAAGTGATACCTTCTGTATAGAAAGACCAATACCGAATTTTTTAATAGTATCTTTATCAATATGTCTCTTATCTAAATATTCAATAGCATTCTTACCTAAATTAGTAAATAAACTATTTTGATAAAACTTATTAGCAGTACTATAAATATCAAAGTATTCATCTTTCTTATTACTAACACTAATATTAGTACCAATATTAATACCAACCTTTTCCCCAAGCAATCTAACAGCCTCAGTAAAAGATATCTTCTCAAAATCCGCTACAAAAGTAAATACATTACCACTAGCGCCACAAGAAAAACAAGTATAAATCTGTTTTTCTGGACTAACACTCATACTAGGAGAATGATCATCATGAAAAGGACAAACACCAAAATAATTTTTCCCCTTCTTTGTAAGATTAACATACTTAGAAATAACATCAACAATATCAGTTTTATTTCTTATCTCATTCATAACTTCATTACTGATATAAGCCATAAGTATCACTTCCTTACAAAAAGCCAATATAATTATATAACAAAAGCATTTTTTTGTAAAGAAAAAAGATAAGAAACTTCCATATTTCCTACCTTTTTTAGTATATAACCATAACTAATATATAATATATATGGTTGATATCTTAGTTAAAGACTCTATTAGAGGCTTTAACTAACACTCTAAGATTACAAGCTTAGAATGCCATAAAAAAATAGTTATCTAGCAAATCCATATACCTTTCCCTTTTCTAAAGGAATATTCTTATAATAAAACAAATCACTAACCGTAACAAAAGTATAACCCTTACTCTTTAAAGATGGAATAATAATTTCTAATGCATTAGCAGTAGCACTATAAATATCATGCATTAAAACAATATCTCCATCTTTTACTTTATTAATAACCCTACTACTAATTCTCCTAGAATTATGATATTTCCAGTCCAAAGTATCAATATCCCATATAATAATAGGAGTATCCACTACACCCCTAATCATCTTATTACAAGATCCATAACTAGGTCTAAATAAAGTAGGATATTTCCCCGTAACTTCAAAAATAAGATTACTAGTATCATTAATCTCACTCTTAACCTTATCTTCTTTATATTTAGTAAGAAGTAAATGATTAAAAGTATGATTTCCAATCTCCATCTTACTACTAACCATTCTCTTTAAAATATTCTCATTTCCCTTAATTCTATTACCAAGTACAAAAAAAGTAGCAGGAACATTATTTTCCTCTAATATATCAAGAACCTTATTAGTATTATAATTAGGTCCATCATCAAAAGTAAGAGCAATATATTTATTACTAGTAACATCATTATCATAAATAATATAATCATTCATATAAGTACTAGCTATCCCCTTCTCCACTTTATCATTATCCATATCAATAATAAAACTATCAATATCATTAGATATCTTTCCTGATCCTACTATATATTTATAAAAACTCAAATAATATTTATTCTCTTTCAAATAACCATCATAATCAATAAAAATATCATCACTATAATTATTAGAAGTCCTATTCAAATAATTCTCAATAAATAAATCAATATTATCATTATCAAAAAAAGGATAATTAATAGTCCTATTACTATCAATAAGTACCTTGTTAACAATCTCACTATTATAATCAATAACTAGTATCATAAAAAAAATAATAATAAAAGGAAGCATAAAATATCTATATTTCATAAATTCACCTATCTAAATATATGAAAAAAAGACTAAATATATTAGTCTCTAATATCAATTCCATCAAATCTAACATCAATAAACCTCTTACTAGATAAATAATCACACATATGTACAAATCTCTGATATTTATCTTTAGGTATAGGTAAAACCTCATTACCATTATAATCCTTATTCCAAATACCCATATGTGAAGCAATAACCCTAATAAGTAAATTAAATTCTTCATCAGTAAGAGATAATTTACTCCTACTTTCTTTTATAAGTTCACATACCACTAACGGATGATCAAATCTCGTATACTTTTCTTTTACTCTACCACTTTTACACCCATCATGTAAAACAATAGCCATAATAATAATATCCTTTTCATTATCACAAAAATTATTAAGTCCCGGATTATCTAAAAGCTCTTTAGCAAATCTAACTGCCACTTTAGTATGTTTAACAAGCCCATGCTCACTCTTAGCAAAATCTGGATGGTATTTACCAGTACTAGAAGCAGGAATATCAAAAAAATAATCAGGTAATTCATTAACCAATAACTTAAGATCTTCTCTTTTCTTATTATCTTTTATATAACTATATTCCTTATTAAAATATTCAATTTTATTCATAACATCTACTTCCTTACATTAATATCTACAGTAGTATATGGTATTTCAATCTTTTCTTTATCAAAAGTATCCTTAACTAATCTAAGAAATGCTCTCTTAGCAGAATACCTATTAGGAGCCTTACAAGTAACACAAACCATATATACAATTGAAGAATCCGCAAAAGCATCAACACCATTCAATTCATATGTAATAACACCATCTATATTTAATACATCTTCCCTAATATCCGAAAGAACTTTCTCTAGTTTTTCCAAATTAGTATCATATGCTACATTAAGTTTAATATATAATACAGCATCAGACAAACTATAATTAATAACCTCATTAAATGAAGAATTACCAATTGATTTAATCTCACCAGTAAAAGATTTAATCTTAGTAGTTCTAAGTCCTAATTGAATAACAGTACCACTAAAACCATTAATTTCAACAGTATCTCCGACAGCAAACTTATTATCAAAAATAATAGAAATTCCCGCTAATAAATCTTTTAAAATATCTTGAAAAGCAAGACCAATAACCGCAGCAAATACTCCTATTGAAGCAATAATACTAGTAGTATCAACCCCATACAATTTTAATA
>CDYS01009015.1_pt1 | contig 11058 bp, 11 predicted proteins | sample 557491 | NCBI WGS metagenome assembly CDYS01 (sample SAMEA3182057, study PRJEB8094) | gut metagenome | biome: human; feature: gut; material: Stool; isolation source: human stools | place: Canada | collected 2012-11-26
GAGAACTTGTCGTTGTACTCCTTCTCCTTCTCCGCAACGAATGCTGCCTTCTCTTCCGGCTTGTCGGCCAGCTCCTTGAGTTCCTTGGCGTGGAGAACCTCAACGGCTCCGCTCGCACCCATAACGGCGATCTCGGCGGTCGGCCATGCGTAGTTGATATCGCCGCGGATATGCTTCGACGACATCACGATATAGGCACCTCCGTAAGCCTTGCGCAGCGTAACGGTGATCTTGGGGACCGTAGCCTCGCAGTAGGCGAACAGCAGTTTTGCTCCGTGGGTGATCACACCGCCGTACTCCTGGGTCGTGCCCGGCAGGAAGCCCGGTACGTCGACCAGCGTTACCAGCGGAATGTTGAACGAGTCGCAGAAGCGTACGAAACGTGCGGCCTTGCGGCTGGCGTTGATATCGAGTACACCGGCCATGTATTTGGGCTGGTTTGCGATGATGCCGACGCTCTGGCCGTTGAAACGTGCGAAGCAGGTGATGATGTTGCGGGCATACATCTCCTGAGACTCGAGGAATTCGCCGTTGTCGACGATCGCGCGGATAACCTCGTACATGTCGTACGGTTTGTTGGGGTTGTCCGGGATGATTTCGTTCAACAGGTCCTCGCGACGTGCGATATTGTCGGTGCAGACAGCCAGAGGAGCATCCTCCATGTTGTTCTGCGGCATGTACGAAAGCAGTTTGCGGATCAGCGCAATACCCTCCTCCTCGGTCTCGACGGCGAAGTGAGCGACGCCCGATTTCGACGAGTGCATGACGGCACCGCCCAGCTGCTCCTGCGTAACGTCCTCGCCCGTAACGGTCTTCACGACCTTCGGGCCGGTGAGGAACATGTTCGAGGTATTCTTCTTCATGATGATGAAGTCGGTCAGCGCAGGCGAATATACGGCACCGCCGGCGCAGGGGCCGAAGATTGCCGAGATCTGCGGGATAACGCCCGAAGCCATCACGTTACGCTGGAAGATGTTGGCATAACCGGCCAGTGCATTGATACCCTCCTGGATACGTGCGCCGCCCGAGTCGTTCAGGCCGATGCAGGGAGCACCGTTACGCATTGCCATATCCATCACCTTGCAGATCTTGTCGGACATCGAGATCGACAGCGAACCTGCGGTAACGGTGAAGTCCTGTGCGAAGACATACACCAGACGGCCGTCGACCGTACCGTAACCGGTAACCACGCCATCGCCGAATGTATGGCTCTTGTCCATTCCGAAGTCGTAGCAGCGATGGGTTACGAACATGTCGAACTCTTCGAAGCTGCCCTCGTCGAGGAACATCTGTATACGTTCGCGAGCCGTATACTTGCCCTTGGCATGCTGGGCATCGATACGTTTCTGGCCGCCGCCCAACTTGGCGGTCTCACGGTTTTCGACCAGTTTCTGAACTTTTTCTTGAATATCGCTCATAAAAAAACTATCTGTAAGGGTTCTTACTTTTCGCAGCAGCAGTTGCACTTGTTTTTGTCCTCGCACAGCTCGGTGAGAACGCCCATCGTCGATTTCGGGTGCAGGAAGGCGATGCTAAGGCCTTCGGCGCCCGGACGCGGAGCCTTGTCAATCAGCTGTACGCCCTTCGCTGCGGCATCGGCCAGTGCATCCTCGACGCCCTCAACGGCGAATGCTACGTGATGTACGCCCTGTCCGCGCTTTTCGATAAATTTGGCGATCGTGCTATCTTCCGACGTCGGCTCGAGCAGCTCGATCTTGGTCTGTCCGACCTTGAAAAATGCGGTCTTGACCTTCTGATCGGCTACCTCCTCGATGTTGTAACACTTCAGACCCAATACGTTCTCCCAATAGGGAATCGCCTCTTCGAGACTCTTGACTGCTATGCCAAGGTGCTCAATGTGAGATACTTTCATAATATGATATTTTAGTTTAAGTATATGTTGTGACAGTTCTTTTCCAATCCGCCGAAATTACGCACACAAAGCTAATTCAAATATTTCAAAAAAGCCAAATTTTTATATTTTTTCTCTACCAATTTTTTCGCACGCAGGCGCCCCAAGATGCTGCCGAAGACTGCCGAAGACCCGTCAACACCCCGTGAACCGGCTCCCCGACGCCCCGATCCGACGCTCCCCGATGCCGCCGCCCCAAAACAACATTCGCTAATACCGCAACACGTTAGGCAAGGATTTTGCTTTATAGCGTGTAAACCTTTTTTTAAACATACGCTATGAAAACAAAATTAGGAAGTTGGTTGTCGGTAGCCGTGGTTGCGGCACTGATATCGGTTTCGGCATTCTGGGTCGAGGCCCAGCAGAACTCTTCGAAACAGACCACAAAAGAACAACGCCAGACGATGACCGCAGAACGTCGTGCGCAACGAATCAAGGAGCGTGATGCCAAGACCGCCGCATACGTCAAGCACATCGACTCGATCGTCATGTCGCACAATTTCGTATTCTACCCCAGCAGCATGCAGCAACAGCCTGCCGGTTCGATGCACATGCTGACAAACCCCGCATTCGAGGTGGGATATTACAGCGACTACATCGACGTTTACATCCCGTTCATCAAGGGTATCGTGCCGCCATATTATCCCACCGTGTTCAACTACATCCTCACATCGGTAAGCAACTACACAACCGTGCAGAACGACGGCGGTTGGACCGTAACGTTCGACTCGTGGCTGTACAGCGGCAACGACTATACCTTCAAGCTGGACATATACTCCTCTTCGGGCACCGCAATTCTCAACATCTCGTCGATGGCCTACAATACCGTTACCTACAGCGGATATATCACGCAGGTATATTGATCGACCTGACATTCGGTACAACTCTTTCGTAACACACTTCTGAAATGAAACAACTTCTGCCTCTCATCATCATCTGTTACATGCTGCTTGGCTCGTCGTGCAGTTTTGCCAACAAGCTCTTCGCAAAGGATCCGCAGGCTCTCTCCGGCAACGTGGCCCAGGCCCCGGCTCAAACACAGACCGTGACCATCGAGGATGATGCCTCGGTTCCGCAAAGCGTCGTGATACCGGCCTCGAACGCTGCCGCAGCACAAACCGGCACCGGGCAGGCCGCACAACCGGCTCAACAGATGCAATCCATGCAACAGCCCGCCACAGCCGCACAGAGTACAGCCATGCCGGGTACGGCTCAAACCGTACAGACATCGATGCCGCAGCAGAATGCATCCGTCATGCAGGCGATTCAGCCGTTGCAGAACACCCGTCAGGCCCAAAGTCCGGCCGGCGGCAACGACTCGCGGAAGATGGATCGGGCCGCACGCCGTGCCGCAAAGGCCGAAGCTTTCGCCGCACGGATCGACAGTGTCGTCAACTCGCGCAATTTCGTCTTCATGCCAAACAGCATGCAGGAGGTTCCGAGCGGGCAGATGCAGCTCATTTACACCGAATATTTCTACCTGGGGATCACCGACGACCATGTCGAGGTACATCTGCCGGTGGTTCGCGGCGGGGTGATGCAGTATATCCAGATCCTCAATTTCGACACGTTCGGAGTCAAGGGGTATCAGGCTTCACGTACATCCTGCGGCTGGAACATCTCCTTCACGGTGACGGACAACCAGACCAGCTATGCCGTAAATCTGCTCATCTCGACCGTAACCGGCGAAGCGACTCTCACGCTGCTCACCATGAACAACACGATGCGTTACGTCGGATATATCTCCAATCCTGTCGAATGACAGCCCTCTTCGATTGACGGCCCGCCATTCACCAAATTCAGCACGGCTCTCTCCGGATCCTGTAATCCGGAGAGAGCCGTACCATTTATTTATATATACCCAACCGGCCGGATGTGTCCAAACCACCGCAATACCGCTGACCGAATACACGCGGTCGCAGCCACTGCGGCAATAAAAACCGCCGTCACAACGTTTATCCAATAAGGATGCTGCCGGCCTGCTCATCCAAACCCGCTGCCAACTACGCCGGAAACGCCAAGCACTGTCCATGAACATCGATCCGCCCCGACATGCAATTTCGCAAAAAAACCTCATGGCCATGCTCCGCGCCCCGAAGATTTTCCGAATAATTTAGTATATTTGCATAAATAATAACCGTTAAAGGCCTTACTACGATGAAAAAACTGATCCTCGCCATTGCAATGACAATGATTTGTTTCGGCGCTTCAGCCCAATTCAATCTCAAATGGGGTATCAAAGCCGGTCTGAACTACCAGTCGACCAACATCACTTCCAGCCTCTGGAAAGAGACCATCTCCGCCAAAGACCGTGTGGGTTGGCATGCAGGACTCCAGGCCTCGTGGGACCTCGGTCTGCTGTCTATTGACCCCGAACTGGTCTTCTCGCGCAACTCCATCAAGTTCAACTCCGCCGCTTCCGAGGCCAACAACAGCGTCGTCTATACCCATACGCTCGACGTGCCGGTGGCGCTGGGCATAAACATCCTCGGCCCGCTCAAAATCCAGGCCGGTCTGAATTTCAACATCCTCAGCGACAGCGGCGTCAAAAAGAACAAACTCAACTTCGACTTTTCAACCAAGAACCAAACTATCGGATACCTGCTCGGTCTGATGGTCGACCTCGGCCACATAAACATTTCGGCCCGATACAACGGCTTCTTCAAAAACAACGAAAGCCATGTCAGCCTCGCTTCCGCCGGCATCGACACCTCCGACCTGATCAAGATGCGAGTCAGCTCATGGCAACTCAGTGCCGGATTCTACTTTTAAAAACCCGTAATGATCGAAAAAACAATCAAAATAGAGGGCGTCGACCCTCGCGAACTTTTCGGAGCGCAGGACATATATCTCGACTTGATCAGGGATATATTTCCTGCGCTCCGCATCGTGGCCCGATCATCTACCCTCAAGGTCCTCGGCGAAGAGCACCAGCTCGAACTGTTCGAAAAACAGTTCCGTCAGTTCGTGGCATATTACGAAAAGTACGGCCACGTCTCCAAAGAGGTCATCATGCAGTGTTTCTCGCAGGGATTCATCCCCGAAAAACCATCCGCTGACAACGACCGAAATATACTGCTATACGGCACAAACGGAAACATCGTCCGCGCACGTACCGCAAACCAGCAGCGGCTTGCTACCGAATTCGAGTCGAACGACATGATATTCGCCATCGGACCTGCCGGTTCCGGCAAGACATATACGGCTATCGCACTGGCCGTCCGCGCCCTCAAGAACAAACAGGTGCGGCGGGTGATCCTCACGCGGCCCGCAGTCGAGGCCGGTGAAAAGCTCGGATTCCTGCCCGGCGACATGAAGGAGAAACTCGACCCATATCTGCAACCGCTATACGATGCCCTGAACGACATGATCCCAGCGGCAAAACTCTCGAAATACATGGAGGAGGGTACCGTACAGATCGCCCCGCTGGCATACATGCGCGGCCGGACGCTCGACAACGCCGTGGTGATCCTCGACGAGGCCCAGAACACTACCCTGCCGCAGATCAAGATGTTCCTCACGCGAATGGGCCGCAATGCCAAGTTCATCGTCACGGGCGACGTCACGCAGATCGACCTCCCCCGCTCGGCCGATTCGGGGCTCATGCGGGCAATGAAGATGCTCGGCAACATCGAAGGGATTGCAGCCGTGGAGTTCGACCGCAACGACATCGTCCGCCATCCGTTGGTAAAACATATCGTGGCGGCATTCGAACGGCAGAACGATCCCGATGCCGGAAAGCCGGAACTGCTCCTCGAATCCCCGACGGCAACCTCTGCAAACAATTCGACCGAGGCCGCGCGCCGCAAAAAATCATCCAAAAAAAAACAGTGACAACAATCAGATAAACAAACTACCACAACAATGAGTGCAATTGTAAAAACCGATTTCAAGTTCGACGGGCAGAAGAGCCTCTACGTCGGCAAGGTGCGCGATGTGTACGACATCGACGACAAGTTTCTGGTAATGGTCGTTACCGACCGCATTTCGGCCTTCGACGTCGTCCTGCCCGAAGGCATCCCCTACAAGGGTCAGGTGCTCAATCAGATCGCTTCGAAGTTCCTCGACGCCACCTCCGACATCTGCCCCAACTGGAAGATCGCCTCGCCCGACCCGATGGTCACCGTCGGATACAAGTGCGAGACCTTCCCCGTAGAGATGATCGTGCGCGGATACCTCACCGGCAGTTCGTGGCGCGAATACAAGGCCGGAGCCCGCAAAATCTGCGGCGTCAAGCTCCCCGACGGAATGCGTGAACACCAGAAGTTCCCCGCCCCGATCATTACCCCGACCACCAAGGCCGAAATCGGAATGCACGACCAGAACATCTCCAAAGAGGAGATCATCGCCCGCGGACTGGTCTCGAAGGAGGATTACGAAACCCTCGAACGCTATGCCATGGCACTCTTCGAGCGCGGCACGAAGATGGCGGCCGAACGCGGCCTGATCCTCGTCGACACAAAATACGAATTCGGAAAGCACGACGGACAGATCGTACTCATCGACGAGATCCACACTCCCGATTCGTCGCGCTACTTCTATGCCGCCGGATACGAGGAGCGTTTCGCAAAGGGCGAGCAGCAGCGTCAGCTCTCGAAGGAGTTCGTCCGCGAATGGCTGATGGACAACGGCTTCCAGGGCCGCAAGGGCGAGAAGGTTCCCGAGATGACTCCCGAGATCGTCAAAAGCATCTCCGACCGCTACATCGAGCTCTACGAAAACATTACCGGCGAAAAGTTCGTCAAGCACGACGACAGCGACCGTCTCGAACAGATGCAGGCCAACATCAAGAACATGCTGGCCCGTCTGCGCTGACGCACGCCGGCAACATGGTTTCCTCACACTAACAGACACTGAAGCAAATGGCTGAATTGAGACATATCCCCAATGTTGGAGCCAGTACCGAAGAGGATCTGCTGGCCATGGGATATGCGTCGATCGAGTCTTTGAAGGGCAAAACAGCCGAGGCGCTCTATACCGAAAAGTGCCGCTTGAAGGGACATTCTGTGGACCGCTGTCAATTGTATCTGTACCGTGCCGTCGAGTATTTCGTCAATACGGAAAACCCCGATCCAGCAAAATGCAAATGGTGGCTTTGGAAGGATGAATTCACGGAACCATCACCATGCGGAGCGGTTTGCATCAAATGCAATCTGTTTCCGAAGGAGTGCCGCGGATGCCGCAAAATACGGGGTAAGGTTTTCTGGCTCCGATATACCGGCCAAACTGTCTGCCCGATATACAAATGCTGCAAGGACAGAGGTAAAAAGAATTGCGGAGGTTGTCCGGAACTGCCGTGTGGGCGTTTTGTCAAAGACCCCACATTGTCCGATGAGGAGAATGCCGCAAACCTGAAAAAAATGATGGATAACCTTGAAAACTCCATCAACACGCCAAATAAATAAGCGAGAGCTTTACAAGTTATTTTATACCAATTATTATTAAAACCACCGAACACAATGAACAAGAACCTGTCAGAACTCAATCCGAAGGCCGTTTGGAAGCACTTCCAGGCCATCACGCAGATACCGCGACCGTCGTTCCACGAAGAGGCTATCCGCCGCCATCTGCTCGAATTCGCCCGCCAGCAGGGTCTCGAGGCCATGGAGGACGAGGCCCACAACGTCATAATCCGCAAACCCGCTACCCCGGGTATGGAAAACCGTAAAGGCATTGTACTGCAGGCACATGTCGACATGGTGCCGCAGAAGAACCGCGACAAGGAGTTCGACTTCGAAAAGGACCCCATCGAAGCCTACATCGACGGCGAATGGGTAACCGCAAACGGTACGACTCTCGGTGCCGATGACGGTATCGGCGTATCGGCAATCATGGCGGTACTCGAATCGAAGGATATCAAGCACGGCCCGATCGAGGCACTCTTCACCGCTACCGAAGAGTCCGGAATGAAGGGGGCATTCGGCCTCAAACCCGGACTGCTCAAGGGCGAAATACTCCTTAACCTCGACTCCGAAACCGAAGGTGAACTCTATGTCGGCTGCGCTGGCGGTCTCGACTCCTCGATGGTGTTCGAATACCAGGCCGAGCCCACTCCCTGCTGCGGATACCAGGCCTTCGAGATCAATATCAAGGGCCTCAAGGGCGGACACTCCGGTATCGAAATCGTACTCCAGCGTGCAAATGCCAACAAACTCATGTTCCGGCTGCTGCGCACGGTCAACAAGACCCAGGAGCTGCAACTCTGCTCGGTCGACGGCGGAGGCCTGCGCAATGCAATCCCGCGCGAGGCGAAGGTTGTCGTACTGGTCCGTAAGGGCGAAGAGGAGCGTCTGCTCAAGAGCGTCGATGACTTCAGCAAACTCGTAAACGCCGAGTTCGCCGGCATCGAGGACAACATCGTCGTAACGGCGACCGAGACCGAAACTCCCGCCGAGATGATCCCCAACGAAACGGCACAACGTTTGATCCGTGCCGTAGTGGCATGTCCCGACGGCCTGCAGCGAATGAGCCGCTCGATGAAGGGTCTGGTGCAGACCTCGACAAACCTGGCCCGTATCGTCTCCGACGGAGAGACCGTCAAGCTCTCGTGCCTGATGCGCAGCTCGGTCAACAGCGAAAAGGCAGACCTGGGCGAGGCTATCAGCGCCGTATTCGAACTGGCCGGCGCAAAGGTTACGCTCAGCGGCGGTTACGACGGCTGGAAACCCAACATGGACTCCCCGATCCTCAAGGCCATGACCGAAAGTTACGAGGCCCTCTACGGGGTAAAACCAGCCATACTGGGCATCCATGCCGGTCTCGAATGCGGTATCATCAGCGGCCCATATCCCGAAATGGATATGATTTCGTTCGGACCGACCATCTGCTATCCGCACTCGCCCGACGAGAAGGTCGGAATCGAATCGGTAGCCAAGTTCTGGGATTTCCTCTGCCACACGCTCGGAAACGCCCCAGTAAAAAAGTAACCTGAGTCTGACAAATCTCAACTTCTGTCCGGTGAAACCATCCCAAGACACCTGGTTCGCAATAGTCAATCCGATAGCCGGTTACGGCCGCGCTCTCGACGACCTGCCAACAATCTCGAAACTGTTGCGAGATCATGACGTGGATTACGAACTCGTATTCACCGAACACAAGTACCACGCTACGCAACTCACCGTCGAAGCCGTCCGTCGCGGTTATCGCAAGATAATCGTGATGGGCGGCGACGGAACGTTGCATGAGGTGGTCAACGGAATATTCATACAGCAGGAGGTCGCGACGGATCAGATTCTGGTGGCAGTCATCGCCGTCGGAACGGGAAACGACTGGATCCGGATGTACGGAATCCCGCGGAAATATTCCGAAGCGATCAACGCTATTGTCGAAAGCCATTCGTTCCTGCAGGATGTCGGAGTGGTCAAATACGAGGAGGCAAGCTACCGGCAGCAGCGATACATGTCCAATGCCGGCGGAATAGGTCTCGACGCAACGGTCGTACAGCGGTTCAACCGCCTAAAGGCCAAAGGTTACCGCGGCCGCCGGCTCTATGTCTACGGATTGGTCAAGTCGTACATGCGCTACACCTCAACCGGCATGCGCATATGGGTCGACGACCAGCTTGTGGTGAACGACATCGTGCTGAGCGCAACAATCGGTATCTGCAAATACAACGGTGGCGGTATGATGCAGGTGCCGCAGGCGGTTTCGGATGACGGCCTGCTCGACCTGACAACCATCCGAAAGATACACTGGTGGCAGATTCCGGCAAATTTCCGACGGCTGTTCAACGGCAACATATATTCGATTCCGCAGGTGTCGCTGCACCGTGGCTCGAAAATTCGGATCGAATCGACTCCCGATGCCCCGATCGAAATCGACGGCGAACTGGTAGGCAATTCACCCGTCGAGTTTACGATACTGCACCGTGCCGTACGTGTTGTCGTATCCGAGAAATTCCTCCGCGGCGAACTGATGAAACGCCCCGGCCTGGCCCCCGAAATAAATATGCGGACAATGCTGCCCGACACAAAATAGCCGCAACCCGCGCGGATGCCATGCATCCAACCTTCAGCGGGACAACTCTACTTGTAGATCTTTCGTTTGTTGAGCTCGGCCTGGTATGCCCGGGCATTTGCCGCATGCTGGGCACTCGTCGCCGCAAAATTGTGATAACCGTCGAATGTCGGGCGCGCACAGAAGAATATGTAGTCATGGTCCTCGTAATTGAGCGCCGCATCGATGGCATCGATCGACGGCATGCAGATCGGCGAGGGCGGCAATCCCGCATAACGGTAGGTATTGTATGGCGAATCGACCTTCAGGTGCGAATAGAGAATGCGCCGCAACCCGAAATCTCCCAAAGCATACTTGACCGTCGGATCGGCCTGCAGTTTGATGCCCTTGCGGAGGCGGTTCATGTAGACCCCTGCGATGGTAGGCATCTCATCCTTCTGCCGCGTCTCCTCGTAAATGATCGAAGCCAGGGTCATGGTTTCGAGGCGCGAAAGGCCGCTCCGCTGGCGTTTGGCATCGCGATCCCCGTTCCAGAAGGCTTCGTACTCCTTGTGCATCCGGCGCACGAACTGTTCGGGCGAAACCGTCCAGTAGAACTCATAGGTGTTCGGGATGAACATCGAAAACATCGTCACCGTATCGAAACCCATCTCTGCCGCCAGAGCCGAATCGGTCAGCACCGCAAGGATCGATGCCGAATCGGCCTCGATCTGACGCGACAGCTTGCCGGCCAGATATGCCGGAGTCTTGACATTGTTTATGGTGACGTTTACCGGAGTCTGTTCTCCCAGATTGAGTTTGCGGGCCAGTTCGATGATGTCCATCGGTGCTGAAAGCACATAATGTCCACCCTTTACGTTACGGTCCAGCCCGATCCGGCGGGCATACCTGTCGAAGGCCCAACGGAATCGCAGGTTGTCCCGACCGATCGAATCGAGCAGCGCAGAATAACTCGAACCCGTCGGGACGAAGATCTCCCGATCGCTCTTCAAACAGTTGCCGCGCGTAACGTAAAGCCCTGTTCCCGCGACTATCGCCGCAACCAATACTATCCCGGCTGCCGTCCACAAAACGGTCCGTTTTATAGATGCTTTCATAATCATTCGTCGATTTATTTTGCAAATATAGGAATAATTCCTATTTTTGCAACGGGTAAGTCTTATACGACCAGCTCCTGCTGAATCCCCCAG
>CDYS01017454.1_pt1 | contig 11028 bp, 7 predicted proteins | sample 557491 | NCBI WGS metagenome assembly CDYS01 (sample SAMEA3182057, study PRJEB8094) | gut metagenome | biome: human; feature: gut; material: Stool; isolation source: human stools | place: Canada | collected 2012-11-26
CGGCTCCGGCAAGACCACGCTGCTGAACATCATCGGCGGCTTGGACCGCTACGACAGCGGCGACCTCATCATCAACGGCATCTCCACCAAAAAGTACACCGACCGCGACTGGGACTCCTACCGCAACCACACCATCGGCTTCGTGTTCCAGAGCTACAACCTCATCCCGCATCAGACGGTGCTGGCCAATGTGGAGCTGGCCCTGACCATCTCCGGCGTTTCGGGGGCCGAGCGGCGCCGCCGGGCCGCCGAGGCTCTCCAAAAGGTCGGCCTCGGCAACCAGCTCCACAAGCACCCCACCGAGATGTCCGGCGGTCAGATGCAGCGCGTGGCCATCGCCCGCGCCCTCGTCAACAACCCCGACATCCTGCTGGCCGACGAGCCCACCGGCGCGCTGGACAGTGAGACGAGCATTCAGGTCATGGAGCTGCTGAAGGAAGTGGCCAAGGACCGCCTTGTGGTCATGGTCACCCACAACCCGGAATTGGCCCAGCAGTACGCCACCCGCATCGTCAACCTGAAGGACGGCGTCATCCTCTCCGACACCGCCCCCTATGAGCCGGACACCTCCAAGCTGTCCCCGCCGGTGCATAAGAGCATGGGCCGCTCGTCCATGTCGCCCCTCACCTCACTGGGCCTGAGCTTCAACAACCTTTTGACCAAAAAGGCACGCACCCTGCTCACAGCCTTTGCCGGTTCCATCGGCATCATCGGCATCGCCCTCATCATCTCGCTGTCGGCGGGCGTCAACCAGTATATCGACGACACCGAAAAGTCCACCCTGTCCGAATACCCGCTGCAAATTTTGAGCAGCGGCATGGACCTGACTTCCCTGTTCACCTCCGGCGCGCCGAGTTCCAGCTCCAGCACCACCACGGAGGAGGGCATGGTCCCGGTGCGGCAGCTCATCACCCAGATGGTCGCGGGCATCACCTCCAACGACCTGAAGTCCCTCAAGGCCTATCTGGAAAGCAGCGACTGCACCATCGCGGAGGATGCCACCTCCATCGAGTATTCTTATAATGTGCAGCCCCAGATCTACCGGGAGAACGCCGACGGCACCGTTCGTCAGGTGAACCCGGACTCCTCCCTCGCCTCGCTGGGCATCAGCTCCACCAGTTCCTCCAATGACATGATGTCCTCCATGATGAACACCAGCGTCTTCTACCAGCTGCCGGAGAGCGCGGAGCTCTATAACTCCCAGTACGAAGTCAAGGCGGGCCACTGGCCGGAGAACTATAACGAGTGCGTGGCGGTCCTCGGCGCGGACGGCACCATCACCGATTACGCATTGTATGCCCTCGGTCTGCGGGACAACGCCGAACTGGACAAGATGATCAAGCAGTTTGCCCAGAACCAGAACGTCGATGTCCCCTCGGACTTCAAAACGTACCGATACGATGACTTTATCGGCATTGAGTTCAAGCTTGTGAACAGCGCCGACCGCTATCTGCGGGACGACGAGCACAACGCTTGGGTGGACAAGTCCGACGACAAGGACTTCCTGAAAGACCTCGTCGCTTCCGGCGAGTCCCTCACCGTCGTGGGTGTTGTCCAGCCGAAGGAAGATGCCTCCGCGGCCATGCTTTCTTCCGGCATCGCCTACCCCGCTTCCCTGACCCAGCACGTCATCGCCAGCGCCGCCGATTCCTCACTCGTGAAGGATCAGCTGGCCAACCCCTCCATCAATGTGATGAACGGTGAGCCCTTCGGCACAGAAGAGGCTTCCGCCTTTGATATGGCCTCCCTGTTCAGCATCGATACCGACCAGCTCAAGAGCGCCTTCCAATTCGACACCAGCAAGCTGAACTTTGACCTGAGCGGTGCGTTTGACTTCGACAACGGGTCGGTGGATTTCAGCCAGCTGCTGAACCCCGACGACTTCCAGCTCGACATGGACCTGACCGAAATGCCCGACATAGACATGAGCGCCCTGACCGACATCTTCGCCAACATGGACCTTTCCATTTCGGAGGACAAGATTCAGGAGCTGGCCCAGAAAGTCCTCGTAGGCTACAAGGATTACGTCATTGGCAACGGCATCCTGAACCTGAACAAGATCAGCTTCTCCCAGTACCTCAAGAGCGACGCCTTCAAGACCCTGATGAACGGTGCCATGAGCGATCTGTTCGATCAGGACGAGCTGCAGGCGCAGTTCTCGGAGGCCATGCAGAAGTCCATGTCCACCATTATGGAAAGCTATTCGTCCCAGATCACCGAAACGCTGCAGACCCAGCTCGGTGCCGCCATGCAGACGGCCATGACGCAGGTGATGGCACAGATGGGCCAGAACCTCCAGAGCCAGATGCAGCAGAGCTTCGCCCAGCTGGGCAGTCAGATGGAAAGCGCCCTCAAGATCGACGCCGAGGCCTTCCAGAATGCCATCAAGGTGAACATGACCGAGGACGACCTGACCGACCTGATGAAGTCGGCCATGCTCTCCTCCAACGCCACTTACGACAGCAACCTGCAGACGCTGGGCTACGCCGACCTCGACGACCCCAGCCAGATCAAGATCTACCCGCAGAACTTTGACCACAAGGCCAGCGTCGTGGCCAAGCTCGACGCCTACAACGACAACATGAAGGCGCAGGGCGCTGAGGATAAGGTCATCCAGTACACCGACGTCGTCGGCACCCTGATGACCTCCGTGACCGAGATCATCAACATGATCTCCAACATGCTGGTGGCCTTCGTCTCCATTTCGCTGGTGGTCTCCTCCATCATGATCGGCGTCATCACCTATATCAGCGTCCTCGAACGCCGCAAGGAGATCGGCATCCTGCGCGCCATCGGTGCGTCCAAGCGGAACATCTCCGAGGTGTTCAACGCCGAGACCTTCATCATCGGCCTGTGCTCCGGCGTGATGGGCATCATCCTGAGCGAGATCCTGCTCATCCCCGGCAACATGATCATCCAGAAGGTTTCCAACGGCACCAACGTGGTGGCTCGTCTGCCGCTGAACGCAGCCCTCGTGCTGATCGTTCTCGCCACTGTGCTCACCATCCTCGGCGGCTTCATCCCCGCCAAGGGTGCCTCCAAATCCGACCCCGTCAAGGCCCTGCGGTCGGAGTGATCTCTCCCTCAGATCCACAAAAAAATCCCCGCTGGCAGACCGCCAGCGGGGATTTTTCATTCTCGTAATTACCACAGGGTCTCGTCGGTTTCGTCCGCACCGACGGTCGCAGCCGCCTTGGCGCGGCGGAACATGCTCTCGACCACCGCGCAGTACTTATCGGCCAAGCAGACGATGACCGCCTCGCGGCAGGTTGGCACATGCCGGAAGGTCAGCGGCCACATGTGGCTCTGGATGATGTTCTGCTCCTTCTTGGTGATCTGGAAGTAGCGCTTCGCGTTCACACAAGCGGAACCGGGGTGGGAAAAGCCGTGCATCTCGAACAGGCGGCGCAGCCCGTGGAAGCTGCTGGTCTTGTGCCAATCATACAGATAGAAGTCATGCAGGAAGCCGCCCACCGCCAGCGCCGTCTCATCCGCGCCCAGATGAAAGCGGCGGTTGATCCAAAAGCTGACCAGCACCACATTCTTGCAGTGCTGATAGGTGGTCACATCGCCGTGCTGGATGAACTCCCGCATTTCCTGCACCTTGGGGTGCTGGTCGTATTTTTCGAGGATGGCGTAAAGCTGCTCCCGTTCGATCTGAGAAAGCTGCATCGCTTGGGTTCCCTTTCCTTATTCCAAAAATATCAAGAACGAAGCTGCACCGGGTTTGAGCTGCCGAAGTTTTCGGCCACGGTGGGGGTCGAGCGCTTCAGGCTCATATCCACGAGGTACTGCTTGCTGCCGTCGCCCATAGCTTCCAGCTCTGCCAGCTTTGCGTTGGCGGACTCCACATCCGGATACCACTGGATCAGGAAGAAGTTCTCCTCTTCCACACCGTAATAGAGCCACTGACCGTCCGCGCGAAGCAGATCGTCCAGATGATCCACCTCTTCGCCGTCCGGCAAACCGAGACCCTCCTCGGCGTAGAGGTTTTCCGGCTCCACCTGAAGCACCTCGATCACCTGAATGGCGCTCTGAAGATATTCGTCCTGCGAGATGCTCTTGTCGGAGAGCTCCCAGCCGGTCAGAAAGGCCTGCATCAGCAGGTCCTTGACCGAAATTTCCGGCCGCATTGCCATATGTGTTCCCTCTTCTCTTCCGGGGGTGTGCCCCGGCGTTCGTTTTCGCTGACCAGTATACGCTAATTTTTGTTGCAGGTCAACTATTTTTTCATGAAATTTTTGTAGACACGCACAAAACCATTTTATGCCAGATGAAAATCGAAGGTGTCGTTCAGCCACTCCACAGCCAGCTGCACCCAGTGGGCGCGGTGGGCGCTGGCAGCATCGACCTCGGCGGTGGAGATGCTGGTGCCGTGGACGCCCTTTTCGAACAGATGCACTTCGCAGGGGACGCGGTTCTTCCGCAGCGCTGCGAGCAGCAGCAGAGTGTTTTCCACGGGAACGGTGGCGTCCTCCATCGTGTGCCAGACAAAGACGGGCGGGGTGTCCGGCGTGATCTTATCTTCCAGCGTGAATTTCTGGTGGTCCGCCGGGTCCGCGCTGCCGGACAGCCGGACAAAGCTGCCCCGGTGGGCGTGCTCTCCCGCCGTGACCACCGGGTAAGCCAGCAGCACCGCATTGGGCCGCTGCTGGGCCGCCGCCTCACCGCCGGGCAGGTCCAGCACAGCCCCGGACAGGGCCAGATGCCCGCCCGCCGAGAAGCCGCAGACTGCGATCTGTTCCGGCAGGACGCCCCACGCCTCCGCATGTTCCCGCAGCAGCGCAAGCGCCGCGCTGAGCTGGCGCAGCGGCTGGTAATTCCGTGCGCCCTCGCCGACGCTGTAGGTCAGCACGGCGGCGTGGTACCCCGCTGCCGCAAACTGCAAAGCCACCGGGTCCGCCTCGCGGGCGCTGACATGCTCGTACCCGCCGCCCGGCACCACCAGCACCAGCGGCCGCCGCAGCGCGTTCGGCATCGCCGGGGCCGGGGTGCGCAGATATACGTCCAGCTCTCCCCCGCCGGGGAGAGGGTAAGTCTTAAACTGCATTTGGGTCATCCTTTCCGGTTTGGTTTCCGAATCATTATAATAAGTTTGCAGGGGAATGTAAAGGCAGCAGTTGACAAACCACGCTGCGTCGCATATAATAGAGGTGGACAAAGTTTACCGCTGACCAATATGCGGTATAAAAATGGTTGGGTCGTAAGTTTTACCGCTGACCGGCATGCGGTATAAAAATAGTCGGGTCGTAAGTTGATACCCCTGCCAGTTCGGTGGGGGTATTCTTGTATCTGCTGTAAATGAGGATCACGATGAAAAAAACCGGATTCTATATCATCAAAGATGATTTTTTCGCTGAGGTGAACGATCCCTATCTGAAGGGAAACAAAGAACAAAATCGCCCCCATTACTATTGCTTTGAGGATTCTGAAAACGGGATTTATTGGATGATCCCGCTTTCCAGCCGGATCGATAAATATCAGCGCATTATCGATAAGCGATTGGCGGCCGGAAAGCCTTGTGATACGCTCTATATCGTGGAATTGGACAACAACCGCAAAAATGTTTTCCTGATTCAAGATATTTTTCCGATCACCGCAGATTACATTGAGCGCGAATACACGATTGCCGGAAATCCCATGATGCTGACCAGCGAGCATGTTGCACGGGAAATCGAAAAGCGTGCCCGGCGCGTTGTCGGTTTGCTCAAACGCGGCATCAAGTTCACGCCAACGCAGCCTGATATTGCTGCGATCTTGGCATTTTTGAAGGCACGGCAGGATTCCTGACTTCCAACTCCGTGCAGTTTCACCGAACGCGCACAGCGTCCGGTGATTTTTGTTTTCGAAACATTTCTGAACTTTTTATGAAACCCCTTGATTTTTGGTGTGAAGCGGTGTATATTAGCACTCGAAAGTTATGAGTGCTAAGCAGTCATCCCGAAACTCCGGCTCCTTGGCGCCAAATCTGAACAAAAGAGGTTTTGCATTATGGCGAAAAAAGAATTTCAGGCGGAAAGCAAAAAGCTGATGGATATGATGATCAACTCCATCTATACCAATAAGGAAATTTTCCTGCGGGAGCTGATCTCCAACGCTTCGGACGCCATCGACAAGCTGTACTATAAGAGCCTGACCGACACTTCCGTCGGCATGAACAAAGGCGATTTCCGCATCCTGCTCACCCGTGATAAGGACAACCGCACCCTGACCATCTCTGATAACGGCATCGGCATGACCAAGGAGGAGCTGGAATCCAACCTCGGCACCATCGCCCACTCCGGTTCGCTGGACTTCAAGAAGGAGAACAAGGACGAGAACATCGACATCATTGGCCAGTTCGGCGTCGGCTTCTACTCCGCTTTCATGGTGGCCGACAAGGTCACCGTCATCTCCAAAGCCTATGGCTCCGACGAGGCTTGGCAGTGGGAGTCCAGCGGTGCTGACGGCTACGAGCTGAACCCCACCGAGAAGGACACCGCGGGCACCGAGATCATCCTGCACATCAAGCCCAGCACCGACACCGACAACTACGAGAACTTCCTCGACGAGTATGGTATCGTGGCCATCGTCAAGAAGTACAGCGACTATGTGCGTTATCCCATCCAGATGGAGCGCGAGAAGAGCCGCCAGAAGCCCGAACCGGATCCCAAGCCCGACGATTACAAGCCGGAGTGGGAGACCTACACCGAGCTGGAGACCCTGAACAGCATGGTGCCCATCTGGAAGAAGCAGAAGAGCGAAGTCACCGACGAGGAGTACGCCAACTTCTATAGGGACAAGTTCAACGATTACTCCGACCCCGCCCGCGTCATCGTCAGCCGCACCGAGGGCACCGCGAACTACAACGCCCTGCTCTTCGTGCCCAGCCACCGTCCCTACGACTTCTATACCAAGGATTACGAAAAGGGTCTGGCCCTGTATGCCTCCGGCGTGCTCATCATGGAAAAGTGCGGCGACCTGCTGCCCGATTACTTCAGCTTCGTCAAGGGCGTCGTGGACAGTCAGGACCTGAGCCTGAACATCAGCCGTGAGATGCTCCAGAAGGACAACCAACTCAAGCTGATCCACAACGCACTGGAAAAGAAGATCAAGAACGAACTCCACGCCATGCTGGCCAATGACCGTGAGAAGTACGAGGCCTTCTGGAAGGAGTTCGGCCGCCAGATCAAGTTCGGCGCTTACTCCGATTACGGGATGCACGCCGAGCTGCTGCGCGACCTGCTGCTGTTCTGGTCCGCCAAGGAGCAGAAGATGGTCACCCTGCAGGAGTACGTGGACAAGATGCCCGCTGAGCAGAAGTACATCTACTTTGCCGCCGGCGACTCCACCGACCGTCTGGCAAAGCTGCCCGCCGCCGAGCTGGTCATGGACAAGGGCTACGATGTCCTGCTGCTGACCGAAGATGTGGACGAGTTCTGCCTCCAGATCATGCGCACCTATCCCCGCAAGGATGCCGAGGGCAAGGACAGCACCGTGGAGTTCAAGAACGTCAACAGCGGCGATCTTGGCCTTGAGACCGAGGACGAGAAGAAGGCCGCCGAGGATGCCACCGCCGAGAACAAGCCCCTGTTCGACGCCATGAAGGACGCACTGGACGGCAAGGTCAAGGAGGTCAAGGTCTCCACCCGCCTGAAGGAGCACCCGGTCTGTCTGTCTTCCGACGGCCCCCTCTCCATCGAGATGGAGAAGGTCCTCTCCAAGCAGCCCGGCAGCGAGGGCGTCAAGAGCGACAAGGTGCTGGAACTGAACATCAACCACCCCGTCTTCGCGGTGCTGAAAGCCGCGCAGGAAGCGGGCGACACCGACAAGGTGAAAAAGTACAGTGCCCTGCTCTACGCACAGGCTCAGCTCATTGAGGGGCTGCCCGTGGATGATCCTGCCGCCTACGCTGAAGCTGTTTGCAGCCTGATGAAATAAGGCTTTTACTCCCCTATTTGCTCCCAAAGAAAATATCTCTTAACAAAAGAGCCGCGTTCCGCTATAATAAAGTGGAACACGGTTCTTTTCATTTAGGAGGATTTTGCCCCATGGAGCCAAGACGCAGCAAACATTATCTCGCCCGCATCCCCACCATCGCCCTTCTGGTGCTTTTCGCCATGTCGCCGGAACTGAGCATCCTGTTCTTCATCCTGCGGGCCATCGATCGGGACGCGCTGAAAAAAGAGCAGGAAAACGCCGACTACGCCAGCGATTTCCGGGCCGAGGACACCCGCGCGGACCAGAGCGCCCGCCCCGTCGGCTGCGACGACGAGACCGTTTGCGGCCACGATATCCCCACCGCCGAGCAGAAGAACGCGAAAAATTGGCACAAGAACCTGACCACCCTCTGCACGGTGTTCGGTGCCATCTTCCTTGTGGTAGGCCTTGCCGGGCTGGGAGACATCATCGACTTGTGGGGCTACTGGTTCGACTGGGGCGAGTTCATCACAGCGCTGACCCAGATCCTCGGCGGCGGCGCGGCGCTGGGCATGGGGCTGCGGATGCGCAAAGCCAGCAAGTTGGAACGCAAACTGGATAAGATCGTCGGTGACCGGAGCAACATCCCGCTGGACGAGCTCTTTGCCGCAGCGGGCATCGACTCCGCCAAGGGCATCTCGGTGGTGGAGCGGGCCATCGACCACGGCTATTTCGGAGCCGATGCCTACATTGACCACCGCACCGGCACCCTCATCGTGCGGGGCGCAGCACCCCAGCCGCCCCAGACAGAGGAAGGACCCAAGGCGGAGCCCGCCCCGGAGGACCTCTATGCTTCCCTGCAAGCCCAGCTCCGGAAGGCCAACGAGGCCATCCCCGATCCGGTGATGACGGCTAAGATCTCCCGCTTGGAGGAGGTCAGCGCCCGCATCTTTGCGCTGGCGAAGAAGGACCCCGGCAAAAAGGCCCAGCTGCAAAAGTTCATGGACTACTATCTGCCCACGGCCCTCAAGCTGCTGAACACCTACGCCCAGCTCTCGGCGCAGGATGTGCAGGGCGAGAACATCTCCGAGGCCAAGCAAAGCATCGAGCGCTCCATGGACCTGCTGATCACGGCTTTCGAAAACCAGTTGGACAAGCTGTTCCAGTCCGACGCGCTGGACGTCTCCGCCGATGTGGCCGCGCTGGAGGGGATGCTCAAACTCGACGGGCTGGCCGCCAGCGATTTCAAGCCCGGAAACGCAAGTTAAGGCTTCATCGAGAGGCAACAATAATACATGGTCTTTTCCGCAGAGATTCTTTATTATTAGGGTAAGAGAAACCGGAGCAGCACTTGCCCCGGTTTGGGAATATTGATCGCTCAGAGGAGGAACTTCACCATGATGAGATCCGTTTCTGTCTGGAAGCAGGAGCTGGCCGACGGCACCCACACCAGCCGTCTGGCTGCGCTGTACTGCTGCGCCCCCGAACAAACGCCCACACAGGCTGCCCGCTATGCCGCCGTGCTGGACGGGCTGGAAACCACCTTTGGCTCCCACACCGAGGCCGGGCTGTACAGTGCCCCCGGCCGCACCGAGATCGGCGGCAACCACACCGACCACCAGCACGGCCGGGTGCTGGCGGGCAGCGTCAACATTGATATGATCGCCGCTGCCGCCCCCAACAGCCTGAACCAGCTCCGCGTCCAGAGCGAGGGGTACGACCTGTGCGTCATCGATCTTTCGAACCTTGCCGCCCGCAAGGAGGAAGAGAACACCACCATGGCCCTGCTGCGCGGCGAGTGCGAAGCCTTCCGCCAGCGGGGAGCCAAGCTCTCCGGCCTTGACGTGTACATCTCCTCCAACGTGCCCAAGGGCAGCGGCGTCTCGTCCTCGGCGGCGTTCGAGGTGCTGATCGGCGTCATCCTCAACGACTGCTTCATGGCCGAAAAGGTCTCCCCCATCGCCATCGCGCAGATCGGCCAGTGGGCAGAGAATGTTTACTTCGGCAAACCCTGCGGCCTGATGGACCAGATGGCCTCCAGCGTCGGCAACATTATCACCATTGACTTTGCGGACCCTGCCCACCCCGCCGTCGAGCCGGTGCAGGTCGATTTCTCCAAGGCGGGCCTTGCGCTCTGCATTCTGGATTCCGGTGCCGACCACGCCGACCTGACCGACGAGTATGCCGCCATCCCCAGCGAGTGCCGCGCCGTGGCCGCTGTCTGCGGCGGCGAGGTGCTGCGGGATGTTCCCTTTGAGACCTTCCTCGCAAAGCTCCCGGAGTGCCGCAAGCAGTGCGGCGACCGCGCCGTGCTCCGCGCCTTCCACATCTACGCCGACAACGAGCGGGTGGCAAAACAGGTGGCCGCCCTCCGCGCGGACGATTTCGACACCTTCCTGCAGCTGGTCACCGAGTCCGGCCTGAGCAGCTGGGAGTACCTGCAGAACGTCATCCCCGCCGGGTACAAGGAGCATCAGGAGGTGGCCGTGACCATCGCCGCCGCCAAGCACTTCCTGCGCGGCAAGGGTGCCGTCCGCGTCCACGGCGGCGGTTTTGCGGGCACCGTACAGGCCTTTGTGCCGGTGGAAGAGCTGGCCCAGTTCAAGGAGCAGATGGAAGCCATCCTCGGCGCGGGCCGCTGCCATGTCCTCTCCATCCGCCCGGAAGGAGGTGCTGTCCTGTGATCTCCACTGCCATCCAACAGCTCGTCAATTACGGTCTGGACACCGGCCTCATCCTGCCGGACGATGAGATCTACATCCGCAACCAGCTGCTCATGACCATGCAGCTGGACAGCTTCACCGAGCCGGAGGGCGAGGTCTGCTACACCGACCTCGAAGCCATCCTGAAAACGTTGGTGGACGATGCGGTGGCCCGCGGCGTGTGCGAGGACAACTCCACCGCCCGCGACCTCTTCGACACCAAGCTCATGGGCGTGCTGACCCCGCGCCCCTCCATCGTCCGCGCCAACTTTGAGGAGCGGTACGAGACCGAAGGTCCCGAAGCGGCGACCAACTGGTTCTACAAGTTCAGTCAGGACACCGATTACATCCGCCGCTACCGCATCAAGCGGGATTTGAAGTGGGTCACCACGACCCCCTACGGCGATCTGGATATCACCATCAACCT
>CDYS01046348.1_pt1 | contig 11002 bp, 7 predicted proteins | sample 557491 | NCBI WGS metagenome assembly CDYS01 (sample SAMEA3182057, study PRJEB8094) | gut metagenome | biome: human; feature: gut; material: Stool; isolation source: human stools | place: Canada | collected 2012-11-26
CCCCTGCCGTGCCCAGCAGCCTTACGAGGTGTCGTATATAAAATCGAAGCAGAAGCGAAAGGGGAATACATCTCACCTTCCTCCTCTATGTTTTGCGCAGCAAAATATAGGGGAGGTGGCCGAAGGACGGAGGGGTTAGAAAAGAATAAGAAAAAAAGGAATCGACGTGTAAAAGAGGAATTAGCAAATAAGGATAAATTTATGTTACATCTTTACAATCTTCTATCGACCTAAATACAAGACAGATAAAAATCATTTATCACTATATACTCCACAACGACAGACTCGGTACTGACAATAACAAAGCAGCCGATCTCTAAAAGACCGGCTGCTCAATAACTCTATCCTTAAAAGGATCAACGAATACTTTTCATTTTAAGATTTTGTCTGATAAGGGACTGCATATGAAGTTTTTCTGTTGCAGACAACGGTTTCATTTCCGACAATTTCATCTCGTTTTTCAACAACTTTATCGACGACGGGATATTAGTATTTGCGGCTGCGGCTTGAACAGATCCTTTAAAGAAGAGAGATGCATTCCACAAATCATACCACCCTAAGCTAAAATTGCTGTCACTGGGGTCGGCATCGGCATTAAAGCAATAAAGTCCACACCAACGATCTTGCGCATACACAACCTCGTCGCCTTGTGCTTTTTCAGCGAAGTTTACATATTCAAAATTATCGGTTTCACTCTCTGGAAGTCCTGCGAAAGTGAAAATAGCGTTAACCATTCCGACATTAGTTTCTACCTGCATAACTCCCATAATTTGTAAATCAGCAATTCTAAAACCATTATCGGTCACTTCGGCTTCCAGTTGATTGGGATACCCATCCTTAAAATAGAAATGGTCTATTACAAGAGTATCAGGATTATTTGCATGTTTTAATGAAAACTCAGTATCGAATCCCATAGGTGTACTTCCGGGTTGTTGTGTTTGAAGATCATATTGATAGAACAAGAATCCGAATGTACCTGTAAAATCACTTTCTTGTGCAGCGGTATACTCCCAATAAGGAGCCGCAACGGTTTGAGTTTCTTCATCGACACCACCAACCAATGCAGCAGACACATTTCCGCCGGCATCAGCGAAAGCGCCCTCGGCAAAATCGAGGAATACATACGATACGGCTTCGTTCTCGTCGAACACTACACTTTCAGGCAAAGTAATCGTAACAGACTCATTATTGATAGCGACACTCTCGATCGTACCGTTGGCATAAGAGGTAAGGTTACCCTTCGTCACATCGTAGGTGATAGCACCGCTTCCTCGAACAACGGTCTCGTTGAAAGTCAAAACGACACTGCGTCCGCCGTTCGTAGCTTTATATAAATTACCGTCGGGAACGTTCACCAAATAAGGAGCCTCTTCGTCGGGCAATTCGACAGATGCCGAAGCCACAGCCCCGCAAACGCCTTTTTCATTGGATGCCACGGCATATACATAGTACGTAGCCCCTAAATTCTGGTTAGAAAGCGTACCGCTCACGCTGGGTTTTTCGGCAGCTTTCACCAATGTAGAACCTTCGTATTTCGCTTGCAACAACTGGTCGGGATCGACAGTCATCGCCTCGTCGGTCACAATATAAGAATAATATACGGTTCCCTCTGCCGGAGTAATGGTTACCTTGAAAGCATCCACGGCTGTTTTTTCAGCCGTCACCGTTACGGCAGGACCTTCGCCCATATCCACCGGCGTAAAGTCTTCGAATTCGGTGCAACCTGCCCCCATGAGGCAGATTGCAGAGAATAATCCTATAATATATTTTTTCATTGCTCTATGATTTTAATTATTCTTCAACTTTTGTCAATGTAAGAGTCCTTACGCCCGTGAGATAACCAACAGTCTCACCACCGGACGCAGCCGAAGCCAACACGAATGTATTTATGGCAATCGTGTTATTCGACACGTAAGCCGTCGCCGAACTTGCGCCATTGAAATCGAGGGACAAAGTATAAGTGCTACCATAAGTACCCAAATCCTGACCGGCGTTAATCGTTATCGACTTGAAATCGGCACTTACCGTACCCATTACCGATTTGTAAACAGCTCCACTCTCTGTCGGAACGATCTGCGTAAACCAAACTCGATCTATATAGTCTGCATCTTTCACGACTTCACAAGTCCAAGTGAATGTTGCACCATTGTCGTCTTCGAACGGCGATACACCCGAAGCCGTATAAGTTCCCAAGATTCCGGCAGCGGCCAGCGGGTGGTCGTCATCGCTGATGGTGACGGTAGTCGTGTAGTTCGCACCTAAATTACAGCCTTCGGGAGCAGAAAGTTTGATATCGAAACACACATCGCCATTATAATCGTCGTTATCGATAGGTTCGATCGACAGGTAAGCGACCATCTCGCCGTCAGCGGTAAACGACAAAGTATTCGACGTATTTTTCAAACGGTAATTCACACCCTCTTTCGCAGCGTTTTTACCGGCATAGGCAGTCGTATCGATTTCAAAACCCACCGACACATCGAGCCCTTTGGAAGCCACCAATGAAATGGGGATTTTAACCTCTCTAGCTGCATTCTCGGCTATGGAAGTGGTCTTGCTGTCAAAAGCCACGAATGCATCTTTGTCGCTGAACATAGGAGTATCCACCGATTGGCACGAAGCTAACACCCCTCCTACAACAGCCGCATATATAAATTTACTTATTTTCATAATTGTCTTCTATTAAAATTTATTTGCTTTGATAACCGGGATTCTGATCCATGTTTTTGTTATTCAAAATATCGTTCTCGGGAATTGGCAATGCCCAACGATAGCTCGGGAAATCGATATTTTTCGTGAGCGGATCCAAGTCGTAATCGGTCCGAACCAACGACTTCTGCAATCGTTTCATATCGAAGAATATATGGCCCTCGAACAAGAACTCCTTGCGGCTTTCCTCGAACAGGTTATCGAGCGTCACCGTGGCGTAAGCCTCGGCATTACGGTTCGTGGCTACGCGGTTCAAATCGTCGATAGCGGTTACGCCCGATACCGTGGCTCCACGGTAAATAGCCTCCGAACGTATCAGATACATTTCCGAGATACGCAACACCGGCACGTTATTGTAGGCCAGCAGGCCGCCTTTGCCGGGATACTTGGTCGACCAGCGGTAGCCCGGATATCTGCTGTTGGTTTTCGTCAATCCGGTCAGGCGCACATCGGTTGCGTCATACAAATCGATAAGGTCGTTCGACACACGAACGTCGCCGTAACCGGCTCCACCTGCAACTTCGGGTGCTGTCAAGTAGTCTCCGAGGTCACTGCGGCTGCCGTCGCTCTGGGATACGTAAACTTCAAATATGATTTCGCTGCCCGATTGGGGGGCTACGTCTACCGAGCCGTCCCACATCGATACGAAGCGGTCGCCCGAAAGCAGACGAAAACGCCCGTTCTTGATCACTTTCGTCGCATAATCGGCGGCCAACTGCCAATCTTCGTGGTGCAGATACACCCGTGCCATCAAGGCTTGGATAACCGGTTTCGTCACCGTGGCCACGACATCTTTCACCCCGGCGCGCACATAGCTGTCGCTCATCAGGCGTTCGGCTTCCACCAAGTCGGGTATAATGAGGTTTTCATACACTTCCGCTACCGTGTTACGGGAGGGACGGGCCGAGAGGTCGTCCTTCAACACGATGGGCACACCCATCGCTTCTACTCCGGTAATACCGTTTGCCTTGATATAACCGTAGGGTTGGGCGTAAACTCGTACCAAATCGAAGTAAGCCAAAGCACGCAAGAACAAATTCTCGGCTTTGATGTTGTTGATTTGCTCGTCGCTTACCCCGTCGCGCGAGAATTTTCCTTCGTTAATCGCCGTGAGTGCTTTATTACAGCCCAGTATCGCGCTATATGCGCTCGACCAAAGACCCATCGTGCTGGTCGAAGTATAGTTCCATGCCGGTTCCATACGCATACGTCCTGTATTGACCGGGCCTACCATACCGTTGCCGCACATCACGTCGAATGTCAACGGGAACGATGCCCCATACCACGAGATGACTGCCCGATAGTTACCCGCCGTCGCTCCGTCGATCCCTTCAAAGGTCGACAGAGCCAATTCGTCTGACTGATCCATAGGCGGCTCCTTCGTCAGGAAGTCCTCGCAGGAAGAAAGAGCCAACGCTAAAACTGCTATCGATAAAATTATTTTTTTCATTGTAACAATTCTTTTTTAATTGATTAGAAAGTAATATCCACACCCACGATCATCGAACGGGTCATCGGGTAACTGATGATGGTAGCACCCGAGGTTCCGTGTTCGGGATCCCAGTAGTTCATGTTGTGGAACGTATAGAGGTTCAATGCGCTGGCATAGATGCGGACACCGCTCATCAATGCCTTTTTGGTCCATTTCGAAGGCAAGCTGTATGCCAGCGTAATATCCTTGATACGCAAGTAGCTGCCATCTTCGAGATAACGGGTAGAAATAGCAGAGCTGTTGCTCGAATTGTTGTAAACCGGTTTCGGCAATACATTGGTGTCGCCCGGTTTCTTCCAATAGTTCAAGGCGCCTTTCCAAATGTTCGAATCGCCGTAAGAGCCGTCTGCTTCGAACAACGAACGGTCTTGGTTCAACACCTTGTTACCATAGCGGGCTTCGAGCTGAATGCCCAGCGATATGCCTCTCCAAGAAAGCTCGGTATTGAAACCGCCCGTCCACAGAGGTTCGGGAGAACCGGCATTGATACGACGAGCCTCTCCGTAATTCTCGGTCAACAGCCCCTCTTCGTTACGCCACAACGCGTTACCGTTCTGAGGATTCACCCCCGCATAGTCATACAACCAATAGGTATAAAGCTGTTCGCCCTTGACATAACGCAAAGTCGTTCCTATAAAATCCTGACCCGGAGCAAGTTCGAGCACTTTCGAACGGTTGGCCGCAAAGTTCACGCCGGCCGTCCATTTGAAGTCGTTGGTATTGAAAATCTCGGCATCCAACTGAACCTCCACACCGCTGTTGCGAATCTTACCCACGTTCTGGGCCTGCGAAGCAAAACCGGTCGTATAGGGCAGAGGAGACGCGATCAACATATCCTCGGTACGACGGGTATACCAGTCGATAGAACCGTTCAAACGGTCGAACAGACGGAAGTCGATACCGATATTGTGAGTCTTGTTGGTCTCCCAAGTCAATTTGCGGTTCTGCAACTGAGAAGGCAACTGACCGGTAATACCGTTGTACACGACATCGGAGTACAGACCGTAGTGAGCGTAGGATGCAATATTGTCGTTACCGTTCACACCATAGCTGTAACGCAATTTCAATTGATTAAGTACAGATTTGATATCCTGCATGAAATCTTCGTTGTGAATATTCCACGAAGCGCTGGCAGCCCAGAAAGTACCCCAACGTCTGTCGGGACCGAACTTAGAGCTACCGTCCGTACGAATAGAACCTTTTACATAATAACGGCCTTTGTAATTGTATTCGGCTACACCGAAGAAAGAAACCATCGCCGCTTCGGTAAGACCGTCACCCACTCGTTGGTCTTCTACCGAGACACCCACAGAGTGGTAGGGACGTTGCTGGTTCACATGATAAGATATACCTTGCAAGAAAGAAGACTCATATGCATTGGCTTCCTGACCGATCAACACATTCACCGAATGGTCGTCGTTGAACAGGTCGTCATAAGCGATCGTATTCGAAGTAGTCAATATGCGATATTGGCTCTCGGCCGTGTTCAAAGAAGCTCCGTAAGAGGCAGTGTTCACGAAAGCCGGACTGTAAGCGCGGCTGGTAGTCGTGGCATACTCGATAGAGTTGTTGGTACGGAACGTCAGTTGCTTGATCGGTTTCCATTCCAAATAAACGGTTCCGTTGAATTTATACTGCTTGTCGTATTTGTCTTGTTCGCGAATAGCGGCGATCGGGTTCACGTTGAACACGAAAGGCAAATCGAAGTTGTAGCTTCCGTCCTCGTTGTAAGCGTTCATGGTCGGAGCCAAAGCCATACCCGAATAGAAGGGGTTCGTAGGAGCCAAACCGCTATCGCCCAACAAACTATTTTGCACATCGGAAACCTTCATATAACCGCCATGCAGACGAGTTCCCATTTTCAACCATTTGTTCAACTCGGTATCGAGGTTCGCGCGAATCTGCATCTTCTCGAAACCTACGGTCGGCACGATACCGTTCGTTTTATTATAAGACAATGAAGTATAGTAAGTAGTCTTGCCCGCACCGCCCGAAGCGATCAGCTCATACTCTTGCAAGCTGCCGTTACGCGTCAACTCTTTCATCCAGTTGGTCGCGCGTCTGCCGGCCATAGCCTGCGGAAAATAATACTCCGACAAGGGATCATCGGGATTATACCCGGCATTGATACGGGCATCGCGTTGATATTGCACATACTCTTCGAGGTTGGCCATGCCGAAGTCATTGTCATTGGCAAGCGTGGACACACCGTAGCGGGCACGGGCGGTAATCTTGGATTTCCCCGATTCTCCCGATTTGGTGGTAATCAAAATCACACCGTTGGCAGCACGCGAACCATAGATAGAAGCGGCAGCGGCATCCTTCAACACCGTCACCGAAGCTATATCGCTGGGGTTGATCAAGGCAATCGCGTTCATACTGTTGGAAAGTCCGCCTACATCACCGCTTTCCACGGGAATACCGTCGACCACATACAAAGGGTTGTTACCGGCGCCGATAGAACTGGTTCCGCGCACCCGAATCGTAGCCACAGATCCCGGTTGCCCGTTGCTCGACGAAACCGACACACCGGCCATTTTACCGGAAAGCATCTTGTCCACCGAAGTCTCGGGGATAGAAGCCAGATCATCACCATCGACAGTCGCGATAGAACCGGTTTTGGCCTCCTTCCGTATCGTCTGGTAACCTACCACCACGACATCGTCGAGAGTATGATCGGCAGAATTCAATTTAACGACCATACCATTACGCGCAAAAACCTCCTGTTTTTCCATACCGATGTAGGAAATAACCAAAGTTCTCGATGCCCCGGCAGGGATCTTGATTGTAAACTTACCGTCCGTGTCGGTAATAGTAGAAGCATTCGCGCCCTTCACCAAGATAGACGCACCGATAACCGGCTCGTCATTCTCTGCCGACAACACCGTACCGGAGATACTCGTTTGAGCCACCGCTAACGAAATGCCAGCCAACAGAGCGCACAATAACAATGTTAATTTTCTCATACGACTGAAATTAAATTTAAATAAACGATTATTCCTTCTTCTTTTTTCACATTACACACACTCGACAATCTTTGTCAAGTTTTTTTTCATTACACACTACTAACACTAAAACTTTTCTTTCCTTTTTTAACCTTATTATATATATAAAACTTAATAAAAATAGCGAATCTCTATGCTCAAATCAACTTCTCATAGAAGTATTCAGCATGCAAAGATAACAAAAAAAACATCAATATAAAAATCAAATTGAAAGAAAACATACCTTTCGGGCTTTCTTTTTGATAAAACCCATTCTCTTTTTTCGGAGATTCATAAATATACATTTTTCACAACAAGACTAACTTATTAAGAAACAATATAATAGATAATTCTTAATTTAATTATAAAATAATACGAGAAACAAGGAATATTCTATGTTAATAAAATATAAAACAAGACGTACTATAATCGTATTATCGCCAAATAGCGCTAATCTTATCAAAATTTTAACTCAATTCGTTTATTCAATTAACATTCGATACTTCTCCCCCACCTCCCCTGCCGTGTCCCGTAACATTACAAGGTATCACGTATAAAATCGGAGCAGAAGCGAAAGGAAAATACCTCTCCTCCTCTGCCGTGCCCCGTAGCATTACGGGGTGTTTTGTACAGCAAAATATAGGGGAGGTGTCCGCAAGGACGGAGGGGTTGAAAAAACAAAGGGGTTGAAAAAACAGCGACAGTAACAAAATCAAATCTCACACACTCCCCTTGCCGTGTCCCGCAGCATTGCGGGGTGTTTTGCACAGCAAAATATAGGGGAGGTGTCCGCAGGACGGAGGGGTTAATAAAACAGAGGGGGTTAGAATACAAGCAAAAGCAACAATCCCCGATTCCGCCTTTATCGGGCGGTGAAGTCGCAAGGAAGACGGAGGGAAAAGGGCGAGGACTGTTTGAGCGGAGCGAGTTCCGCAGACCCCGACGGCGACCGTAGCGACAAGCCAAAAGCCCGATAACTGCGGCGGCGCTTCTTGGTTCGTTCTTCTCGCTGCTGAGAAGAATGAACAAATAACGTAAATTAGTGTAACAAGGACTTTCTTTGACAGGGAAAGAAAGTCCTTTGTATCCCCCCCTACCCAGCCTCACGAGCAGAAAAAAACAGCCCCATTCCGAAAACACAAGCGTATAAAAAGGGAGTTGAAAAATAAAAGAAAATAGACAAAATCGCCCCATTAGTATAAATCTGAGAAAAAAAAGAACCGTTCATGCATGCATACACATTCTCTTTTGTACTTTTGTCTAAAATTTTAAGCTGTGAATCTTATCATCGATCAAGGAAACTCGATAACCAAAATGGCACTCTTTCGGGCAGGACGATTGCAAAATGTCTATTTCTACCCGAAATGGGACTCAACGACCGTTATTGACTTCTTGGATGCTCACGAAGTCGATGCCGCCATATTCTCGACAGTGACCGAGTACGATCCCCAAGCCATAGCGATACTGCAACAGCGACTACCCTACTTTTTAAAATTCGACCATTCATCGGAACTCCCCATTAAAATAGGATATGCCACCCCCGAAACATTAGGTCTGGACAGAATCGCCGCAGTAGTGGGAGCCGTCATGCAATGCCCCGACAAAGCAGTGCTCATCGTCGATGCAGGCACATGCGTCACCTACGATCTACTCACCGCCGACGGTACGTTTGCCGGCGGAAACATAGCACCGGGCATCCGATTGAGATTACGGGCCATGCACGAACACACGGGAAAACTCCCCCTCATCGACGATGCAGGAGAGACACCCGAAATAGGATTCAGCACCGAAACCGCCATGCGGGCAGGAGCTGTGCTCGGCGTCGCTTATGAAATAGAAGGATATATAGCCCGGTTAAACAAGGTTTATCCCGACCTTTTCGTTTTTTTAACAGGGGGAGATGCCTTAAAATTGGCTGCAAAAATAAAAAGTCGCATCTTTGTGGACGAAAACTTGGTACTAACCGGCTTAAACAGAATCTTACAAGAAAATGCTAAAATATAAAATTCTCTTTATCTGCTTGTCGATAGGGCTCGTCGCCTTTGCCCAAAACGGGACAAGCTCGCCCTATTCCAGATTCGGATATGGTATTTTGGGTGACAACGCCATAGGCGCTCAACGAGCTATGGGTGGCGTAGGATATGCCTTGCACAACAATCGGCAAATCAATGTGATGAACCCGGCTTCCTATGCAAGCATGGATTCGCTCACTTTTCTTTTCGATATAGGACTCACCTATCAAAATACAATCACCAGAGAAGGCTCGCTAAAAGAAAACAGCCAAAGCGGGTCGCTCGACTACATCGTCATGCAGTTTCCATTGGGACGATACATGGCCGGTAGCGTGGGGCTCCTGCCCTATTCCAATGTAGGCTACTCTTTCATAACCGGCATAGACAACGGCTCGGATAGCCGGTCGGGCGATGGCAACATCTCACAAGCCTATGTGGGAGTAAGCGGTAGACCCTTCAAAGGATTCTCGATAGGAGCCAACATCAGCTACCTCTTCGGGAACCTCTCCAATACCAACACCGGAATACCGGGTAACGGCGGCAGCAGCGTCGTTTTCGAAACCATGCTCAAAGTACGCGACTACCATTTATCGTTCGGCGCCCAATACGCCATAGAATGGAACAAAAAGCATACCATCACGCTCGGTGCGGTTTATTCCCCCGGGAAAGCCCTATTGGGTAGAGCATACCGCAGTACCTACGATGTAAGCTCCAACACGGCGACCACCGCCGATACCCTGAAAATGAAAAATAATTATTCATTGGCCTCGACATACGGCGGCGGTATCAGTTACAACTACGACAAACGCCTTACCATAGCGGCCGACGTAACCTACCAGAATTGGGCCGACGCCAAATTTACGAATCTCACCGCCGGACAATTACAATCTTCCAAAGGACAATTCAATAACCGATTAAAAATAGCGTTAGGAGCCGAATTCCGTCCGAAAAACATGGGAGGAAACTATTTCGAACACGTCAACTACCGGGCAGGTATCTTCTACAATCGCTCTTATCTGAAAATAAACGGGAACGATATGGACGAAATCGGAGCCACTTGCGGTTTCGGTTTTCCCCTTGCCACAGACAAATCGGTAGTCAACGTATCGTTCGAGTACATCAATCGCCAATGCACCCCCGTTAAACTCATTACCGAAGACCATTTCAGAATATCGGTAAGCCTCACTTTTAACGAAATGTGGTTCTGGCAACGCAAGTTCGAATAAAATTCTACTACCCATAAAAACGACGAAGCGATTGCGTCAAAACTAAGAAGCTGTTTTAAATTTATTCCGAGACAGATTGAGCCCTATGTTGAAGCGGATTGGAGTCCGAGATATGCAGTCAATAGCGGGCTATTGACAAAAATCAAGGGATTCAAGATGCGAGACAGGGGCTCAACATGGCCGGAACATACCTGCTTGCAATGATAATATTATTTCTCAATAAATTTAAAACAGCTTCTAAATGACCCTTCTGAAAAGTCACAGATTGTAACCGCTAAACCCCAAAGAGCCGTATCAAAACTCTGTTTCGAGCAATGATACGGCTCTTCCTTCGTAAAATTGTTTTTACCTCCTTCTTACCTTTTTAGGCTGCCCGAATTTTCATCTAATCTCTCCCCCTGTTCATCTGGACTACCCCAAAAACTAAAATACAAAAAACTATTATCCTCCTCCCCTGCCGTGTCACGTAGCATTGCGGGGTGTCACGTATAAAATCGGAGCAGAAGCGAAAGGAAAATACATCTCACCCTCCTCCTCTGTGTTTTGCGCAGCAAAATATAGGGGAGGTGTCCGAAGGAC
>CDYS01004574.1_pt1 | contig 10544 bp, 9 predicted proteins | sample 557491 | NCBI WGS metagenome assembly CDYS01 (sample SAMEA3182057, study PRJEB8094) | gut metagenome | biome: human; feature: gut; material: Stool; isolation source: human stools | place: Canada | collected 2012-11-26
TAATATTAGATTTAGTAGATAAAGAATTAACAAGAATAATAGCTAATGATGAAACAACATATGCAGAAATTGAAAAAGATATTAAAAATATGCAGTTAGATTCTGATATAAAATTAGAACTGAAAAAAGGAGAAACAGTATTAGACATATATGATTTAGAAACTCAATTAGAAAAAGCAGACAATAGAAAAGTATGGCTAAAATGTGGTGGATTTATAACAATAGATAAAACAGAAGCATTAACAGCAATAGATGTAAATTCTGGAAAATATGTAGGAACAAAAGATTTAGCAAAAACAATATTTACGGTAAACAAAGAAGCTACAGTAGAAATAGCAAAACAAGTAAGGTTAAGAGATATAGGTGGAATAATAATAATTGATTACATAGATATGGAAAATAAAGATGATAAAGAAAAAATATTAAAAGAACTAGAAGAAAATTTAAAAAAGGATAGATCTAAAACTCAAGTAATAGGATTTACACCATTAGACTTACTTGAAATGACAAGAAAACATATGTGGAGCAATGATTAATAAAAAGGAGCAATAATGAAAGTAGGATTTATATCATTAGGTTGTAATAAAAATTTAGTTGATACAGAAAAAACAATAAGTATATTCAAGGAGAACAATTATGAAATAGTAAACAATCCAAAGAAAGCAGACATTATAGTAATAAACACATGCGGATTTATACAACCAGCAAAGGAAGAAGCAATAAATACAATATTAGAAATGGCAGAATATAAAAAACAAAGATGCAGATATTTAATAGTAATGGGATGCCTGGTAGAAAGATATAAACAAGAATTAGAAAAAGAAATTCCAGAGGTAGACTTATTTATAAAATATAGTGAATATAAAACACTATGGAGCAAAGTTCAAGAATTAATAAAAAAAAGAGAAGAAAATGTAAACTTTGAAGAGTGGCAGGACAGAGTTATTACAACAGGAGAAACAACAGCATATTTAAAAATTGCAGACGGTTGCAGTAACAGATGCACCTATTGTGCTATTCCATATATTCGTGGACCTTTAAAAAGCAGAAAATTTGAAGAAATAATAGAAGAAGCAAAAAAACTAGCAAAACGCGGATATAAAGAAATAATACTAACAGCCCAAGATACAACAAAATATGGTACAGATATTTATGGAAAATCAAGACTGGCAGAATTACTAACAGAAATATCTAAAATAAAAGAAATAAAATGGATTAGATTTCTATATTCTTATCCAGAAACAATTGATGATGAACTAATAAAAGTAGTAAAAGAAAATGAAAAAGTATGCAAATATTTTGATATACCAATACAACACATCTCTAACAATGTTTTAAAAAGAATGAATAGAAAAAGCAATGGGGAAGGCATAAGAAAATTGATAGAAAAGTTGAGAAAAGAGATACCAGAAGTTATAATAAGAACAACTGTTATGGTAGGTTTTCCTGGAGAAACAACGGAAGATTTTGACGAATTATATGAGTTTATACAAGAAACCAAATTCGACAAAATGGGAGCTTTTAGCTATTCTAAAGAAGAAAATACACCTGCTGAAAAATTAAAAGAGCAAATCCATCCAGCAACTAAAAAAAGCAGGTATAATAAAATAATGCAGTTACAAAAAGAATTAATAGAACAAAAATTAAAAAAGTATATAGGAAAGAAACTAGAAGTTTTAATAGAAAATAAAACATTTGATTCTAAATATTATGTAGCAAGAAGCTATATGGAAGCACCAGAAACAGATGAAGTGATATACATAAAAAATACACAAGAATTAGAAATAGGGCAATTTACAAATTGCGAGATTACAGATGTAAAAGAATATGATTTAATAGGAAAAATATAAATAACATCCCCCCTTAAATGTCGAAAAATGTAGGCAAAGCTCTAAATAAGGAGAGCGATTTTTGTTGCTTATTGGCAGATACAGTGATAAAATCAGAGACAGTAAGGGGGGATTATATGCAACTAGTACAAGATATTTATAAAATAATAGAAAATGGAGAATTCATAAAATGGTTAATAGTTACAATAATTACTTCTTTAGCAATAGCATTAACAAATACATTAATATATATTAAACTGTTTAGTGTAGAAGTTAAAAACAAAAAGAATATTGCAATAGTTACTATAATAGAAGCTTTTTTCAAATGTATATATTCTATGACAATTCCAATTTACGCATATAGAATAGTATGCTTATTAACAGAAATAGCAATTTATAAAATATATTTTAAACAGAAAATTGAAAAATGTATATTAGGGGCAACAATAAATTCTATTATTATAGTATTCTCAGAAGCTATATTTTCTAAAATCTTATGTTTAACTTATGAGAATATAAAAATATATATGGAAGGTATATATAATTACAAATACAAATTTAGTCTTTTTATACTTATAGTAATAAGTAGAATAATTATTTACTATATAGTAAATAAAAAGAATATAAAGGTAAAAATAAGAGAAGACTTAAACAAAAGAGAAAGAGCAACACTAATAGCAATATCTATTATAGGAGAAATAGTTATTTACTTTAATGTAATAGAAATGACAATATTTATATCAAACTTTCCATACGAGATATTTATAATGGATATTATAGCATTAATCGCATATTTTTATATAAGCATAAGCAACTTTTCTAAAATGGTAAAATTAGAAAAACAAGCAACAAGAATTCATAATTTAGAAGCATACAATAAAACATTATCTATTATGTATGATAGTATAAGAGGATTTAAACATGATTATGCAAATATGTTACAAGCATTATCAGGTTATGTATTAACAGGAGAAATTGATAAAATAAAAACAGTGTGTGATACTATGCTAGATGAGTGTGTAGAAGTAAATGAAATGGGAATATTAGACCCAAACATTATAAATGATCCGGGAGTATATAGTATATTGACAACCAAATACATAATCTATGCCACCACAATTTCTATACATTTCTACTGCATATCCTTCTTGTAGTAATTCACATAAAGTACTTGCGGAAAATGTAATATTATGGTAAAATAGCAGATAGAGGTATTGAAAAATTAGAAAGTGGGGTATAAATATGGATTGGATAAAAAAAATAAACGAAGATATAACACGACACAGAACTGTCATACCAAGAAAAACAGACCGATGGTTTGAAGATTATGCTTTTCTTATCTCTTATGGCGTCGATGGCAAAATTATACCAGTTGGAGACATTGTTACCTATCAACAATTTGGCAAGGATTCATTAAGTATTCAAGAATTCATAAAATTGTCGGATGAAGCTCAGAAAGAAGCAATGGAAGCAGTATTTTCTAACGAAAAAGGAGATTTGGAATTAAGAATTTCTGTTGGTAGATTAATGGAATTAAGAGATATGTTAAAAGAATGTGCTACAGAAAAATTAGTAGATAATGAAGAAATATCATCATTACCAAGTCTTCCACTAGATGATATGGGAGCAACTATCGAAAGTATTAACGGAAATTCTACTAGAACACTGTTAGGTAATAATTATAGTATATATCCTTTTAAAATAAGAAATGATTATGCAAGAACAAGAGAAATAGATACATCAAATGACTTAGAAAGATAATAATTAATATTATATGAGAGCTCATTTTATATAGTGAGTTCTCGTATTTTTTTTAGCAATATATTAATTTTCTAAAAATAACATCTTCTGCTATATGCTTATAATTATTCAAGAGTCCATTCCATTTTTTAGAGTCCATATTTTCCAATTTGATATTCTTTTTCATATTTTTTTATTTTTATATTGAAAACATATTTATAAATAGGATAAAATAGAAATACAAATAAACTTTACAAGGAGGAAGAAATGGAAAAAATAAGAGGTTTTGAAATAGCAAAAGGATTTGAAAAAGAGGGAATAAACCTACCAGAAAGAAAAACAAAAAATTCTGCAGGATATGATATAGAAGCAGCAGAAGATTGTATAATACCATCTTTTAAATTAGGACAAGCTCCAACCTTAATAAAAACGGGATTAAAAGCATATATGCCAGATGATGAATATTTAATGCTTTGTAACAGAAGTTCAAACCCAAAGAAAAAAGGATTAATCCTAGCAAACAGTATAGGAATAGTAGACAGTGATTATTACGAAAATCCAGACAATGATGGACATATAATGTTTGCATTTTTCAATGTAAAAGCAGAGGATACAATAATAAAAAAAGGTGATGTAATAGGACAAGCCATATTTCAAAAATATTTAATAGTAGACAATGATAACGCAGAAGGAGATAGAATTGGAGGATTTGGCTCAACAAGCAAATAGAAAAAATAAATGGTAAAAGTTTTGACTTTTACCATTTTTTGTTGTATAATAGTATTGTAGTTCAATAAGAGACTCTAAATCCTTTATTAACTTCAGAAAGGAGAGAATTATACATGTTTAATGTAGGCGATAAAATAGTATATCCTATGCACGGAGCAGGAAGAATTGATGCAATAGAGGAAAAGAACATATTAGGAGAGAATCAATCATATTACATACTAAAAATGCCTGGAGAGGTAAAGGTTATGGTACCAATAGATAAAGCAGAGCAAATTGGAGTTAGAAATATTATAGATAAAGAAGAAGCAGGAAAAGTTATTGCAGTTCTAGAAGAAAACGAAACTGCAATGTCAGACAAATGGAACAAAAGATATAGAGACAATATGGATAAAATGAAAAGTGGAGACATATATGAAGTAGCAGATGTTGTTAGAAATTTGAGTTTTAAACAAAAAGAAAAAGGCCTATCAACAGGAGAAAAGAAAATGCTAAGTAATGCTAAACAAATATTAGTTAGTGAATTAGTTTTAGCAGAACAAGCTTCACAAGATGAAATTGAAAATTTAGTAAACAATAAAATAGAATTATCATTTGAGGAAAATAAATTACCACAAGAAGAAGTTGACTTAAATAAAAATGTAGTAAGCAAATTTATACCATTTGATGATAGTTCAACAAATGTTTAATTAATTGAATATTAGAATAAAACATAAGAAAGAAGACGTAAAATCGTCTTCTTTTGCGTGATAGCAATATAGTATTATGGCTAAAAAAAATAAATATATAAAAGGGTATAAGAACAATAATATATAAATAAAGGAAGGATTAACCTATTTTATGTCGAATAATATATAAAGGAAAGGTAAGAAAAAATTGGTACGTTATAGTGAAGAATTGATAGAAGAAATTAAAAACAGCAATGATATAGTAGATGTAATATCACAATATGTTAATTTAAAAAGAAGCGGTAGAAATTTCTTTGGGTTATGTCCTTTTCATAAAGAAAAATCACCTTCTTTTTCTGTATCGCCAGATAAACAGATATTTCACTGCTTTGGTTGTGGAGCAGGTGGAAATGTGATACACTTTATTAGTAAAATAGAAAACGCTGATTTTAAGGAAGCAATAGGAATATTAGCTAATAGGGCTGGAATAGAATTACCAACATTAAATAATTATGAAGACAATAAAACAGCATTATTAAAAAGCAAAGTGTATGAGATAAATCAAATAGCTGCTGAGTTTTATCATCAAAACCTATATAAGCCAACGTCCAAGATTGGACAAGAGTACATAAAAAAAAGAAAATTAGATAATAGAACATTAAAATCCTTTTTGATAGGGTATTCTGGTAATTTTGATGAATTATATAGAATTTTAAAACAAAAGGGATTTACAGAGGAAGAAATACTGGCATCAAGTTTAGTAAATAAAACAGATGACGGAAAATATATAGATAGATTTAGAAAAAGGGTAATGTTTCCTATACAAGACACAAGAAATAAAGTAATTGCTTTTGGCGGTAGGGTAACAGATGACAGTAAGCCTAAATATATAAATTCACCAGAAAACATAGTGTACAGTAAAGCCAGACATCTTTTTGGACTTAATGTAGCTAAAAGAGGAGAATTAAAAAATATTATAATAGTAGAAGGCTATATGGACGCAATTTCTTTATATCAAAGAGGAATTACAAATGTAGTTGCCTCACTTGGGACAGCTTTAACAGAGGCGCAAGGACGTTTATTAAGAAGATATAGTGAAAGAGTTACAATAGGATATGATTCTGATGGGGCAGGTCAAGCAGCTACATTAAGAGGATTAGAAATATTGCAGAACATTGGTTGTGACGTTAGGATATTGCAAATATCAGGTGCAAAAGACCCAGACGAATATGTAATAAAATACGGACCAGAAAGATTTTTAAAATGCGTAGAACAGGCAATTTCGCTTGTGGAATTTAAGGTAAAAATGTTAAAACAATCACTAAATCTGGACAATATAAATGATAAGATTAAGTTTTTAAATCAGGTTGCCAAAATTCTTTCAAATGTTACAAATAGTATAGAAAGAGAGCTATATGTTGAAAAGATAGCAAATGAATATAATGTGTCAAAAGAAGCAATATATGGAGAAGTAAACAAATTAATTTATGCTAAAAATACAGGCGAAAAAACACTGGAAAAACCAATAGTTAAAAAGGAAATAAAAAAAGAAAAACAAGAAATAGATAGTTCGACAACAAAAAGGGAAAACCTTATAATTTACCTATTAATAAATTATCCACAGGAAAGCTATAAAAAAATAAAAAGTGTAATATCTGAAAATGATATGAAATTAGAAGAAAACCAGAAGATATTAAAAAAAATGTATGAAGAAATAGAAAAAGGAAATATTAATATAGATATATTAAATTATTTTGAAGAACAAAACATAATAGATCATATCTCTGGAATAATGTCATATGATTTTGAAATATCAGATTTAAACAAATGTATAGAAGATGTGGTAAATACATATGAAAAAGATAAACTTATAAACAGAAGACAGGAAATATTAGACATTATTAAAAATGGGCAAGGTTTTTCAGAAGAAGAATTAAATAATTTAGAAGATGAATTAAGCAATATAGTTATAAAGTTAAAAAAATAGTAAAGGCAAATGCCTTGAGAAAGGAAAGAAATAGAAATGGATGAAAAAGATACAGAAATAACTAAAAAAACAGTAGATGAAGCAGCAAAAAAGAAAGCATTAGATATTGTAGAAAAGGCAAAGCAAAAAGGAAAAATTACCTATGCAGAACTTGCAAATGAACTAGATGACACAAATCCAGAAAATATAGATAAAGTATTTGATGCATTTGAAGATTTGGGAGTAGACATTTTAAAAGAAGATTCAGAAGAACCAGATTTTGAGGATTTACAAGAGGTTGAGGAAGTCAAAGTAGAAGATATAGATATAGGCAACATGGACGGAATAAGTGTAGATGACCCAGTAAGAATGTATCTAAGAGAAATAGGAAAAATACCTTTACTATCATATGAAGAAGAAATAGAATTGGCAAAAAAAGTATTAGATGGAGATGAAGACGCTAAAAAAAGATTAGCAGAATGTAACCTTAGATTAGTTGTTAGTATAGCCAAAAAATACGTTGGAAGAGGTATGCTATTTTTAGATTTAATACAAGAAGGAAATATGGGCTTAATAAAAGCTGTAGAAAAATTTGACTATAGAAAAGGGTACAAGTTTAGTACTTATGCAACATGGTGGATAAGACAAGCAATAACAAGAGCAATAGCAGACCAAGCAAGAACTATAAGAATTCCAGTTCACATGGTGGAAACAATCAACAAATTAATAAGAACATCAAGACATTTATTACAACAAATGGGCAGGGAACCAACGCCAGAAGAAATTGCAGCAGAAATGGAATTACCTGTAGAAAGAGTAATGGAGATACAAAAAATAGCACAAGATCCAGTATCTTTGGAAACTCCAATAGGAGAAGAAGATGATAGCCATTTAGGAGATTTTATACAGGACGAAGATAGTCCGGCTCCACAAGATTCAGCTGCATATACATTATTAAAAGAGCAATTGGCAGAAGTTATGGGAACTTTAACACCAAGGGAAGAAAAAGTATTAAGACTAAGATTTGGATTAGAAGATGGAAAAGCGAGAACATTAGAAGAAGTTGGAAAAGAATTTATGGTTACTCGTGAGAGAATAAGACAAATAGAAGCAAAGGCATTAAGAAAATTAAGACATCCAAGTAGAAGCAAAAAGCTTAAAGATTATATGAATTAAGCCATAGGTCTTGACATTATTCACATAATATGGTAAACTTATAATAATAATGTGTAAAAACCTAATGGAGGTGAAAATTCTTAAAGAGATTTAAGAAGGTAATATGGAAAATAAAAAAGAAGGAATATTAAAAAAATTTTGGAGTAAATTAAAAAATTTTTGGAATAAATTAAAAAATTTTTGGAGCATCTTGGGAACTGATGTTAAGTATGATAAAATTACAGATGAGGGATTTCAAGAAGAAATAGACAAGAGAGGTATGAAAGCATTACAAGATAACTCAGCAGAAAAGTGTGCAGAAAAAGTTCTACAACCTGAAATAGATAGCAGATTTAGAGCTGCATTAATTGGTGAAGCATTGAATCCTTATATAATTAAGCATAGAGAAGAGAGATTAAGGGAAAGAGCAAATGCAAGGAGAGAGGCTAATGAAGAAAAAAGAGATGGCAACGAAATAGAATAATTATTTTTATGGAAAATTGAATATGATATAAAAAATGTGGGGCGATTTAATCGGGCGATTAAAATCGCCCCTACACAAATTCTGCAATAAAGAATTAGTATTGATATTTTTTACAATTGGAACCGTAAAAAATAGTTGCATTTTTGGATTAACTATGGTAAAATTATACTGTTATTTAAAAAAGACTAAAAAATTAGGAGAGTGTAACAAATGGAAGTAGTAAAATATATAGTTTTGGCAATTTATGCTATAGTTTGTATAGGATTAATAATTTTAACAACAATACAAACAAGTGATGATAAAGGCGTTTCTGGAACAATAACAGGTTCTTCTACAAATAATTTCTTTGACCAAAATAAGGGAAGAACAAGAGAAGGCAAATTAAAAAAATGGACTATAATTTTGGGAATATTATTTGGAGTATTATCAATAGTATTAGGAATTTTATTTGTTGTATAATATAATTTTGAGGTTTAAGCGGTAGATAACATCTACCGCTTAAAAAATGGAAGGAATAAATTAAACAATGTTAAAAAAGAAAAAAGAAAATTTAGAAAATTGTATAAAAGGTGTATTTAAAGGTAATGAAAAGGGATTCGGATTTGTAAAAATAGATGGTCAGGATGAGGAAATATATATATCAAGAGGTAATACCAAAGATGCAGTAAATGGAGATGAAGTATTAATAAAAATAATAGATGATACTGTAGAGGAAAACAGAAAAGAAGGCAAGATTGTAAAAACTATAAACCACAAGAGGAATGAAATAGTTGGAACATTTACCAAGAGAAAAAATTTTGGATTTGTAGTGCCAGATGATAGAGAATTTAATACAGATATATTTATATCAAAAAAAAGTTTTAATAAGGCTAAAAATAATCAAAAAGTTGTAGTTAAAATTACAAAATTCCCACAAGGCAATAAAAGTGCAGAGGGAGAGATAACAGAGATTATAGGTGGAATTAACGAAGCAGGAGTAGATATGTTGTCCTTAATAAAGGAATACAATTTACCGTATGAATTTCCAGATGATGTTATTTTAGAAGCCAAAAAAGTGGAAAACAAAATTACAAAAAAAGATTTACAAAATAGACTAGATTTAAGAAGTAAAAATATTTTTACCATAGATGGAGAAGATGCAAAAGACTTAGATGATGCAATCTATGTAACAAAATTGGAAAATGAAAATTATGAGTTAGGTGTAAGCATTGCAGATGTAAGCCACTATGTTGCAGAAAACTCTAAATTAGACCAAGAAGCAATTATAAGAGGTACAAGTATATATATGTTGGACAGAGTAATACCAATGTTGCCAAAGGAGTTATCTAATGGAATATGCAGTTTAAATGTAAATGAAGATAGACTGTGTTTATCGGTAATTAGCGAGATTACGCCAGATGGAGAAATTGTCTCTTCAGATATACGAAAAGCAGTTATAAATGTAAAAGAAAGAATGTCATATGCAGATGTACAAAAAATATTAGATGGGAAAAATAAAAAAGTTTTAAAAAGGTATGAAAAATATATTGAAGACTTTAAATTGATGGAAGAACTAGCAAAAATATTAAAACAAAAAAGAGAAGGTGCTGGAAGTTTAGATTTAGACATCCCAGAGAGTAAAGTAATTTTAGACAAAAACGGGTTTGCAATTGATATAGAAAAATATAAAATTTATTTTGCAAATGAAATAATAGAACAATTTATGCTTACTGCTAATGAAATTGTAGCAGAAAAATTTTATTGGCTTGAAGCACCGTTTATCTATAGAGTACATGAAGAACCTGACACGGAAAAAGTAAATGCTCTTAATAAATTCTTATTTAATTTTGGGTATAAAATTAAAAGCAACAAAGAAAAGGTTTATCCAAAAGCTTTTGCCGAAGTACTTGAAAAGGTAAAAGGAAGAGAGGAGGAAATGGTAGTTTCTAATTTAATATTAAGAACCTTAAAAGTAGCAAGATATGAAAGCGAAAATA
>CDYS01043480.1_pt1 | contig 10532 bp, 7 predicted proteins | sample 557491 | NCBI WGS metagenome assembly CDYS01 (sample SAMEA3182057, study PRJEB8094) | gut metagenome | biome: human; feature: gut; material: Stool; isolation source: human stools | place: Canada | collected 2012-11-26
ACCCTGCAAGGGAGAATGAAACGGGACGAAGTCCCCTCCCTTGACCCTTTCGCGCGATTGAGTTGGTGACGCTCTCATACTGCTTTCGCGTGTTTAAGGGGGAAAACCAAGGGGCGCTGCCCCCTGACCCTGCAAGGGAGAATGAAACGGGACGAAGTCCCCTCCCTTGACCCTTTCGCGCGATTGAGTTGGTGACGCTCTCATACTGCTTTCGCGTGTTTAAGGGGGAAAACCAAGGGGCGCTGCCCCCTGACCCTGCAAGGGAGAATGAAACGGGACGAAGTCCCCTCCCTTGACCCTTTCGCGCGATTGAGTTGGTGACGCTCTCATACTGCTTTCGCGTGTTTAAGGGGGAAAACCAAGGGGCGCTGCCCCCTGACCCTGCAAGGGAGAATGAAACGGGACGAAGTCCCCTCCCTTGACCCTTTCGCGCGATTGAGTTGGACGCGGCTGCATACTGTGCCCGCGTGCTGATTGAGCGGACGGTGCGCAACTTAGAAGCGCATCCGCTCCTCGATGTAGCTGCGCAGATCCTTCAGCGCCACACGCTCCTGCAGCATGGTGTCGCGGTCGCGAACCGTGACCGACTGCGTCGCTTCGGTGTCGAAGTCCACGCAGATCGTGAACGGCGTGCCGATTTCGTCCTGACGGCGATAGCGCTTGCCAATCGAACCCGTCTCGTCGTAATCCACCGGGAAATACTTCGCCAAATCCGCGTGGATTTCGCTCGCCAGCGCGCCCAGCTTGTTCTTCTGCAGCGGCAGAACGGCAGCCTTGTAGGGCGCCAGCGCCGGATGCAGGTGCAGCACCGTGCGCACGTCGCCGCCCTCCAGCTCCTGCTCCTCGTAAGCATTGCACAGGAACGCCAGCACCATGCGGTCAACGCCCAGCGACGGCTCGATGCAGTAGGGGATGTAGCGCTCGTTCGTCATCGGGTCGAGGTATTCCAGCGACTTGCCGGAATGGTTTTGATGCTGCGTCAGGTCATAATCCGTGCGGTCGGCGATGCCCCAGAGTTCACCCCAGCCGAACGGGAACAGGAACTCGAAGTCCGTCGTCGCCTTGGAGTAGAACGCCAGCTTCTCCGGCTCATGGTCGCGCAGGCGCAGGCTGTCCTCCTTGATGCCCAGCGAAAGCAGCCACTGCTTGCAGAACGAACGCCAGTAGTCGAACCACTGCAAATCCTCGCCGGGCTTGCAGAAGAATTCCAGCTCCATCTGCTCAAATTCGCGGACACGGAAGATGAAGTTGCCGGGGGTGATTTCGTTGCGGAAGGATTTACCAATCTGCGCGATGCCCGCCGGAAGCTTCTTGCGCATGGAGCGCATGACGTTGGCGAAGTTGACGAAGATGCCCTGCGCGGTTTCCGGGCGCAGATAAATCTCGTTCTCCGGCGTTTCCATCACGCCCGCGTGGGTCTTGAACATCAGGTTGAACTGGCGGATGCCGGTGAAATCCTTCTTGCCGCACTTCGGGCAGACGATGTCGTGCTCGGCAATGTACTTCTCCAGCTCAGCGTTCGTCCAGCCGTCGCCGGTTTCCGCGCCGCCGGTGAAGTCCTCAATCAGCTTGTCTGCACGGTAGCGCGCCTTGCACGCCTTGCAGTCCATCAGCGGGTCGTTGAAGCCGCCGACGTGACCCGACGCCACCCACACTTCGCGGTTCATCAGAATAGCGCAGTCAAGCCCCACGTTGTACTTGCTTTCCTGCACAAATTTCTGCCACCACGCCTTTTTCACGTTGTTCTTGAATTCCACACCCAGCGGGCCGTAGTCCCATGTATTTGCCAAACCGCCGTACAGTTCGCTTCCGGCAAAAATCAGACCGCGGTTTTTGCACAGCGCAACCAGTTTGTCCATCGTCAAATCAGCCATCGTGATTTCCTCCTGAAAAAGTGAGAATCTAACAAATGTAATGATAGGCGCAAACGCTCACTTTGTCAAGGCTGGAACGCATTTTTTCCTCCGAAAACGCTGATTTTCCGTGCTGAAATCTGCTGATTTTCCCGCAAACGATATTTTTCGCAAATTTCCCGAAAAAAATTTCATTTTCCCTCTTGCATTTTCCGAAAAAGTGTGCTATTATATCAATGTTGTCAGTGCGATTCACTCGCCGGCACACGGATGCTGATATAGCTCAGTTGGTAGAGCGCATCCTTGGTAAGGATGAGGTCACCAGTTCAAATCTGGTTATCAGCTCCATAAGCCTTGCATTTTGCAGGGCTTTTTTCGTGTTTTGGGGCGGAATTTTGCATTTTTAAGCAGCACACCATGCAGTCTTGACATTTTCCTGACCTCATCCCTATTTTTCTGCACCTGCCGCTTCCTTGACGGTGAATTTGCCCCCCAAAAAAGCAAGGTGCGCAGGTCTGACAATCGCCTGCGCACCGCAAGGTTCACTTATTTTCCTCCACTTCTACCGTCTGTACCGACTCCTTCTCCCGCCACGTCTCTTCCTTCACCAGCGTCGCGAACCAAATGCAATCCCCAACCATGCGGTTCTTGTGGCTCGACGGCGAGTTAATCTTCTGATTATTCAGCGCAATCGTGCTCGATGAGCCGCCGTCGAGGTTGTATGCGTTGTCCAGCCCAAACTGCACGCACAGGTTCGCCATCTGCACAAGGTCGAAGCCGACGGATTTCGGGGCGGTGCTTTCCGGCCCCTCGTTCGTCAGTATCAGGTATTCCAGCTTGCCGATCTGCCCGATGACCATCCGCTGGGCTTTCTTGGCTTTGCCGTTGTCGATGGTCACGTCATCAAGGTTTGTGAGCGGAACGCCGTCCACCACCAGCGCAGGGCCGAAGCAGAAGGCGTGCAGAACGGTGCCGCCGCCGGCAATGTACTCGTCCCACTTCGACTGCGTGGTGCAGGTGATGAGGTGGAAGTCGCCATTTTCGTCCACAATCAGCTCGTCGCGGCCCTTATGCGGACGCATCCGCAGCGTCTGACCGTTGCGGACGACGATGCCTTGCTCATGGTAGAGGCAGTAGTCGCCGTCGATGCCCATGACGGCGTTGAAGCGCTTCGTCATGTCGTTGACGTGGCGCGCCTGCTTCGACGGGTACTTGTTCGCGAAGCCTGTGCGGAATTGGCTTACGTCAGTCAGCTTCACGCGCGCGGACATGACGGTCGTTGTGCCTTCGCCGGGTGCATCAACCTGCTGCAAATCCTGCGTCCAGTAGGTGACGTTAATCTGGATGTCGATGGAATCATCATGGTAGCCGCCGTTATTGGGCAGGTAGCAATCCGGGTTCGGCAGGTTGGGGGAAACCTTGATATCCCACGGAATTGGCTCAAAATCAGGCGCATCCTCCGCCAAAGCGGGTACAATCAGCAGCGCGCAGAGCAAAAGCGAAATCAGGCGTTTCATTCGGAAATGTACCTCCTACGGTGTTCTACTTATCAGACGAATCAAAAGGGGAAAACGTTGTCATGTACGAAAATTTAATTTTTTTGTAACAACTTTGCGGATGCGCGCCATTTCGCCCAAAAGTTGAAATTCCCTCTTGCATCAGCGCGCAAAATGGCGTATAATAAGCCTGTCAAATGACCCCGCTTGACGGGAGAAAAGCAGCTTTTGTCCTTCCAGAGAGCCGCCGGATGGTGCGAGGCGGCAGGGCGCGGGTGCTTCTTCCACTCCTGAATGGGGGCAGACGAGGAGTCTGCCGGGTTCGCCCGATACAGCGAGCATGAGTGGTCTGACGTGCGTCAGGCAAACTGGGTGGCAACGCGAGCTTCTCGTCCCGGAATTTTACGGGATGGGAAGCCTTTTTGGTTTCCGCCAAGCAAAAAAGGAGGATTTTTTCCGATGCTGGACATCAATCTGCTCCGTACCAATCCCGAATTGGTGAAGGAGAACATTCGCAAGAAGTTTCAGGACGAAAAGCTCGTCATGGTCGACGAAGTCGTCGAGATGGACAAGGAGTACCGCGCCGCGATTCAGCAGGCGGACACCCTGCGCAACCAAATTAAGGTTGCGTCCAAGCAGATTGGCATGCTGATGGGCAAGGGTCAGAAGGAAGAGGCCGAAAAGGCGAAGGAACAGGTCGCCGTTTACAAGGCGGATCTGGAGGGGCTGGCGGCGAAGGAAGACGAATTGCAGGCGGAAATCCGCAAGCGGATGCTCGTCATTCCGAACATCATTGACCCGTCTGTGCCGATTGGCAAGGATGACAGCCAGAACGTGGAAATCGAGCGCTTCGGCGAGCCCGTCGTGCCGGATTTCGAGATTCCGTATCATGTGGATATCATGGAGCGCCTGCACGGCATCGACCTTGACAGCGCCCGCAGGACCTCCGGCAACGGCTTCTATTACCTCATGGGCGATATTGCTCGCCTGCACTCCGCGATTCTGTCCTATGGCCGTGATTTCATGATCGACCGCGGCTTCACCTACTGCATCCCGCCGTACATGATCCACGGTGACGTGGTGACGGGCGTGATGAGCTTCGCCGAGATGGAGAACATGATGTACAAGATCGAGGGTGAAGACCTCTATCTGATTGGTACGTCCGAGCACTCGATGATCGGCAAGTTCATTGACACGATTCTGGACGAAAGCCAGCTGCCGCAGACGCTGACCAGCTATTCCCCCTGCTTCCGCAAGGAAGTTGGCGCGCATGGCATTGAGGAGCGCGGCGTGTACCGCATCCACCAGTTTGAGAAGCAGGAGATGATCGTCGTCTGCAAGCCGGAGGACAGCCCGATGTGGTTCAACCGCCTGTGGCAGAACACCGTCGATTTCTTCCGCTCGATGGATATCCCGGTTCGCACGCTGGAATGCTGCTCCGGCGACCTTGCTGACTTGAAGGTGAAGTCGCTGGACGTGGAAGCGTGGTCTCCGCGCCAGAAGAAGTACTTTGAGGTCGGCAGCTGCTCGAATCTGGGCGATGCGCAGGCGCGCCGCTTGAAGATTCGCGTTAAGGGCGACGACGGCCGCAAATACTTCGCGCATACGCTGAACAACACCTGTGTTGCGCCGCCGCGTATGCTGATTGCCTTCCTCGAAAACAACCTGCAGGCCGACGGCCGCGTCCGCATTCCGGAAGCGCTGCGGATGTACATGGGCGGGAAGGAATATATCGGCTGATTGGGCTGAAGGGAAAATTGCAAAGGGACGGGTGCAGGGGGGATGCAATGCTCCCTGCCCCCGTTTTTTCTTTTCCTCCCGCCCTTCTTTTCCGCCGCCCGCCCGCATACCATCCATCAGCCGAATCAACGGGCAAGGAGGCGGACAAACATGAAACTTCCCAAACTTCCGAAACTTCCATCCATCAAATCCCTTCATCTCCCCAGCCGCATCACGATGGAACGGCTGCTCATTGTCTCTGCGGCGGCGCTTGTAGTTGTCCTCGCCGTCCGCGGCGGGCAGCAGACCAAAACCGCCATGCAGCAGACTGACTTCACCCCTGATGTCAGCACCCAAACCATCGCGGACGCATCGCCGGATGTCGAAATGACCGCTACCGTCTGCTGGTATGAGGACGGCGAGGGGTATCTCGTGCCGGTCACGCGCCAGATTCCGCTGCAGGACGGCGTGGCGAAGGCGACGCTGAGCCTGATGGTGAAGTCGTCCGAGAACGACCTCGCGGCGGCGCGGATGGGGCTGCGGAACGTTATTCCAGAGGGCGTTACGTTCGATTTGGACATTTCCGGCGGCAAGGCGCGCGTGGACTTGAGCAAGGAGGCACTGAGCTGCCAGAATGCGGAGGAAGAGCTGCTGATGGTGCAGGGGACGGCGGCGGCGCTGTGCGGATTTGACACGGTGCAGGAGGTAACGTTCCTCTTTGACGGTCAGAAGCGCTCGCAGTTGACGCACGGGACAGACGTATCCGGCGTGTTCAAGGCGGACGGCGTGAATCTGGAAAGCGTGGAAACGACGGCGAACCTGACAAATGCGTCGCGGGTGCAGCTGTATTTCCCGTCGGCGGACGGGCGGCTGATGGTGCCTGTTACGCGGACGGTGTTTTCCCCTGCTGACCTGACCACGGCAATGCTGGAACTGGCGAAAGGCCCGGAGAAGGACAGCGGGCTGGAAATTCCGCTGCCGAAGGACTGTGGTCTGCGGTCGGTGACGCTGAAGAACGGTGTCGCGACAATTGACTTCACAAAAGAATTTGCGTCCCTTGCGACGGCGGAGGACGCGAGCGCGGCGACAAGTCAGGCGCTCCGGGCGATTGTGTTCACGGCGAGCCAATTTCCGGGCGTGAAGAAGGTTGAGGTGCTGGTGGAAGGAAAGCCGTTTGAGGCGCAGCCGTCGGCAGTAACGACGTTCGTGAATCAGGCGGACGAAGTGATGGCGCAGTATCCGGGGCTGATTACGGTGGACTAATACTATGATTACGGTGGACTAATACTATTTCCTGCATTCGCCTGCGCCATCTGCTTGCGCCGCGAATTTGGAAATAGTATAAAAAAGGCGGGTGCGCGGAGATTCAAACTCCATGCACCCGCTTTGAGTATATCAATGATTACTTCTTGTTTCCCCCGAACAGCCCCGTGATTCCGCCCAGAATCCCGCGCGTCACCTGCCGCGTCACTTCGCGGGTCGCGGTGCTAATCGCCGTATTCTGCACGCGCCCCAGCAATGAGTCGTTCTTCCGGGCGCGCGCGGCACGTTCTTCGCGCAGTTCATCCGCGTGCTTCCGGCGTTCTTCCGCCTGGCGTTCCTTCTCGGCTTTCTCAGCCGCTTTGCGCTGCTTCTCCGCCTCGCGCTCCTGCGCCTTCGTCGTTGTCGGCGCTGCTGCGGGCTGCGCCTGAGCCGGGACGTAATTGCCCGTCGCGGGGTCAAGCTGCATCGGCATCATCTTCTGCACATACTGCCCGCTTGCCGGGTCGTAGACCATCACCAGCATGTTTTGCACCTGCGGCTGCTGCACAGTCAGCACCGGGACAGGCTGCGCTTGACCTATCGGCTGCTGCTCCTGCTGATTCTGCCACGCCGGACGTGCGGGTTCGTCCGCCGCCATCCACGCGGGACGCGGCGTGCTGCTCTGTGCGGCAGGCTGCTGAACAGGCTGAGACTGACCCACAGGCTGAGCCTGAGCCATCGGCTGTGCCGCCTCGCGCTGCACATAATGCCCTGTCTGCGGGTCGAACACGAGGAACGCATCGGGGCGGCTGACCGTCGGCGCAGCGGTCGAAATCTGCGGCGCGGCGGCTTCCGGCGCGGGCATCTGCTCCTTCTGGAATGCGCTTGCCAGCATTTCGTAGGCGGAAAGGCGGTCAACCGGCGTGTCGTAAACGCCGCGGAAGGGGCTGGATTCGATGCACTCCTGCCGCACATCGCCGTCAATGGCGTTCATGGCGCTCTGCGGGGGGAGGATGGTCGCGCGCTCGACGATGCTCGGCGCACCGTCCGCATCGAGGAAGGAAACCAGCGCTTCGCCTGTTTTGAGCGTGGTGATGGCTTCTGCCGTATCGAACGCGGGATTCGCGCGGAAGGTCATCGCAGCGGTGCGGACGGCCTTCTGGTCAAGCGGCGTGTAGGCGCGCAGGGCGTGCTGAACGCGGTTGCCGAGCTGCCCCAGAATGCTCATAGGAATGTCGCAGGGGTTCTGGGTGACGAAATACACGCCGACGCCCTTGGAGCGAATCAGCCGGACGACCTGCTCCAGCGTTTCCAGCAGCGCCTTGGGGCAGTCGTCGAAGAGCAGGTGCGCCTCGTCGAAGAAGAACACCATGCGCGGCTTGTCCAAATCGCCGCATTCGGGCAACAGCTCGTACAGCTCCGACAGCATCCACAGCAGGAAGGTCGAGTACAGCCGGGGTTTGCGGTAGAGCACATCTGCCGCGAGAATGTTGATAACGCCGCGCCCGCTTTCATCAAGCTGCATCCAGTCGGCGATGTTCAGCGCGGGTTCGCCGAAGAACGCATTGCCGCCCTCGTCCTCCAGCATGGCGACGGCGCGCTGAATCGCACCGACAGATGCCATGGACACGTTGCCGTAATCGAGCGTGTACTCCTTGGCGTGCTCACCGACGTAGGCAAGCATGGCCTTCAAGTCCTTGAGGTCGAGCAGGAGCATGTTCTCGTCATCCGCGACGCGGAAGAGGATGCTCAGCACGCCCGCCTGCGTATCGTTGAGGTTCATCAGCCGCGCGAGCAGCGTCGGCCCCATTTCGCTCACGGTCGTGCGGACGGGATGCCCCTCTTTGCCGAACACGTCCCAGAACACGGTCGGGAACGTGCGGTACTCGAACGTCGGCACGCCGCACTGCGTCAGGCGATTGGCGATATTGTCGCTGTGTGTGCCGGGCTGCACCATCCCGGCGAGATCGCCCTTGATATCCGCGAGGAACACGGGCACGCCCATGTCCGAAAATCCCTCCGCCAGCACCTTGAGGGAGACGGTTTTGCCCGTGCCGGTCGCCCCGGCAATGAGACCATGGCGGTTTGCCATCTGCGGCAGCAGGCAGACGGGGTGTTCACCCGTTCCAAGCCAGATTTTGCCTTCGTAGAGCATGTGTGTTGTGTTCTCCTTTTTCCTTTTATAGTGGTACTATTGGTACTTCGATGATTGTCTTTATCGCGGCAGGGGGTTCGCCTCTGCGGAGGCGACCAGAGGGCTTTGCGGTCGCCCTCCGGACTCCTTCGCACGCACACCCGTGTTACTTGGATTTTATCGAAAATGCGATTAGTGGGTGTGCCGTTACTCCTTCTTCTCATCCATCTCCGCTGTGCGTTCCGAAATAATATACCGCGGACGCTGCTTGACTTCCAAGTAGATTTTGCCGATGTATTCCCCGATGATACCGAGAAACAGGCACTGCATCCCGCCAACGAAGCATACCAGACAAGCCAGCGACGCCCAGCCAGCCACCGAATGCCCGGCAATCGCGGCAATCACCGCCCAGATAATGCCGATGAATGACAGAATTGTGATGAACAGCCCGGCGAAGAACACCATGCGAATCGGTTTGACCGATAGGCTTGTGATGCCGTCGAACGCCAGCCCCAGCATCTTCTTCAGCGGATAGTGGCTTTCGCCCGCAATGCGCTCGTGGCGCTCGTAAGAGACGCTGGTGGACTTGAACCCGACCAGCGGAACCATCCCGCGCAGATACAGGTTTACTTCGCGGAATTTCGCCAATTCCTGCAGGGCACGGCTGGAAATCAGGCGATAATCCGCGTGATTAAACACAACCTCCGCGCCCATTGCGCTGAGCAGCTTGTAGAAGCCTTCCGCTGTGAAGCGCTTGAAGAACGTGTCGGTATCACGCTTGGAGCGCACGCCGTAGACGATTTCGCAGCCGTCAAGGTACGCATCCACCATCGCGTCCATGGCGTTGATATCGTCCTGCCCGTCGCAGTCGATGCTGATGGTGATGTCGCAGCGGTCTTTCGCCTCCATCAGCCCTGCCCAGACCGCCCTTTGGTGCCCTCGGTTGCGGCTCTGCGCAATGCCTTGGAAGCACGGGTCTTTCGCGGACAGCGCCGTGATAATCTCCCACGTCTTGTCCTTGCTGCCGTCGTTGACGAACAGAATGCGGCTCTCGTCGCTGATTTTCCGCGCGTCTGCGAGCTGACGCACCTTGTCGCGGAACATGCCGCTGGTAATCGGCAGTACGCTTTCTTCGTTGTAGCAGGGAATCACAATATACAATACAGGCTTGTGTGCCACGCAGAAACACCTCCAGTATGGTTGATTATGCCTTATTATAGCACATTTTCTCCTGCTTGAACAGGTTCTTTTTGCAACGGTTTCGACGCAATTATTGTTCACAAAATATTTACAAACACTTCCGACATTCGTTACAAAGTCGTGCTATGATACGGAAAGTACTCCAAGAGGGGTGCGGCTATCAAAGGAAGTGTGCTTATGAATCAGGCGGCAATTGGTCAGTATATCGCAGGCAAGCGCACTGCGCAAGGGATGACGCAGGAGCAGCTGGCGCAGAAAATTGGCGTATCGCAGAAATCCTTGATGCGCTGGGAAACGGGCAAACGTCTGCCCGATGCTGATGCGGTGGAAGCGCTCTGCACGGCGCTGGGGATCACCCTGCCGGAACTGCTCAACGGCAAGGATTCGCCGCAGAAGGAAGAAATGCAGCTGACGCATGACGCACAGATGCTTGACCTGCTGCGCCGGATGCAGCGGACGGTCTACGAGCAGCATATTCTCTACGGCGTTCTGCTGATTCTGCTGGGCATCGCGAGCAACGCATTGTCTGCGCTGGTCAGCGGCAGCCATGTCAAGGAATTCTTTTCGGGTGTGCTGATGGGGATGTCCGTTGCGGAAATGCTGGCGGGGGTCGTCATCGTTGCCATCCATGTGATTCACGGAAAATGCGAGGAGTAATTAATGTCTGCTGACCAACCCAAAAAGCATTGCGACACAAGGCAATCCCGGCAATCTGTGCTATAATAGGTGCAAGGGAAACGACAAAAAGCGGGCAAAACCCTTGCACTTGGAGGGAACGTGTATGTATCGGTACAGCAACGGACAGATCAGTCTGTCAGATTTTCAGCAGCCCATGGGTATGCGCCTGCGGGAAGACAACCGCTGGGTGAAGAAAGCGCAGAGCATCCC
>CDYS01001841.1_pt1 | contig 10450 bp, 10 predicted proteins | sample 557491 | NCBI WGS metagenome assembly CDYS01 (sample SAMEA3182057, study PRJEB8094) | gut metagenome | biome: human; feature: gut; material: Stool; isolation source: human stools | place: Canada | collected 2012-11-26
TTTCATCTCCCGCTCTTTTTTTGGTGAGATACCGCGCTTGTTGTCCGGCGAGACTTGCATTGATCGGGGAAATACGGTAAAATATTGAAAAACAAATGGCTCGGTGTATGCCGGAGGAAAAATATGGCGAAGAAAAACGTATACGATAACGAGAGTATCTCCAGCCTCAAGGGCGCGGATCGGGTCCGGAAGCGGCCCGGTGTTATTTTTGGCTCTGACGGATTGGAGGGCTGTGAGCACGCGGTATTTGAGATCCTGTCCAATGCCATCGACGAGGCCCGCGGCGGTCACGGCAAGCTCATCACCGTCACCCGCTTTCTGGATCATTCCGTGCAGGTGGAGGATATGGGCCGGGGCTGCCCGGTGGACTGGAACGAAAAAGAGGGCCGCTACAACTGGGAGCTGGTGTTCTGCGAGCTGTACGCCGGCGGCAAGTACGACAACGAGAACAGCGAGAACTACGAATTCTCTCTGGGGCTAAACGGCCTTGGCTCCTGTGCCACCCAGTACGCCTCCCGCTATATGGACGTCACGGTGTACCGCGAGGGGAAGGAGTACCGCCTCCACTTTGAGCGGGGCGAGATCGTGGGGCAGCTTGAAAGCACGGAGCTGACCACCAACAAGAAAAGGACCGGCACCACCATTCGCTGGCTGCCGGATCTGGAGGTGTTTACGGACATCGCCGTGCCGCTGGACTACTATCAGGATGTGATGAAGCGGCAGGCGGTGGTGAACGCCGGGGTCACGTTCCGGCTGCGGAACGAGACGGCCCCCGGCAAGTTCGACACCCAGGAGTTCCTGTATGCAAACGGCATTTCCGACTATATCCGGGAGCTGGCGGGGGACGACCCTCTGACGGAGCCGGTGTTCTGGGAGGCGGAGCGCCGGGGCCGCGACCGGGCGGACAAGCCGGAGTACAAGGTGAAGCTCAGCGTGGCGCTGTGCTTTTCCAACCGTGTGGCGGTGTGCGAGCACTACCACAACTCCAGCTTTCTGGAGCACGGGGGCAGCCCGGAGAAGGCCACCCGCTCGGCCATGGTGTCCGCCATCGACAAGTACCTGCGGGACAATAATAAGTACACCAAGGGCGAGTCCAAGATCACCTTCCCGGACGTGCAGGACTGCCTCGTTCTGGTGAGCAACAATTTCTCCACCCAGACCAGCTACGAGAACCAGACGAAAAAGGCTATCACCAACAAGTTCGTGCAGGAGACCATGACGGAGTTCCTCCGCAGCCGGATGGAGATCTACTTCATTGAGAACAAGGAGGCGGCGGAGAAGATCGCGGCGCAGGTGCTTATCAACAAGCGCAGCCGCGAAACGGCGGAGCGCACCCGCATCAACCAGAAGAAAAAGCTGACGGAAAAAATCGACATCGCCAACCGCGTCCAGAAGTTCGTAGACTGCCGCACCAAGGACGTGGATCGCAGGGAGATCTACATCGTGGAGGGCGACTCCGCTCTGGGCGCCTGCAAGCAGTCCCGCGACGCGGAATTTCAGGGTCTGATGCCCGTGCGGGGCAAGATATTGAACTGCCTGAAGGCCGACTATCCCCGTATCTTCAAAAGCGACGTCATCACCGACCTGATGAAGGTGCTGGGCTGCGGCGTGGAGGTCAGCGGCAAGGCGGTGAAGGATCTGAACCAGTTCGACCTTGCCAACCTGCGCTGGAGCAAGGTGGTCATCTGTACCGATGGCGATGTGGACGGCTTCCAGATCCGGACGCTGATCCTGACCATGCTGTACCGCCTGTGCCCCACCCTGATCCGGGAGGGCTACGTCTACATCGCGGAGACGCCGCTGTTTGAGATCACCTGCAAGGAAAAGGGCGGCGAGAAAACGTGGTTCGCCTACTCCGAGCGGGAGAAGGCCGATATTCTCAAGGAGCTGTCCGGCAAAAAGGTGAACATCCAGCGCTCCAAGGGACTGGGCGAGAACGACCCTGAGATGATGTGGCTCACCACCATGAATCCGGAGACACGGCGGCTTATCCGGGTGCTGCCGGAGGAGGCGGAGGAGACGGCGCGGGTCTTTGACCTGCTGCTGGGCGACAATCTGGCAGGCCGCAAGGACTACATCGCCGAAAACGGCTGCCGCTATCTGGATATGATCGATGTGAGCTGAGAAAGGAACCGCAATGGCAAAGAAGAAAACGGAAGAAAAGACCGTCCGCCGGCTCGCCGACCCCAATGTGATGGGTCTGCGGGGCGCGGTGGTGGAGCAGCCCATCACCCGCACACTGGACGAGAACTATATGCCCTACGCCATGTCGGTCATTGTCAGCCGCGCTATCCCGGAGATCGACGGCTTCAAGCCCTCCCACCGCAAGCTGCTGTACACCATGTACAAAATGGGGCTGCTCACCGGCAGCCGCACCAAATCCGCCAACATTGTAGGCCAGACCATGCGCCTGAACCCCCACGGCGATCAGGCCATCTATGAGACCATGGTGCGTCTGGCCAAGGGCAACGAGTCCCTGCTGCACCCCTTCGTGGACAGCAAGGGCAACTTCGGCAAGGTGTACTCCCGGGATATGGCCTACGCCGCCAGCCGCTATACCGAGGCGAAGCTGGCCCCCATCTGCGCCGAGCTGTTCCGGGATCTGGACTGCGACGCCGTGGACTTTGCGGACAACTACGACAACACCATGAAGGAGCCTACGCTGCTGCCCACCACCTACCCCAACGTGCTGGTGTCCGCCAATCAGGGCATCGCCGTGGGCATGGCCAGTCAGATCTGCGGCTTCAATCTGGGCGAGGTGTGCGACACCGCCATCGCCTGCCTGAAAAACCCTGACCACGACATCGCCTCCACCCTGCTGGCGCCGGACTTTCCCACCGGCGGCCAGATCATCTGCGACGGCGATGATCTGCGGAGCATCTATGCCACGGGCCGGGGCGGCCTGAAGGTCCGCGCCCGCTGGCGGTACGACAAGAAGGAAAATGTCATCGAGGTCTACGAGATCCCCTATTCCACCACCATCGAGGCCATTCTGGACAAGGTGGCGGAGCTGGTGAAGGCCGGTAAGGTCAAGGAGATCGGCGATATGCGGGACGAGACGGACCTGAGCGGTCTGAAGCTGGCCATCGACCTGAAGCGCGGCGTGGAGCCGGATAAGCTGATGGCCAAGCTGTTCCGCCTGACGCCCCTGCAGGACACCGTCAGCTGCAACTTCAACATCCTCATTGCCGGCATGCCCCGGGTCATGGGGGTGGGGGAGCTCCTCACCGAATGGACGGCCTGGCGCACCGACTGCGTCAAGCGCCGGGTGTACTACATCCTCAACAAGAAGAAGGAAAAGCTGCATCTGCTGCAGGGCCTGAAGCGTATCCTGCTGGATATCGATAAGGCCATCCGGATCATCCGGGAGACGGAGGAGGAGGCCGAGGTCATCCCCAACCTGATGATCGGCTTTGGCATCGATCAGGTGCAGGCGGAGTATGTGGCGGAGATCAAGCTGCGGAACATCAACAAGGAGTACATCCTCAAGCGGGTGCAGGAGACGGCGGCGCTGGCCGACGAGATCGACGATCTGGAGGACACACTGGCCAAGCCCAGCCGCATCCGCCGCATCATCGTGGACGAGCTGACGGAGGTGCGGAAGAAGTACGCCGTGCCCCGCCGCACGGAGATCGTGTACAGCCACGAGATCGAGGAGGAGCCGGAGGAGGACGCGCCGGAGGACTATCCCGTCCACCTGTTCCTCAGCCGAGAGGGTTACTTCAAGAAGATCACGCCCCAGTCCCTGCGGATGTCCGGCGACCAGAAGTACAAGGAGGGCGATGGCCCCGCCCAGTACTTCGAGGCCACCAACAACACGGAGCTGATGTTCTTCACCGACCGGCAGCAGGTCTACAAGACCAGGGCCAGCGAGTTCGGCGAATCAAAGGCCTCTCTGCTGGGCGATTATCTGCCCGCCAAGCTGGGTATGGACGCCGGGGAGAACGTGATCTTCCTGTGTCTGCCCGGCGATTACAGCGGCAGCCTGCTGTTCGCCTTTGCCAACGGGCGGGTGGCCCGCGTGGCGCTGAGCGCCTACGCCACCACATCCAACCGCCGCAAGCTCACCGGCGCCTACTGCGAGAAGTTCCCGCTGGTGCAGATCCTGCCGCTGGCGGAGGATCGGGAGCTGGCGCTGCTGACCAACGAGCCCCGCGCCCTGCTGGTACACACGGCGCTGCTGACGCCCAAGACCACCCGGGGCACACAGGGTGTGCAGGTCATGAACATCAAGCCTAAATACCGGCTGGAGAGGCTGGCAGACGTAGCCGAAACCGGCATCACCAATCAGGCCCGCTACCGCACCCGCACCATCCCCGCTGCCGGCGCCCTGCTGCGGCCGGAGGACAGCGAGGAGAAGCAGCTGGAGCTGCTGTAACACCGGCAAAGGAGGACGTACCATGAAGAAACGCATGCTGCCGCTGCTGCTGGCCGCGCTGCTGTGCCTCACCGGCTGCGGCAGCTTTCTGGAACGGGAGTGGTACGAGGTCAAGGATCACAGCTCCTCGTATTACGAGGGCAGCGGCCGCGGTGTGCTGCAGGCCGACACCTATCAGGATCTGGTCAACGACATCCTGATCCTGGTGGGCAATCACACGGAGGAGGGCACCATCCGGCTCTACTGCTCGCAGGAGGGTCTGGACGCCAACGAGGCCGCCAGCAGCGCCTGTCAGGAGGTGGAGCACGACACGCCGGTAGGTTCCTACGCCGTGGAGTATTTGCAGTACACGGTGGATGACAGCGCCCGGAATTACAGCGAGATCGTCGTCACCATCGGCTATCGCCGCACGGAGCAGCAGCTCAACAGCATCGTCCACGCCACCAACATCACCGCGCTGCGGGATCTGCTGGCCGATGCGGCGGCGCAGGGGCTGACGGAGCTGGCGGTGCAGTTCAGCAGCACCGACGGGACGGCTGCCGATGTGGAGCGGCTGGTGCGCGGCGTGGAGACGGCCTCCGGCGGGCAGGGGTGGACGGTGACGTTCTATCCCAGCCGGGACAATGTGGGGCTGGCGGAGATCCTGCTGGGCAGCTGAAGCCGAAAAGCGAAAAAGCCGAAAATGCGGGGTTGACAAACATGCATTTATGCGCTATAATCAGCCTTGCGTTTGCGGGCGTAGCTCATCTGGTAGAGCGCGACCTTGCCAAGGTCGAGGTAGCGAGTTCGAGCCTCGTCGCCCGCTCCAAAAAAGAAAGACACCCACATGGGTGTCTTTCTTTTTTGGAGCAGCACTTTTGCTACGCAAAAGTGACCGCCTGCGGGCGGGTGATTGAACGCGAGTGGGGGAACCCGTCAAAGGTTCCCCCCTCACACTCCCCCTTCCTTGCGGTGGGCGGGAGTGCAGACAACAAAACCTGTGGACAATCACAAAAAGAAACACCACCCATCCGGGTGGTGTTTTTTTCGCGTGCTCCGCAGCGCTCCTTTTATTGCTGCCAGCAGAGACGCAGGCAGCAATAAAAAAAGATACCCCATCCGGCCGGATGGGGTATCTTTTTGCCGTTCAGCTTCGTCCCTCGTTCAGTTCAGATGGCGGCGGTAGTTGCCGCCGGTGCGGATACCCTCCTGCACGATGAAGAACGCCTTGGGATCGATCTCCTGCATCACCTGCTGCAGCGTGCCCACCTCGTACTTGGACAGGCACACGCACAGCACCTGTACCTCGTCGCCGGTATAGGCGCCGTGGGCCGTCCAGTAGGTCACGCCGCGATCCAGCTTGTCCATGATGAAGCGAGGCAGCTCCGGATCGTTCTTTTTGGTGAAGATCAGCAGCTCCACGTTGACGTTCTGCTGGTGCAGCCGATCGAGAAACAGGTTGCTCAGAATATTGTAAATGGCAGAATAGATGGCCGTGGTGGCGTTGAACAGGAGCAGGCACAGCGTGTACAGGCACACGTTGAAGCAGATGCAGAAGCGTCCCACGGTGAACTTGGGGTTCCTCTTGCTGAGGTACAGCCCCAGAATATCCAGTCCGCCGGTGGAGCAGCCGCAGCTGAGCACCAGCCCGGCGGCAAAGCCCACGCCGATGCCGCCGATCAGGCAGCTGGTCAGCGCGTCCTCGATGATGGGGGTGGCAGGGGAGGGGATCAGCGCCGAGAAAACGGAGTTGCACACGGTGACGATGGTGGCCTTGACGAAAAACGTCCGGCCCAGCCCCCGGTACGCCAGATAGAACATGGGCAGGTTTACCAGCAGGTACAGAAGGCCCGCCAGATCGAAGGGCAGCGACAGTCCCGCCCGCGTCACCAGCAGGGTACGGACGACCTGACACAGGCCGTAGGCGCCGCCGGCGTAAAACCCCTGGGGCACGATGAACAGGTTGATGGCCGAGGCCATCAACGCCGCGCCCAGAATACCGCCCAGCAGGCGAAGCTCCTTCTCATGGAGCAGCTTATTGTAAACGGACAAGGTGTCCTCCCTCCTCTCATGGGAACAACAGGCATTATATGCATGTGCGCCTGCAAAGTCAAGAGGTATTTTCAATTTTCAGAGGCTGTATTGCAGGATGTGATGCAAACGGCGGCGGGCGCGGCACAGCGTGCGGGACACGGTGGATTTGTTGACGCCCAGCCGCCCCGCGATCTGCGCCATGTTCAGCTTCTCATAATAGTATAGGTACAGCATTTCCTTCTGGCGGGGCGTCAATTCCGCCTCTACGGCTTTCGTCAGATTCTGCAGCAGCCGCTGGTGCTGCAGGCTGTTATCGCCAGACTCCTCCCGCTGCCACAGGTGCAGGCCGGCGATGTCCATGGGATCAAAGGCGGGATGCATCATGGTATCTGTCACTCCTGTCGTAGTAATGTGCGGTCAGCCGCGCCAGCTGGCGGCACTGGCGCAGCATGGGCCGTAGCTCCGTCAGGCGCTGCCGCAGACAGCGGACGCTGTCCGGATCCTCAGTAGTGCGGAGGCGGAGACGCAGCTCCTCCATCCGTACCTGAATGCGCCGGGCACTGTCCTCATACAACGGTGACATCTCGGCAAGCTTCATGCGCGATCACTCTCCTTTTCCTGCGTAAAAATATGGGACGTTCGGAACTTTTGTGTTGACAAATCCAAAAACATCTGCTACAATAGGCCACGCTGATGGAGATGCTGGTGTAGCTCAGCTGGTAGAGCAGCTGATTTGTAATCAGCAGGTCGGGGGTTCGAATCCGTCCACCAGCTCCAAGTACATATGGGGGATTTCCCGAGTGGCCAAAGGGGACAGACTGTAAATCTGCTGGCAACGCCTTCGGTGGTTCGAATCCACCATCCCCCACCAAAAATACCGATTACCCGTCAGGGTGGTCGGTATTTTTATTGGGTGGGGGCAGGTGGAGTCGAAGTTTATGCCCCGAAGGGGTAAATCCACCATCCCCCACCAAGCTTCTCCGCTAATCGTTGATCGGCGGAGAAGCTTTTTTGTCCCCCCGCCATTGCATCCTGCCGCTGCTGCATATATAATGACAGTATCACACGGGTCTGCATCTTTAAGGAGGAACGGACATGAAACGCATATCCTGCCTGCTTCTTTCCCTGCTGCTGGCGCTGCTGTGCGCCTGCGGCGATACCTCCGCGCCCGCGCCGTCCGACCAGACGGAGCCTGACGGCAACGAAGCTCCAGCCGCCGTGCCGGAGGTCTGCCGGCTGTACTACGACTATGCGGGACTGGCGGTCATTGCGCCTTCCGACAGTAAGCTGCCGCTGGCCGCCGGGGCATCCCACGGCGCGCCGGACTACCTGCCCCTGTGGCACAACGGCGAATACGGCCAGTTAGCCGTCTCCGGCGGGGAGGGGTACACCGTCCCGGAGCTGACGGGCGGTAAAGCCAGCGAGGAGGGCGCCTACGGGCGGTTCTGCTGGGATGGCGAGCTGTACCACTGCATCCACATCAAGGCGGACGCCAGCTATGTACCCAGCCTTTGCAGCACCTCCGGCGGCATCCTGTGGCTGGAGTTGTCCGGCGACTGCTGGGCCGACACCGGCTGGGATGAGATCGGCCACTTCGGCGGCTTTGACACGGTGGTCATCACCGGCAGCGGCACGCTGACCCTGTCCCAGCGGCTGGAGGCAGGCACCGGCAAGGAGCGGCTGCCCGCGCTGATCGTGGACGGCGTAGACGTGGCCTGCCCGGAGATCGGGCTCACCGCCAACGCCGCGGCGGACGACACCGCCAACCTGCTCCTGCTGTCCGGCTCCCTGACCGCTGAACGGGCCGCCGTATCCGGCGACGCCTGCGTCACCGGCGGCACTGCCGGCATCGGTCTGCTGCTGGACTGCTCACGTCTGGTGTGCCGGGGCGGCGAGGTCGTCCTCCGGGATGGCTGGGGCTTCATGGACGCATACAGGGACACTGTCCCCACGGTGCTGCTCACCGGCGGTACGCTGACCACCGAGGCGTGGATGCCGGAAAACATCGTCTACCAGCTGTGGGCTGGCACCATCACCGCTCCCGGCGTCCGTCACTGGCCGGAGACGCATCTGCTCCGGGACGGTGTGACCATCACCGACCCGCTGGATGATCCGGCAGCACCCGAATAAGTGTTCCCGTGCCGCCGCCCTTTTTGGGGCGGCGGCTTTTTCGCTGTTGGAAAACCAGTTTTCTTGTTTGCTTGCTCAATATATCACAAGATTCTTGTGATGTCAAGCGTTAGATCTCAAGTTTCTTGTGAAAACTGATTGACAAAACCAAGATTCTGGGTTAGGATAGAGTCAGAATCTGTCGAAATCTGACGAGGAGGCGTTCCCATGAGTTTTTGTGAACAGCTGCGTAAGCGGCGGGAGGAGTTGGGCATGACCCGATTGGAGCTGGCAGACCGGCTGGGCGTCTCGCTTTCGGCAGTGGGCAACTACGAGACAGGCATCAGCGCCCCCAAGGAGGAGGTGCTGCTGCGCCTGTTCGACGCGCTGGAGGTGGATCCCAACTACCTGTACCGCGGCAGCTTCCGCTGCGGCAGCGAGATGCCCTCCGGCGAGGAGCTGCACCTGCTGGAAAAGTACCGGCGTCTGCCGGTAACGGGGCGCCAGACCGTCCACACGCTGGTGGACGCACTGGGCGTCATGGTGGAGGAGGAGCAGCGCTTCCGCCCCCGGCAGGAGCGCCGCACCATCCCGCTGTACCAGTCCCCGGCGGCGGCAGGCTTTGCCGCCCCCGTATTCGGCGAGGATTACACCCTTATCCCCGTGGAGGGGGAGGTGCCCCCCGGCGCGGAGCTGGCCGTTCGCATTCAGGGCGACTCTATGGCCCCCCGCATTGCCGACGGCTCTGTGGTGTACGTCAACCACGATCCCCTGCAGAACGGCGACGTGGGTATCTTCTGCGTGGACGGCGACATGCTGTGCAAGCAGTACTGCCGGGACGGCTTCGGCATGGTGTATCTGTTCTCCCTGAACCGGGCCAGAGCCGATATGGACGTGGTTTTTCACCGGGGCAGCGGCCGCAGTCTCACTTGCTTTGGCCGCGTCATGATCCACGGCCAGCCCCTGCCGGAGCAGCACATGTAGGCAAAAAACGAAGGCGCGGCTCACGCAGAGCCGCGCCTTTTCGCGCGTACGATCAGAGAATGAAGCCGCCATCGGCGGTGAGCACCTGCCCGGTGATGAAGGAGGCCCGGTCGCTGGCCAGAAACGCCACCGCTTCCGCGATGTCCTCCGGCGTACCGAGACGGCCCAGCGGCGTCTCCGCCGCCAGCTGGGGCAGTATCTCCGGCGGCAGGGCGTCCAGCATGTCGGTGCGGATGACCCCCGGCGCCACGCAGTTGACCCGGATGCCGGTGGGAGCCAGCTCCGCCGCCAGCGAGCGGGTCAGGCCAATAAGCGCCGCCTTGGTGGCGGCATACGTCACCTCGCAGCTGGCGCCCCGCAGCCCCCAGATGGAGGAGATGTTGACGATGCAGCCCGCGTGCTCGTGCAGCATGTGGGGCAGCACGGCCTGCACGGTGTGGAACGCGCCGTCCACGTTGACGGAGAAGTAGCGGTGCCACAGCTCGTCGGTGATATCCTGAAACAGGGCCTGTCCGGCCACCCCGGCGTTATTCACCAGCAGCGACACGGGGCCAAGGGTGTCCTCCACCCGGTATACCATGTCGTTGACCTCCTGTCGGCGGGACACGTCGGCCTGCGCCGTCATCACCCGGCAGCCCGCCGCCGTCAGCTCCATCGCCAGTGCGTCGGCGCAGTCCTGCCGCTCCCGGTAGTTGATGCAGACGGCATAGCCCTCCGCCGCCAGCTTTCGCGCCACGGCGCGGCCGATGCCCCGGGACGAGCCGGTAACCAGTGCGATCCTCTCCATATCCTGACCATCTCCTTGCGGGTATTTGCCGACAGTATAACAAATTTCCGGCCCGATAGCAAGAAAAGTGTTGACAATAAGCGGAGTTTGCGGTAATATACTATCGTTGTCTGCGCGGTTAGCTCAGCTGGTAGAGCACATGCTTGACGTGCATGGGGTCACAGGTTCGAGTCCTGTAC
>CDYS01004162.1_pt1 | contig 10389 bp, 9 predicted proteins | sample 557491 | NCBI WGS metagenome assembly CDYS01 (sample SAMEA3182057, study PRJEB8094) | gut metagenome | biome: human; feature: gut; material: Stool; isolation source: human stools | place: Canada | collected 2012-11-26
CGGTCAACTCATCCCTGACATTTTTTCTTTTCCACCGTGCACGGCGCATTTTCTTTTTGATGTCTCAAAAAGAAAATGGGGGGTGCATCCCCACGGTAAAACCGTGTATTCTCGTGCCGCAAAGTGGCACCATGCTGCATCCCCTGCGGCGGTTCGCCGCGCCCCTTGTTGGAGCAAAGAAAAAGTAGGGGACATTCCAATGGGCAAAGCCCATTTTAGGATTCGATCCCGCAGGTATCACCATGCTTTCCCATGCCGCAAAGCGGCACCCTCTGAAAGGAGCTTCTATGTCTGATCTCATCGCCGCCATTGCCACCGGCAGCACCGCCACCGCCATCGGCATCGTCCGGGTCTCCGGGATCGGCTGCTTTGCCGCCTGTGACCGGGTCTTTCGTCCCCGGAACGGAGTCCCCTTCGCCCAGCAGCCCTCTCACAAGATGGTGTTCGGAGAAATGCTGGACGATTCCGGCGCCGCCATCGATCAGGGATTAGCCGTCCGCTTCGGCGGCGGACACAGCTACACCGGGGAGGACTCCGCCGAATTCCACTGCCACGGCTCCCCCGTAGTTCTCCACACCCTGCTCTCCGCTCTCTTTGCCGCCGGAGCCCGTCAGGCCCAGGCCGGTGAATTCACCAAGCGGGCCTTTCTCAACGGCAAAATGGATCTGACGGAGGCGGAGGCCGTCATCGATCTCATCGATGCCCAATCCGCCGCCGCCGCGAAAAACGCCGCGGCCCAGCTGGACGGCGGCCTCCGCCGCCGCCTGGAGCCGGTGCAGGAGGCCCTCATCGACATCACCTCCCGGTTTTACGCCGTGGTAGATTACCCCGACGAGGACATTGAGGACATTCAGCCGCAGCAGATCCGATCCTCTCTGCAAATCGCCGCCGACACCCTCTCCGCCCTGCTGGACACCGCCCAGCGGGGCCGGGTGCTGAAAAACGGCGTCCGCACTGCTATCGTGGGCCTGCCCAATGCCGGAAAGTCTTCTCTGCTCAATGCCTTGGCGGGCTATGACCGGGCCATCGTCACCGACATCCCCGGCACCACGCGGGACACGGTGGAGGAGACCGTTACCTGCGGCGGAACCCTCCTGCGGCTCATTGACACCGCCGGTATCCACGATACCGCCGACGCCGTGGAGCAGCTGGGGGTGGAACGGAGCCGCCGTGCGGCGGAGACTGCCGATCTGGTGATCGCCGTGGTGGACGGCAGTCAGACGCCGCCGACTGTGGATGAGGACATACTCTCCCTTTCCGCCCAGGCCCCCCACTGGATCCTGGCCGTCAGCAAAAACGATCTGAACCCCGCCGCGAAAACTGCCGTCTGGCAGCTCCCCAAGGAACTGCGGGACCCTGATGCTTTCGTCTCGTTCAACTCCGTGGCCCCCGGCGGGCTGGATCTGCTGGTGGACGCCGTGCAAAGCTGCTTCCCCGCCGAGACCCCCGCTGACGCCGGTTCCCTCCTGACCAACGCCCGGCAGGAATCTGCCGTCCGCCGGAGTCTGGAGGCTGTCCGTCGGGCGCTGTCCGCGCTGGACAGCGGTCTGACTCCCGACGCTGTCCTCACTGATGCGGAGGAAGCACTGGAGTCCATCGGCGAACTGACGGGCCGCACCGCCAAGGAGGAGATCGTAGGCGCGGTGTTCAGCCGTTTCTGCGTGGGAAAATAACAATTTTCGTTTTCCCCTGTCTTTCTTCCTGTTTTCCTTAACGCATAATCCGGTTTACAAAACTACAAAAATGTGATATACTTGCTCTGATTTCAAAGGAAGGAGCACCGGTATGGAAAAAATTTCCGCCTTTCGCCGTCAGTTGGAGACCCACCGCCCTGCGGATTGGGAAACACTGCCGGATTTCCCCCTGTATATGGATCAGGTCCTCTCCTACATGGAACGGCAGACCATCCGTCTGGACGAGAGCGACGCTCTGACAGCCTCTATGGTCAATAACTACACGAAAAACGCCCTGGTCCCCCGGGCTGAGGGCAAGAAATACAACCGGGACCATCTGGCCTACCTCACCTTCGTCTGCATTCTCAAGCAGGTGATGTCCGTCCGGGATATGGACCTGCTGATCCGCACTGAGCTTTCCGATGACCGCTCCGTGGAAAACGGCTACCGGGCCTTTCTGGAAAGTCTGGACGGTGCCCTGTCCAGTACCGTGCAAGAGATGGGCGCTTATGAAGGAACTGACAATCTGGCGGACGCCGCCGTTCATTTCGGTCTGCTGAGCTACGCCGCCGGCCTTGTGAGCCGTCAGTATGTGGCCCAGCTCCGCGCCCGGACGGAACCCGCCGGCAAACCGGATAAAGCCGAGGCCAAAAAGACCGCGAAAAGCAGAAAGGAGCGCAAGGACTGATGCGTGATTATGTAATTTTAACGGATAGCTGCTGCGATCTCTCTGCGGAAATGGCCGCAGAGCTGGGCGTAGAGGTCCTACCGCTGAGCCTGCAAATGGGTGATCGCACCTACCGCAACTATCTGGATGGCCGGGAAATCGGCTTCCATGAGTTCTACGAGCGGGTCCGCTCCGGTGAACTGGCCACCACCTCCGCCGTCAACGTGGGGGAATTTGAGGAAAAGATGCGGGAGATCCTGAAAACCGGAAAGGACATCCTGAGCATCAGCTTTTCCTCCGCCCTCTCCACCACCTACCAGTCCTCCGTCATTGCCGCGGAGGAGTTGAAGGACGAATTTCCCGATGCGAAGATCCTGACGGTGGACTCCCTCTGCGCCTCTCTGGGGCAGGGATTGTTCGTGTATCTCTGCGCGCAGGAGCAGAAAAAGGGGAAAACCATCGACGAGGTGAAGACCTTTGCCGAGGAGACCAAGGGCCGCGTCTGCCACTGGTTCACGGTGGACGATCTGAACCACCTGAAGCGGGGCGGCCGGATCAACGCCGCCACCGCCCTGTTCGGCACCATGCTGGCCATCAAGCCGGTCATGCATGTGGACGACGAGGGCCGCCTGATCCCGGTCAGCAAGGCCCGAGGCCGCAAGGCGTCTCTGACCGCTCTGGTAGACCGGATGGAGGCCACCGCCATCGACCCCGCCGGTCAGACGGTGTTCATCAGCCACGGTGACTGTCTGGAGGACGCTGAATTTGTGGCCGGTGAGGTCCGCCGCCGTCTGGGCGTGGAGACCGTCCACATCAACTATGTGGGTCCTGTCATCGGCAACCACTCCGGCCCCGGCACCATGGCGCTGTTTTTCCTTGGCAGCGAACGATAATTATGCAAACACATAGCAAAAACAAGAAATGTGCCATTTCCTCGCCCCTGCGGGGCAACCGGAAATGATGCACGAAAACTTCATGCACTGGCATTTGTGCATGTTCGCGGTGCACTGCTCATGCATGAAGTTTTATGCGTATGAAATTAAATTTTCCGCTCTGGCGGAAGCACATGTGAGGATCATATATGGAATGGCTGGAAGTACACATTGACACGAATCACGCCGGGCTGGAGCCTCTGGAGATCTTCCTCTCCGCCAATGGAGTGGACGGCGTGGTCATTGACGACGAGCAGGATTTCCAGAGCTTTCTGGAAAACAACCACCAATATTGGGACTATGTGGACGAAGATCTGGAGGCGTCCATGAAGGGTAAATCCCGGATCACCTTCTACCTCCCGGCGGACGGAGACGGCTTTGACCAGCTGGCCCACCTCCGCACTGCTCTTCAGGGCTTCAAGGACGCCCATGCCGGAAAATACGGCACCCTCCTGATGACGCTGGAAAATCTGAAGGACGCCGACTGGGAAAACAACTGGAAGCAGTATTATAAGCCCATGGAGATCGGCGAACGCCTGCTGGTGATCCCGGAATGGGAACAGGAAAACGTGAAGGGGCAAGCCAAATACGCCGGCAAGGTGCCCCTGATCTTAGAGCCGGGCCTCACCTTCGGCACAGGCAGCCACGCCACCACCCGCCTGTGCCTGACAGCGCTGGAGGAAGCCGTCCACGGCGGCGAGACCGTATTGGATCTGGGCTGTGGCAGCGGCATTCTCTCCATTGCCGCGCTGCGGCTGGGCGCCGCCTCCGCCAAGGCTGTGGACATTGACGACAAGTGCCTGACGGTGGCCTATGAAAACGCCGCTCTCAACGGCATCGGCAAGGACCGCTACGCCGTTCTGGTGGGGGATGTTCTCTCCAACGGCGCCCTCCGGGAAACTCTGGGCGGCGGCTACGATGTGGTGGTTGCCAACATTGTAGCGGACGTCATTATAGGGCTTGCCCCCATGGTGCGGCAGTTCCTGAAGCCCGGCGGGCTGTTCCTCTGCTCCGGCATCATCGACACCCGGGCCGGGGAGGTGGCGGACGCCCTCCGTCAAAACGGTTGGGAAATCGAAACTACCCGGTCCGGTGAGGGCTGGTATTCCTACGCCTGCCGCTAAACTCAGAAAGGACCCTGAATACGCCCATGAATAAGCTCCAAGCACTCAACACCTGGATGACCCCGAAAATGCCCCTGCTGATCCTCGGCGCTCTGGCACTGGGACTGCTGTTCCCCGATCAGATCGGCCTGCTGTGTCCCGCCGTTTCCGCCCTGATGATGTTCCAGACCTTTGCCAACAGTCTGGGCAGCAGCGTGCAGGATCTGGGCCGGGTCCTCTCCCACCCCAAGCCGGTGCTCATCACCATGCTTTCTCTCCACCTTCTCATGCCGTTGGCCGCTTTGGGTATTGGCAGCATGTGCTTCCCTGACCAGCCCCTCTACACCCTGAGTCTGGTGCTGATGGAGGGTTCCCCCGCCGCCGTATCCTCTCTGATGTGGATCGTCATCGGCGGCGGCAGCGTGGAGCTATGCCTGTCCATTATCCTGTTGGATACCATGCTCTCCCCGGTGATCCTGCCGCTGACGCTGCGGCTGCTGTGCGGCTCCGTGGTGGAGCTGGACACCTTTGGCATGATCCGGGATCTCTTCGTCATGATCGTAGTCCCGGCAGCTCTGGCCATGGTGCTCTGCCGCCTGCTGGGCCAAAGCATCTGCGCCAAAGCCAAGCAGCGGCTGAGTTCCTTTTCCAAGCTGGCTCTGCTGGTCATCATCTGCGCCAACGTCACCCGCTGCGCTCCCTTCCTCCACGAGTTGAACCGCGAGCTGGTACTGCTGCTCTGCATAACGCTGGCCATGCGGCTCATCGGTCTGGGCTTGGGCTTTCTGCTCTCCACCCTCTTCCGCTTCCCCTATCCGGTAGAACTGACGGTGACCGTCAATTCCAGTATGCGGAACAATGCCGCAGCCGCTACGCTGGCCGCCCAGTATTTCCCCTCGGAGGTGGTGTTCTCCCCCTCCGTCTCTCCCCTGTTCTCCCAGCTCACCAGTTCTCTGGCGGTGCGGGCTCTGCAAAAACGGCAGCAGAAGATCGATCATCCCGCCTCATAACAACCTATTTGCAAAAAAAGCGCGGAATTTTCCGTGCTTTTTTTATTTTCCCGACAGATTTCCCGACATTTCCCCCACTCCCCGGCGCTACAATACAGGCAGAACCGGGAACGCCCGCCGTTTCCGAATCTGTCAGGAGGTGCCGCGCATGTTGGACACGCAGGTCCGTTGGCTTCCGGTGGAGCAGATCGCTCCCAACCCACACCAGCCCCGAAGGGAATTCGCTCCCGGACCTCTGGCGGAACTGGCGGAATCCATCCGCCGCCACGGGATCATCCAGCCCCTGTCCGTCCGCCGCAGGGATAACGGCTGGGAGCTGATAGCGGGAGAGCGCCGCCTCCGGGCAGCCAAGCTGGCGGGACTGCAAACAGTTCCTTGTCTGGAAATGCAGGTCGATGAGCAGGACTCCGCTATTCTGGCCCTTATCGAAAATATCCAGCGCCGGGACCTGCATTATCTGGAGGAAGCCGCCGCCATCGCCGCCTATCTCCGTCAATCCGGCTCCACGCAGGAGGAAGCCGCCGCCCTGCTGGGCCGCTCCCCCTCCGCTCTGGCCAATAAGCTGCGCCTGCTGCGGCTCTCCCCTGACTGCTGCCGCCTGCTCACAGAACATGACCTGACCGAGCGTCATGCCCGTGCCCTCCTCCGTCTGGAGGATGAAGAAGAACGTCTCAACACCCTCCATCACATCATCCGCCAGCACCTGAACGTAGCCCAGACGGAGCAGTACATCGACAAGCGTCTGGCCCAGCTGCAGACCACGTCCCCCTCCGGCCGCCGGGTCTTTCTTCTCAAGGACGTCCGCCTATTTCTCAACAGTCTGGACCGGGGCCTGCGGCTGGTGCGGGAGGCCGGCATCGGCGCAGAATCCCGCCGGGAGGACACGGAGGACGCCATCCTCCTCACTATCCGCATCCCCAAGAACCGCCGGGTCGGCTGACGTTTACAGTCCTTTTCAAAAAACGGAGACTTCGGTCTCCGCTTTTTGGTTTTTTCGGAAACCGCAGCCTGCCACTTACGCCAAAAGTCAAAATTATTCCACTCTGTTACCGGATTGTAACACCTTTTTTCAGAAAAGAGTGATATGATAGCGTTAAATGGGAGATTGTTTCTCATTTAACATAACGATCAAAACAGGAGGGCTTCTTATGGAACCGATCCGTGAAGCCGAGATGCAGACCCAGCCGGGGAAGCGGCTGAACGAGGAATCCAAAAAGAGTGGGAAGGGGCCACTGCTGATCACCGGCATCGTGCTGGCGGTTTTGCTGGCGGCCTACGCGGGCCTTTGCGCCTATGCCGATTCTCTGGATACATTTTATCCCAACCGCCACATCAACGGCATCGACGTAGGCGGTCTTACCGTGGGACAGGCGCAGCAGCGCTTGGAGACTCAGCTTCTCAATCAGGCGATCACCCTTGTGGATAACGAAGGCCAGCCCCTGGCCCATCTTACCGTGGGGGACCTGGGCTACACGGCAGAGGATTTTTCTGGGGACGCTCAATTCTGGAAAAACGATGATCAGAACAAGGGCTTTTTCAAGAAAGGCTGGGCCTATCTGGCCACCGTCACCGGTCGCTGGCCCGGCGGTGCCCATTGGCCGGACATGGACCAAGCCGCCTTTTCCAAAACCGTATCCCGTCTGACGGAGCAGCTTTCCGAAGCACACCTTGACGCCTCCGGCGCTGTGGAGGGGCAGTCTGTCCACATCACCAAGGCACGGGACGGCCGAACACCGCAAGATCTCCGTCTCCTTCTGGCAGATATTTCCGATTACAGTCTGAGCGGCTATCAAGTCCCCGTCTCCTTCCAGACCGTCCCCGCCAAGGCCCTCACCGCCCAGCAGCTCCACGACCAGCTCCACGGCGAGGTGCGAAACGCCTCCTATGACTCCGCTACGGACTCCATCGTACCGGAGCAGCTGGGGGCCGATTTTGACATCGCCGCCGTTCAGAAGGCCATGGACGAGGCCGCTCCCGGCGAAACGCTGACTGTGAAGGCTGATATTCAGCAACCGGAGGTCACCGCCGCCGATTTGAAGGCCGTCCTGTTCCGGGACGTGCTGGGCGAGACCAAGACCCATGTCTCCGGCTCCGCCGGGCGGATCGGCAACGTTAAGCTCTCCGCTCAGATTATCAACGGCCTTGTTCTCAACAGCGGAGAAACATTCTCCTACAACGGATCCGTCGGCAAACGGACGGCGGACCGGGGCTTCAAGCCCGCCCCCGCCTATGTCAAGGGCGAAACCGTGGACGAGATCGGCGGCGGCATCTGCCAGACCTCCTCCACCCTGTATCTGGCCTGTCTCCTGAGCAATCTGGAGATCACGGAGCGGTACGCCCACCGCTATGTCCCCGCTTACATCGCCTGGGGCATGGATGCCACGGTGTCCTGGGGCGGCCCCGACTATAAGTTCACCAACAACACCCTGTACCCCGTGAAGATCGTCACCAAATATGAAAAGGGCTATCTCACCGTTCAGATCCTGGGCACCAATGTGGACGGCACCTATGTAAAAATGAGCAACGAGGTCCTCTCGAAGACCCCCTGGGAAACCATCTATCAGGAGGACCCCACCATGGCTCCCGGCTCCCCGGATGTGGTGAAGGTAACACCCTATACCGGATACAAGGTCAACTCCTATCAGACCATTTATGACAAGGACGGCAAGGTGATCGACAGCCATTTTGAAGCGTCCAGCAACTACAAGGTCCGCAACAAGGTGATCTTACAGGCCCCCGCCGCCCAGCCCGGCAGCGGAACAGCGGAGATCCCCGCCGTCACACCGGACACTCCGTCGGATACCCCTGTTCCTATGGAGCCAACAGTCCCTGCGGAACCTGCCGCGTCCCCTGACCTTCCTGTCGAACCGGAGATCCCGGCGGAACCGTAACAGAAGCGCCCCACAGCTTGTTCGTTGCAAAGCAGCCATCCCCATCCGTTTTTAAGATCAAAACCGCAACCCCCCGCCCATACTGATGTATGGGCGGGGGGTTCTTATGCTTATACGTGCTTATACGGAAGCGGCCTTACAGGCCCCGCTTCTTTTTTAAGACCCGGATGTCCTCGCCCACAAAGGGCAGAAGCTGATACTCTCCCTCGATCCGGGAGGCGATCTGTCCGGAATACCGTTGTGCGATAGCCTCCGGCATCAGGTTGGTGCTGACGATGGTGGACTTCTTTTCCAGCAGACGGCCGTTGATGATCTGATACAGCGCGCTCTGGACGAAGGTGGTCACCATCTCCGTCCCCAGGTCATCCAGAATCAGCAGGTCGCAGTTCAGCACCCGCTCCACGTCCCGCTCTGCCTCGTCCCGGCCAAATTTCTGCGCCTCGAACCGCTCAAAAATGTGCCCCGCCGTGTCATATACCACGGAGAAGCCCTTGCCGCTGACCTCTCTGGCGATGGCGGCGGACAGGTGGGTCTTTCCCAACCCCGGACGGCCGAACAACAGCAGGTTGGCCGGTTTTTTTCCAAAATTGTGGGCATATTCCACGCAGGTGTCATACACCCACTCCATGTGCTCCCGGGCAGACTTGGTTTTTCCCGGTGCCCGCTGGTCGGAATACCAGTCGGTGTCAAAGGTGTCAAAGCTCTGGCTGCCCAGATCCAGCAGCTTGGAAAGCTCCTTGCGCTGCTCCTCCACATAGTAGGTTTTCAGGCAGCGGCACATCTCGCCGCCCCGATAGCCCGTGTCATTGCAGAAGGGGCAGAGGGGCGTATCCTCCAGCGCGTTGTCCGGCAGGCCCAGCTCCGCCAGCAGCATCTGCCGTTCTGCCTGTAAGCTGAGGTTTTCTTCCCGCAGGCGCTGGATCTCCGGCAGCGGGTCCTCGCCACGCCGCAGAGCGGCGGCCATCACCCGGCTGGCCGTGCGGCGCAGCTGATCCTGAATTTCCCGCAGCCGGGGTCTGCGGGCATAGAGCTGTTCCCGCTGCTCCGCCAGATCCGCTTCCCGGGCGCTCCGGTCCGCTTCATACCGCTCCTGCGCCAGACGCAGCAGCCGTCCGTCATATGCCATGTCCCCGCTCCCTCCTTACACATATTTCCAAGCGTCGCCCGCCGACTGTGTCGGCTGCTTCGCCGGGGGCTTGTCCGCCCGTTCGATCTCCTCCGGGGTATGTAAGCCCGCCTCGTGCCAGCGCTTTAAAATACCGTTGCAGTAGGGCCACTTCAGCTCGTGGCACTTGAGCACCGTCTTGTCATAGGCCAGAGCCACTGTCTCCGGCGGAAAGCCCATCTCCTGCCACGCGTTCAGATACTTCTCCTCCGATGCCACCGGCAGCCGGTCTCCCAGGCCCAGCGCCCGCATATACGGCGGGATGGCCCCCTGACGCTCCGCGTACTTTTTCAGGTGCTCCACTGCGGCCCTCTGGGTGTCGATGCCCCGTCTGGCCCAGGCGTAGCCCTCCTTCTCGATCTGCCGCAGGGTGGGCCGACGCCCCTCTCCGTACTTCCGGGTGACCCGCTCCACGCAGTGATTCACCAGCAGGAAGATCACGTCCGCCGGCAGGCCCAGATAATCGTTCAGTCCCAGCAGAACACCCACATCCGGCGTGGTGAGCCGCTTCCCCAGCTTTTTTTCCACCTCCGCCGTCAACAGACGGAATTCCTCGCTGCTCTCCAGCCGCCGGGCAATGTCATCCCGCTGGTAGCTGGGCTTTTCATCGGCAGGCTCCGGGATCTCCTCCGCTGCGGGCGCCAACAGCCGCAGGTCCCGCAGGGCTTGCTCCGCCGCCTCGATGCGGCTCTTTTCCCATCGCAGCTCTCCCGCCAAAGACCGGGGCTGCACCGTTCCGTGATGCCGCAGAAGCGCCAGATATAGGAGCGCCGCGTCGCCGTCGCCCCGGTCCAGCAGACGCTTTACCGTCTGGGCCGTCAGCGTGACGGACTCATCCGCCGTGTGGATCAAAATGCTCGCCATCCGCGCTCCTCCTTCAGCGTGTCGAAAAAGTCTTTTCGCCCCGCGTGGGGCAGGAATACACCGTCGGCCCAGCCGGTTTCCGTG
>CDYS01000468.1_pt1 | contig 10114 bp, 10 predicted proteins | sample 557491 | NCBI WGS metagenome assembly CDYS01 (sample SAMEA3182057, study PRJEB8094) | gut metagenome | biome: human; feature: gut; material: Stool; isolation source: human stools | place: Canada | collected 2012-11-26
GGCACTATCCCATCGCCGGATATCCCTCCGATGTGGCCCACATTGTCAGTGATGAGGGCCTGGGCAAAAATGACTACATTGAGACCAGCCATTCCCTGATCGTGGTAACGGCTCCCGGCCCTGGCAGCGGCAAAATGGCTACCTGCCTGAGTCAGCTGTATCACGATCACAAGCGGGGCGTCGATGCCGGCTATGCCAAGTTTGAGACCTTCCCCATCTGGAACCTGCCCTTGAAGCATCCGGTCAACCTTGCCTATGAGGCCGCTACCGCCGACCTGGACGATGTAAACATGATCGACCCCTTCCACCTGGAGGCCTACGGCGTCACCACCGTCAACTACAACCGGGATGTGGAGATCTTCCCAGTGCTGAACGCGATTTTTGAAAAGATTCAGGGCCAGTCCCCCTATAAATCCCCCACGGACATGGGCGTGAACATGGCGGGGAACTGCATTGTAGACGACGAGGTATGCCGCACCGCCTCCCGTATGGAGATCCTGCGGCGGTATTACACCGCGAAAACCGAACTGGTCCAGGGTAAGGGGGCGGAGGAGACTGTCCGCAAGCTGGAGCTGGTGATGCAGCAGGCCGGCGTGACGCCGGAGATCTGCCCCGCCGTGGCAGCGGCGCTGGACAAGGCGGAAGCCACCGGCGCTCCCGCCGGCGCCATGGTGCTGCCGGATGGCCGGATCATCACCGGCAAGACCTCCGGGACATTGGGGGCGGCGGCGGCGCTGCTGCTGAATGCTCTGAAGGCTTTGGGAAATATCGACGATCAGTTTGAACTGATCTCCAAGCAGGTCTTAGAGCCTGTCTGCCATCTGAAAACTACCTATTTGGATCACCGGAACCCCCGACTCCACACCGATGAGGTACTGCTGACCCTGGCGATCTCCGCCCTGACCAACCCGCTGGCGGACCTTGCCAAGCGGCAGCTGCCCGGTCTCCGGGACAGTGAGGCCCACTTCTCCGTCATCATCAGCGAGGAGGATCTGAAAATCTTCAAGCGTCTGGGCGTCCGGGTGAGCTGTGAACCGAAGTATGAGACCAAGCGGCTCTATCACCGCTGAGAACATTTGCCCCTGCGCTTGACACATCAGAAAGGAGACGGCGTGTGACACCGAAGATCGTCTGCGTCGCAGGCCCCACCGCCTGCGGCAAAACCACACTGGGCGTTCTGCTGGCCCAGCGCTTTCACGGAGAGGTGGTCTCTGCCGACTCCATGCAGATCTACCGGGGCATGACCGTCGGCACCGCCGCCCCTACGGAGGCGGAAATGCAGGGGGTTCCCCACCACATGATCGCCGTGGCGGAGCCCAGCGAACAGTGGAGCGCCGCAGAATACGTGGCGAAGGCCACGCCCATCGTGGATGACATCCTTTCCCGGGGGAAGCTGCCCATTCTGGTGGGCGGCACCGGATTGTGGATGGACGCCCTGATCCGGGGACACGGCTTCGCCGGCGGACACGCCGGCGGAGAGGTGCGCCGGGAATTGGAGACCCGGTTTGACCGGGACGGCATTGAGCCGCTGCTGGCAGAGCTGCGGCAGGTGGACCCGGAAAGCGCCGCACGGCTCCATCCCGCCGACACCAAGCGCATTCTCCGAGCGCTGGAGGTCTATCTGGAAACGGGCGAGACCATCTCCGCCCACAATGCTGCCACCCGCCAACTGCCTCCCCGGTATGACGCAGTATGGATCGGCCTGCAATTCGCAGACCGGGCCGACATGAAGGCGCTCATCGACCGCCGTGTGGACAAGATGACGGAGGAAGGGCTTTTAGAGGAAGTCCAAACTCTGCTGGCCATGGGACTGCCCCGGAATGCCACCGCTATGCAGGCCATTGGCTATAAGGAGTTTTTGGGCGTACTGGACGGGATCCTTACGGAGCAGGAGGCGCTGGAGCTGGTCAAGCTCCGCTCCCGGCAGTATGCCAAGCGCCAACTCACCTGGCTGCGGCGGAATCCGGCTATTCACTGGATCTATTGGGAAAAAGACCGTGATTTTGCCCGTGCCCTCCAGATTTCGACAGAAATTTTGACCGCTTCTGGCTTAGGATAAGACCAGGGGCGGCGGTCATCGACCAACAGAGACAGCGTACCGCTGGCACAGCCGCTCCCAAATAAAGAAGGAGCGGAATACTATGCAGAAAAAAATCAATTTACAGGATCTCTTCCTCCTGCGTCTTCGGCAGGAGCGGCTGCCCGTCACCGTGTTTTTGATGAACGGATTCCAGATGCGGGGCACCGTTACCGGCTACGATCCCTTTGTGGTGGTGCTGGAAAGCGACGGCAGGCAGCAGGTGATTTACAAACACGCCATTTCCACAGTGGTCCCCCTTCGTCCGGTGGCCCTGCGGGAAAGTGAGGAGGAAGCTGCCCTGTAACGATACGAGGCGTACATGAATCGATCATCCTTTGTAAGCAAGCTGTTCACGCCGGTCATCACCCTTCTGGTGCTGGCCTATTTCGGCTATCAGATCTACGGCTATGTAAGCGACCCCTTTTCCACCACCCTGGCCTACACCTATCAGGTGGAGGATACGGTGGACATCAGCGGCTATGTGGTCCGGCAGGAGCAGGTGCTCACCGGCGATGCCGGCGGCCTTATGCGGCTGCGGAAAAACGAGGGCGAGCGGGTCGGCACCGGCGGGGCCGTGGCCACCGTCTACGCCGATCAGGCGTCCTTGGACCGGCAGAACGAGATCGAAACCCTGAATAACCGCATCGAGCAGCTGGAATACGCTCAGGAATCCATGCTGGGCGCGGAGGTCACGCTGAAGCTGGACAGCCAGATCGCCCGGTCCCTGCTGGATTACCGGACCGTTGTGGCGGCGGGACGGCTGGACGCAGCGGAGAGCCGGGGGCAGGAGCTGCGGTCTCTGGTCCTCAAGCGGGATTATACCTATTCCGGCACCGAGGATCTCAGTGGGCAGCTGCAGGAATTGAAAAATCAGTTGAAAACCCTGCGGTCTCAGGCTGCTAACTCTGTAAAGACCATCCGGTCTCCCCGGTCCGGTTTGTTTTCCGCCGTGGTGGACGGCTACGAATCTGTTCTGACGCCGGACAGTTTGTCCGCGCTGACTCCCAGTGCTCTGAATAAGCTGTCCCCTGCCGAGCTCCCCGCCAACACCGGAAAGCTGATCCTGGGGGACAACTGGTATTATGTGGGCGTGGTCTCCGCACAGGAGGCCCAGACCCTTCAGACCCGCCAGAACCGTCTGGGAACCGGAGAGAGCCTGTCCCTCCGGTTTACCAAGAACGTGGACCGGGACCTGTCGGTCACGCTGTTGTCCGTGGGCGCGGAGGAAAACGGCCGCTGTGTGGTGACTTTCCAGGGGAATACATATTTGCAGGAACTGACGCTCCTGCGCCGCCAGAGCGCCGAGATCATTCTGGATACCACCGATGGACTGCGGGTCCCTCTGGCTGCGCTGCGTGTGGCCACCCAGACCGTTACGGAAAAGGACCCGGAAACCGAGGAGACTGCCAGCAAGGAGGTCAATGTCACCGGTGTTTACTGCGTCTCCGGCGCAAAGGCCCGGTTCAAGCCGGTAGAGGTGCTGCTCACCGGTGACGATTACGCTGTGGTCCGGTCTGCCGGCTCCACGGAGAAGCTGCGGCTGCGGCCCGGTGACGAGATCATCGTTGCCGCACGGGATCTGTATGACGGAAAAGTTGTTTCATAAAGAAAGAGAGGGATGTTCTATGTCCATTCAGACAAATATTCAGGAGGTCCGTCAGCGGATCGCCGCCGCCTGCGGAGAATGCGGCCGGGACCCCAAGGAGATCACGCTGGTAGGCGCCAGCAAGATGAATGACGCCGCCGCCTGCCGGGAGGCCATCGCCGCCGGGATCGACGTGCTGGGCGAAAACCGGGTCCAGGAGATGACGGAGAAGCTGAGCCAGAACGCCTATGACGGCGCGCCGCTCCACTTCATCGGTCATCTCCAGCGGAACAAGGTCAAGCAGGTGGTGGGCAAGGTAGCCCTGATCCAATCCGTGGGGTCTCTCCCCCTGCTGGAAGCCGTTGAAAAAGAGGCGGAAAAGCAGGACATCGTTCAGGACATTCTTCTGGAGGTGAACATCGGCGGCGAGGAGGCCAAGAGCGGCTTTGCCCCTGCTCAGTTGGAGGACGCCGCCAGAGCAGCTCAGGCCATGTCCCATGTCCGGGTCCGGGGATTGATGACGATCCCCCCCGCAGACAGCGACCGGGACACCAATATCCGCTATTTTCAGGAAGTCCGGGCACTTTATGTTGACATCAACGAGAAATTGTTCCATAATGAATTAAAGTGCCTTTCCATGGGCATGAGCGGCGATTTTGAGGATGCTATCCGAAATGGCGCCACCATGGTCCGTGTGGGCACCGCGATTTTCGGCGCCCGGTATTATCCCACTTGATTGCAGGAGGTTTTGGCTTATGGGTATTTTGGACGAGCTGAAGAAGCTGACCCATCCCTATGATGACGAGGATGAGGAATATGAGGATTTTGAGGAACCCCGTGAGCGCTCCTTCGATGACCGCCGCAACAAAGCGGAGGATCGCCGGAACAAGGTGGTGAACATCCATGCCACCACGCAGCTGAAGGTGGTGCTGGTGAAGCCGGACCGCTTTGAGAACGCCTCGGAGATCGCCGATCAATTGAAGGACAAGCGGACGGTGGTGCTGAATCTGGAATCCACCAACAAGGATGTGGCCCGGCGGCTCATCGACTTCCTTTCCGGCGTGGCCTATGCCGGCGAGGGCAAGATCAAAAAGGTTGCCGCAAACACCTATATCATCACGCCTTACCACGTGGAGCTGGAGGGCGATCTCATCGATGAGCTGGAAAACAACGGCTTATATTTCTAAGCGGGGAGGATATTGGATATGCTGACACCTCAGGAGGTTTCGACCCATTCCTTTGCCAAGGCGTCCTTTGGCGGCTACAACATGGCCATGGTGGACGAATTTCTGGATGAGCTGACTGACGATTATACCGCTCTCTACAAAGAAAACGCGGCGCTGAAAGCAAAATTGAAGGTCCTAGCGGAGAAGGTGGAGGAATACCGCGCCACCGAGGATTCCATGCGGGCCACCCTGCTCACCGCTCAGCGGATGGCGGATTCCATTGTGAAGGAAGCCGAACAGAAGCGGGATCAGATGATGACGCAGGCGGAGATCGACGCCAAGCTGAGGATCAACTGCCTGAAAAACGAGGCTGCCGCCGCGGAGGAACGTCTGCGGAAAGGCAAGGAGGAACTGGAGAAGTTTTCTGCTGCCGTCCGGGCTGTGTGCGATAAGGAGATCCAGCTTTTGAATGAGCTGCCTCAGGCCCCGGTGGAGCTGCCTCAGGAGGAAGCCAAACCGGAGGACTCCGTTCAGGAGATCGAGGACAGCGTCATGGCCGCGTTCAGCGAAGCAGCGCCGGAGGAGGACGGCGACACGGCGGAGACCCAGACGGAAGCGTCTGAGCCTGTTGCCGAAGCGACGGATCCCGCCGCTGACACCAGCGATCCCTTTGGGGATTTTCCCGACCTTTCCAGCACACGCCAGATCAATCTGGACGAACTGAAATTCGGCCGTAATTACAATACTTGACAAAAAGCGGCCTGCAAGGCCGCTTTTTGCTCTTTCAGGAGGTAGCTATATGGAAACGCAAGCGCCGATCATCGCCTTCCTGTATGACTTCGACAAGACTCTGTGCACCACGGACATGGAGGACTACGCCTTCATCCCCTCCCTTGGGTATACCCCGGCAGAATTCTGGGGCAGGGCCAACGCCTTTGGCTGGGAAAACCGGATGGACGGCCTGCTGGCCTATATGTACACCATGATCCAGGAGTGCGCCGCGCAGAATATCAAGCTGGACCGGGCCTTCCTGAACCACTGCGGTGAGTCCATCCAACTGTTCCCCGGCGTCCGGGAGTGGTTTGCCCGGATCAACGCCTTTGGGGAGAGTCTGGGCGTTCAAGTGGAGCACTATGTCATTTCCTCCGGCCTCCGGGAGATCATCGAGGGCAGCGGAATCGCTCAGGAATTCCGGGAGATCTATGCCTGCGAGTTCTACTACAACGAAAATGGCGACGCCTGCTGGCCCAAGCTGGACGTCAACTTTACCAATAAGACCCAGTTTGTCTACAGGATCAATAAGGGGATTCTGGATGTGTCCCGGGATAAGGAACTGAACGACTCCATGCCGGACGATTCCAAGCGGGTCCCCTTTACCAACATGATCTATATGGGAGACGGTCTTTCCGACGTGCCTTGTATGAAAATGATGCGGGCCTACGGCGGACAGGCCATCGCCGTCTATCAGGCCAGCAACCGGCAGGGTGTGGAAAAGCTGCTGGCGGACGGACGGGTGGATTTCATTTTCCCGGCAGACTACCGGGAGGGCATGGAGCTGGACCGCACTGTCCGGGACATCCTCCGGAAAATGACCATCACCGACCGGCTGCTGGAGGTCAACAACCGCCAGCTCCGCAGCATCGGCGGCGATGTGCTTCCCAATCAGGTGGGGCTGTTCTGAACACGGAATATCTGAATGATCGGAAAACCGGCGCAGAAAATGCGCCGGTTTTTTCTGTTTTTCCGGGAAAATCTCTTTACTTACAGTATCGTTTCTGTTAAACTATACGCTGTGTATTGAATCAATTCAGCCGGGGCAGCGCCCCGGCTGTTTCACGGAGGGTATCCATGGCAACAGAATTTTCCAGAACGCTGTCCCTGCTGCGGAAAGAGCGGGGCGTTTCTCAGCGGGTGGCCGCTGCGGATCTGGGGGTGTCTCAGGCTCTTTTGAGCCATTATGAAAACGGCATCCGGGAGCCGGGCCTTGCCTTTGTGTCCAAGGTCTGCGACTACTATCACGTCTCCGCAGACTATATGCTGGGCCGGACACTGGCCCGGGACGGCAGTATGCTCACCGCCGAGGAAATTTTGAACGCCGCTGAGCCGGGCAATGTGCTCCAGGGCAGCGTGCTGGCCACCCTGCGGGGCAAGCTCATCACCAGCGCCAGCGGCGTGCTGTTCGGCCTGCTGGGCAAGCTGGGAGACAAGGATGCTATCAACGCCGCGGCGGACAGTCTGGGCTGCCACATCTACCTGCTTTACCGGTTGCTCCACCGGGCCGCCGGAGGCAGCACCGCCTATTTTGCTTTGCCCGAGGAGGACTGCGCTGCAGGCGCCGCCTCCGCCGGGGCCTCTCTGGCCCGGACGGACTACGCCCGTGCGCTGGCGAAACTGTCCCGTGAAAAGGCCGCCTTCCCGGATATGTCCCATGAGACGCTTAACAGCGCCTTTCCCGGCCGGAGCCAGGGTATGATCCAAGTCCTCAGCACGGCGGACGGCCAGCTCAACCGCCTGAATCAGTCCGGCCTGAAATGAGTGTGCAGTCTCTGGCCTTTCTGGCCTTTTTGACCGTCACCGTCTGCGTCTGCCGTTTGCTGCCCAAGGAGCGAACCTGGGTGCTTTTGGCGGCCAGTCTGGTGTTTTACCTCTGGGGCGGCGCTCCAGCGGCTCTGTGGGGGTGCGGACTGCTGGCGGTGTCCTCTTTTGTCAGCTATCTTGCAGCCAACACGCTGCGAAAGCACCGCCGAAAAAGCGTCCTTCTTGCCGTCGTCTGCTATCACATCGCGGTATTGGGGATTTTCAAGTACACCGGTTTTTTCACCGGCGGCGCGGTACGGATGCCCTTCGTGCCCTTGGGTATCAGCTTTTTCACCTTCCAGCAGATCTGGTATCTTCGGGAGGTCTATGCCGGGACCTTTTCACAGGTCCCCACTCCGGCAGAATACCTGACCTACAGCTTCTTTTTCCCCACGGTGTCCTCCGGTCCCATCTTGAAGCCGGGGAATTTCTTCCCCCAGCTGCGGGAGGCCTCTCCCCTGCCCCAGGATACCGCAGCCGGTCTGTACGCCATCGGTCTCGGCCTTGCCAAAAAGGTGTTGCTGGCGGACAATCTGGGCGTGCTGGTGAACAACGGCTGGAGCAGCCTCTCTGAGCTGACGGCCCTGACCGCGTGGTGCGTGATCCTTGGCTACACGCTTCAGCTTTACTTCGACTTTTCCGGATATTGCGACCTTGCTGCCGGCTGCGCCCGGCTGCTGGGACTGCGGCTGCCCATCAACTTCGACTCTCCCTACCGGAGCCTATCTGTTACGGAGTTCTGGAAACGCTGGCACATGACCCTGACGGCCTTCCTTCGGGAGAACGTCTACTTTCCCCTGGGCGGCAGCCGAAAGGGCCGGGGCCGTACATACCTGAACATTCTGGTGGTGTACCTCGTCAGCGGCATCTGGCACGGCGCGGGGTGGACCTTCATCCTATGGGGCCTGCTTCACGGGCTGGCGCAGGTTCTGGAACGCCTGTGGGGAAAACGGCGGGACGCTCTGCCCCGCTGGGTCCGATGGGCCATGACCTTCCTCTTTATCAACCTTGCGTGGGTCTTTTTCCGGGCGCCGGATGTGTCCTCTGCCCTGCTTTTGCTGAAAACCGCCGTTACCGGCGGGATGGGCGGGATCCGCCTGTGGCTGGTGAACGGCTTGTTCCGCCGGGAGATCAGCGCGCTGGAGCTGCTGCTCCCGGTCATCGGCCCCTATACAGCCTACCTGCGGGTGGCGCTGATCTTGGGGATCGGGCTGCTGGCGGCTTTGTGGCCCCGGAACGTCATCCGTCAGATGGATACGTTCCGTCCCAACTGGCGCAGCGGCCTGTATGTGCTGGCGTGGACGGTATGGGCCATTTTGTCCTTCACCGGCGTGGTGACATTCATCTATTCCAACTTCTAAAGAAAGGAGGCCCCGCCATGGAACAGCGCGCCTATCAAAAATGGACCCGGGGCCTGCTTTTGGGGCTTGTGCTTGTGCTGACGGCCTGCGCCGCCGTGGTATACAGGGTGGACCCCTGCTTTTACTACCGGATGCCTACGGACCGGGAGCCTGTTTTCTTCAGTGAACGCTACCAGACGGCGGGTATCGTCCGCAACAACCCGGCGGACGTGGTGCTGCTTGGCTCCTCCATGACCGCCAACTGCTACGGCAGTCAGCTTGAGACCGTTTTCGGCGGCACAGGCCTGCGGCTCACCATTCCTGACGGCTATTTCAGTGAATTCGATCAGGTGATGGGGCTGCTGATGCGGACCCACCCGCCCAAGCGGGTGCTGTTCGCCATGGATACCAATATTTTCACCCGGTCTCCTGACGGCGTTACCGGTGCAATGCCCGATTATCTCTATGACGCCAGTACCATCAATGACGTGAAATACCTGTTGAATAAGGACGTGCTCTATTACAGCCTCTACGCCCTGATGGCCCAGCGCTGGGACGAGGGCGAAACGCTGGACAAGGGATTTTCGTGGATGGATACCGTCTGGTGGAACCACATGACCGCCTTGGAGGAATATACCCGGCCGGACATCGCCCCGGAGCCGATGCCCCGGGACGGCCTGCTGGCGGACGCCGCCAAAAATCTGGCGGTGGCGGCAAGCTGGGCGGAGCGGTACCCGGAGGTGGAATTTGATTTTTACTTTTCCCCTTACAGCATCCTCTATTGGGACAAGATCGGCCGCATGGGAGAGACGGACGCCGTGTTTGCGGCGCTGGAACTGGCCTGTGAAACGCTGCTGCCCTACGAGAACGTCACCCTCCACGGACTGCTGTTTGACCGGGATATCATCGAGCACCTGGACTACTACTGCGACTACGTTCACCACTCCGACGAGGCGGGCGCGCTGGCGCTGGAAAAGATCCATTCCGGTACCGATCGGCTGACCGAGAAAAATTATCGGGAAACTCTCGCCAACTGGCATGACTTTGTGGTAAACTACGACTACGATAAATTCTGGGACGATTACTACTGGTATCAGTTCCATACACCGGCAGGCGCAAAGACCTGACCGTTTCACATGAAACCTGAGAATCCGTCCCTTGGGACGTTTGCCTACGGAGGTTTTTTCTATGACCAAGCAATCCAATATTCGAAATTTCTCCATCATTGCTCACATCGACCACGGCAAGTCCACTTTGGCGGACCGGCTGCTGGAGATCTGCGGCGCCGTTTCCCAGCGCCAGATGGAAAATCAGCTTTTAGACAACATGGATCTGGAGCGGGAGCGGGGCATCACCATCAAGGCCC
>CDYS01019255.1_pt1 | contig 10054 bp, 8 predicted proteins | sample 557491 | NCBI WGS metagenome assembly CDYS01 (sample SAMEA3182057, study PRJEB8094) | gut metagenome | biome: human; feature: gut; material: Stool; isolation source: human stools | place: Canada | collected 2012-11-26
CGCAGATTGATCTCCGACTCTCCCGCGCTGTTGGTTGTTCTGCCGATGTAATAGTTGGTCTGTGCCATACCATGAAGCTCTGTGTTTCAAAGGTAGGTAATTCCATTGAGACGCGCAACTTTTCGTGTCCGCATTTTGTCCGCATTTTCAAAAAACGATGAAAATGGCATCCATCATAATCCAAACAAATACCTTCTTTATATATTGATATACAAATTATTATGATTTATTTCCGATTTTATTGATTTGCGATGTTTTGACTATTCAAAACCGGCTACGGGTACAAGAAAAAGGGTTAAGTATTGAATAGTCAATTACTTAGCTCTTTTTGTTTTTGGATTTGTTCCCAAATTGTTCCCTATTATCCGGTGAAAAAGAATCTTGATTTATAAGATTCCATGAAAAATATATCGTATTATCATTAGTGTTTCGTTAAAATAGGATACTAATGATCCCATATGAGACTTTATTATTATATAGCAGAATCTATGTATATCTTGAAATACATGAAAAACATCGTAACTTTGCTTATAAGTATAGCAGATCTGATTTATGGGGTATAACGGTGGCATAAATAAGCGAGGATATTATCGCAGATATCACGGAATGTATAGAAAGTCATCATATCGTTCTGGTGAAAAGATCCTTTCTGGTTTAATTATTGGTGGCTTGGAGCTAATTCCCACTGCAGCAAGTTCTACATCTAATTCCAAAGGCACATCAACTCGTAAAAGAAAGGCAGTCTCTGAACAAAATGCTTATACTCCACCACTTAAGCCTTTGTATATAGAGGATTCTTTAATAAACGAAATAGCCTCAGATCAATTTTCTCAATTGAAGGATGATTATGATACTGCTGTTTTGAACAATAAGTTAATAAGTCACCAGATTGGTAAACTGAGAAATAAGGTTAAGCTAAATAGTTTCTTGAGATCATTGTTCTACTTGATCCCAAAGTACCGATCAGTTTTTGAAGATAGGATCACATCTATTAACAGTTCTATTATACAAAAAGAGCAGGAGATAGAAGATCCTATTATTAATGTCTGCACATTGCTAAATAATGATCTGCCGGATAGTACTCTTGTCAATAGGGGGGAAATCATTATGGCGTTTTATGATGTTAATAGCGAATCATACATAAATGAAGATAAGACGCTTAATGTTTCAGAAGTCTACGAGAGTAACTTTAATTATAATTACCCTGCAATAGGAATATTTAAATCTGAAATAATTCAACTCCATCTTTTTCGTAAAGGATTGATCGTGATTGGAAATGGAGCATTTGGAATTGTAAATTATCACGATATTACTGCTCGTTATACCACAATAAACATAAAAACCAGATATATAGAAAATGGACTGAAGGTTGTTCGCAAGACATGGCTTCATGCCAAGGTAAATGGAGAGCCAGATTTAAGGTATAATGAAAATTATGAGATTAATATTGTCGAATATGGCTGTTTGAAATTGAACTTTAGTGGTAATCTTATAATTAACCTACTTTTCTCGGATGCTTCATACGGTAAAGAGGTGGCAAGCCTATTTAATCTTACACCTATTAAAGACGTTAGAGTCCCTAAAATAGATACTCCTGTGTACAAAGAAAACATAGCCATCAACGATACATATAAAGTCTATACTACGACTTATAATAAAGCGACATTAACGCAACCTGAAAAAGAGTTTTGTGATGCCATTAGAAGATATGGCAAGCCACTTAACACTCGTATTGCATACAAATGTCCGCAGATAGGAAGTAGTGTTAAAAGACGTAGTGATGGTGCCGTATTAGAGGTTATAAATATCTCTATGGACCACAAGTTCAAGTGCTATGACTTTGCAAAAGATGAATGTTCTATATATACGAGAGAAGAATTGATGTTATTATAAAAAGAAATTTTCTTCATCGTAATGTCGGACGAGTCTGAATGACTGGGTAAAAAGAGATGTTAACTAATACCTATTAATACCTTTCATAGTTTCATTTATGGTTTTCCTTCCAATGAAAATACACAGCCCGAATCGAGATTTCTCTCCTGTAATATGCCTGGCTTATCTCCTGAGGCAGACAGTATGATAGATTATCCCCGGCCTTGAAATACCAATACATACCCATCTTATCAGGATACATACGGCATTTATAACGTTCGCAGAACATGCGTTCTCCCTCGGCGGTATAGAAATAATAAGTGAAAGAGACCCGCATCAGATTATCATTGCGTTCCTGTAAGTCCCTTACCTTATCGGCCAGATTGTCCTGCTGCTTCTGCTCAGTTTCATAGGCTCTCAGATCCATTTCCCGCCACACCCCCATCCTGAAATATTCATTCGTCCGGACGATATATTCCCGAATAGCATCAATACAAATGGTAGACCGCATGTGTTGGCCAGCTTTGCAAGCAAATTAAGCGATTTTTTGTGTTTTGAGAAGTAACCTGCTTTGCTACTTTGGTTTGATCTGGCGGAGGCCCCCCACTACATCACCACATCAGTCGGTCATTGGTTTACGGTTCGGCCGGAGGCGCAGATGCGCCCGTCGCGAAGACGTATTTCGCAATCGGCCGGAGCCTTGATGTTCTCGTCGATGGTCACCGAACCGATCTCATCGGCAACGATATGTCCCGACATAGGGTTCTTGATATTGGTTATGGCTCCGCGGATATCGGCCTGCAAGGTGCTGTATTCGAAGGCACGGTCGCAGTCCGGCCCGAATGAACAGTTTTCCAGAACGAGATCCCGTGCATAGCAGAGCGGCTGTTCGCCTGTAATGTGGCAGTTGACCAGACGCAGGTCCTTCGAGTGCCATCCCAGATATTCGCCATTGAGTTCGGAGTCGTAAATCGTAACGTTCTCGACCTCCCAGAAGGCATCCTTGGTCGTAATTCGGGCGTTGTGGATCTCGGCGTTCTTTACGTACTGAAACACATATTTGCTGTCGCTGTCCAAACCGTCCACATAGATGTTGTTGCTGAACATGAACGGGTAGGTACCTTCATGCAGGGTCAGGTTTTTGACGCGGATGTTGTTGCAGCGCCAGAATACCTCATCGGCATCATTCATTGTTACGTTTTCGATTTCGATATGGTCCATCTCGCGGAACATCTTGGGCGCATCGATAACCGTATCGGTCATCTTCAGGTGGTCGGAATACCACAGGGCCGAGCGGCCGCCGACGTCGAAATAGCAGTGATCGATCTTGAAGCCGTGGACATGCCAGAACGGATAGTTGCCTTCGATACGGCAGTTGTAGGCTTCGATGTTGCTGCACTCCTTGATGGCCGACTCTCCGGCGCGGATAATGACATTCTCCAGTCGCAGGTTGTGGGATTCGAACAAGGGGCGTTCACCTCCGAATTCTTTGTTTTTAATCAGCTTCATATCTCTTTGTCAAATAATAACTCTCAATCTTTACGTTTGCACTGCCGTCCCGGACAAGTGGAGCCGGTTGAACCGTGGTTGAGTATCGGTTGTCTAATCGTTCGGGTGCGGGCTTGTTTATGTGCTACTGTTGGCTGCGGGTTTGGTTTCACGCTGCAAAATTATGTAATCTTACGACTCCATGTTGTAGATGAATTACTGATTGTATGCCCCGAATTACGGAAGGCCTCTTCAGGCGGTTTTCAGTTTCAACCACCTTTCCCGTGTGAGCCTGATCAGGAATATTGCACCGCGGAAACACAGTTCGACACACATGGCTATCCATACTCCCTTCAGTCCCAGCGTCGGAGCAAGCCAGGCGGCCAGCGACAGACGTACGGCCCATATGCTGAAGAAGTTCATAAGACATGGCACAATGGTGTCGGCGGCCCCGACGAAGACTCCGTAGGCAACGATCGAGGCGGCAAACATCGGTTCGGCGAAGGCCTCGATGCGAAGTGCCATGACTCCCAGCTGGCGAATCTCATCGACGGGGGTCATCAGACCGATTATGCCCGGGGCGAAAATATACATGAGTATCCCCATCAGGGCCATTATGCCCATGCCCATCAATACGGTGATTCGGGCGAAACTGAGGGTCAGTTTTCGGCGTGCGGCGCCGATGCTCTGCCCGACGAGGGTTGTTGCGGCCTCGGCAATTCCGTATCCGGGCATGTAGCAGAGGCTTTCGGCGGTTATTGCAAATGAGTTTGCCGCAATGGCGAAGACTCCCAGCGGGGCTACGATGACCGTAGTCATGATCTGTGCGCCGCAAATGACCACATGTTCCATACACATCGGGAATCCGATTCGGAAAGCGGTTTTGAGGGTTGTTGTCTGAGGGCGGAAGCTGCCGCGTTCACCGGTCAGTCTCAATGTGTTGGAGCGCGTCCATAGATATCGGAGCATGATTCCGGCGACGAGGGCTTCGGCGGCGACTGTCCCCAATGCGGCACCGCATACACCCAGTCCTGCGCCGGGCATTGTGAATGTTATTCCGGCGATGTCGAGCGGCCGGGTCGGGAAGATCAGCAGGAAGTTGAAGATGACATCCAGAGCGCACATGGTTACACCCATTATGCTCGGAATGTGCATGTTTCCGCTGCATCTCAGCATGCCTCCCGCCAGGAAATACATCTGCATGGCGGGCAGGAAGAGCGAGAAGATGAAAAAGTAGAGCGATGCATCATGACGGATCGAGGGGTCTCCGCCGAGCCATACGGGCAGCATTCCGCTGATTGACATTCCGATTGCAGCCAGCATTAGGCTGAAAACGAGAGTGGCCGTGAGCGACTGTCGCAGTACGGCCCGGGCCCCGGCCATGTCTCCGGCCCCGATTCTGTGAGCCACCTGAACGGAGAATCCCGCCGTGATTGCCGAGCAGAGGCCCCAGAACAGCCATGTTGTGGTCGAGACGAGTCCGATTGATGCAGATGCTTCGGCCCCGAGGTGCCCGACCATCGCCGCATCGATATATTGCATGATGATCGATGAGAGCTGGGCTATGACGGCCGGAATACTGAGCCGCACGGTCAGTTGCAACCGTTGTCCCATGGTCATCGGTTTGCCTTCACGGATCAGCGTGAGTAGTTTGTCTGTTTTGGCTGCCAGCCTCATCGTTTAGTGTAAATATTTTTTCCGACCGGTTTGGATGCTTCAGCTTTGGCGGGGATATTCGCAGACGGCATTTCGACAGCTTTGTCATCCGGTGAATCGGTCTGCTGTCCGGCGGGTTACACCCTGCGATTGCCGACTGTCCCACTTGCTGCCAATCCAGGGCAAGTTATCCGGCATAATTTCTTTAAGGCTGTGCAAAGATCGCGTTTTTCTTGATTCGTTATGTAGACGGATTACGGATTTATCACTGTTTTATAACCTCGATTACGGAATCTGAGCACAGACTGTGTCCGTATTCGGCGATATGTTTGCTGCCAATGAGGAGCTTCGGGATATTCTTTGCAGGCGCTTGAGGAGCTTTTAGCCTCCGAGTCGGGATGTAAACAGACAGAGCCTGTAAATCCAGATTACAGGCTCTGTCTGCTGAGTATTTGGGTCAACTTCAGTTACGGTACAACTGTCACCTTGACACCCTGTTCGGCCATGGCATCCAGCATCTTTGCCGGAGTCCCCGAATCGGTGATCACATGATCGATGTCACTCATGTCGCAGATCTTGCTGAAGCCCCGGCGACCGAATTTCGACGAATCGGCCAATACGATTGTTTTCGTTGCGGAATGGATCATCATACGGTTCAGACTGGCTTCCTGCAGATGCGTCGTACTGAGGCCGTATTCGGGATCGATGCCGTCGACGCCGAGGAAAAGCTTGTTGCAGGCGAAGTTGTCGAGCATACGGATTGCATACTCGCTCACCACCGAAGCCGAGGAGTGACGTATGATTCCCCCTAACTGAATGATCTCGATGTCGGGTTTGTCGAGCAGTTCCATTACCACGTTCATTGCCGAGGTGATAACGGTCATCTTCATGTTGGGGATGCAGCGGGCAAAGGCCTGCACGGTAGTTCCCGATGCGATGATCAAGGCATCCTGCGGTGAAAGCAGCTCGACGGCACGTTGTCCGATACGACGTTTCAGTTCGGGGTGGAGCTTCTCCTTCTCCGAGACCTTGCGTGTGGCTATGTATGGGTCGGCGATGATGGCTCCGCCATGGGTGCGGTATAGGAGTTTTTTCTCCTCGAGCATGTCGAGATCCTTTCGGATCGTCACGGCCGAGACCTTGAGCTGTTGGCTCAGGACTCCCACATCCACGCTGCCCGAGTTCCGAAGAGACTCCAGTATTGCCTTATGTCGTTCCGAGAGCGTCATCATGGGTGAAACAATTTCCTGCAAAAATAATCAAAAAGTGAACAGGTTGATGCCCACCTGCAGAAAACCGTCTTTCAGATCCGGATTCCACATGGCATGCGCAAAGACCGGCATCGCGAATCGTCCCAACTGCAGGTGGTAAGTCGTGCGCAGTGAGATCTGGTTGATGTTGTTTGTGCCGTAGAAGTTTTCCGAGCGGTCTTGGCTGGAGTAGTTGAGGGCAAATGTCCCGCCGACTCCCAGATCGACCGTCCAGTGTTCATTCCGGAATACGCTGTATTCGGCGTAGACCCAGGTCGAAAAGCGGTTCTCGTCGAGAGCGTTCAAGTCGCGGCCGGCGATGATTGTTGCCCAGGTGAGTCGCAGAGGTATCTTGAGGCTTGCCTCAAAGTTATAGCCGAGACTCAGGTCCAGGAAGTGGGATGTCGAGCGTTTGTTGTAGTTGAAGATATTCTTGCTGTATGGCAGGTCGGGCGAGAAGTTGAAGATATCCCACAGTGCCACCGTGAATCCGTGGGTGGAGTATGAGAGATAGTAGTCGAATTCCTTGTAGTCACCCGTGAAGTCGGAACCGCCCCACAGACCGATCTTGAAACTGTCGTTGGCAAGGCCGAGGCTCAGGTCGGCGGCTAGGACGCCTCCGTCGGCCACCTGCAGCCCCCGCCACAGGTGCATGTTCTGGAGCGTACCGTTGAGGTGCAGCTTCTGCCCGAAGGCGGCACTCGACAAAGCCATCGCAATGAGCGACAGGATTATATTACGTATGCAGGTTTTCATGGCACGGCGTTCATCAGCAATATATCATACAGTAGAGAGCGGCGGCGATGAAACCGCCCAGAATCGGTCCCAGAACAGGTACCCATGAGTATTTCCAGTCGCTCGAACCCTTTCCCTTGATCGGTAATATGGCATGAGCGATACGTGGAGCGAGGTCGCGGGCGGGATTGATCGCGTAACCTGTAGTACCGCCGAGCGACATACCCAGCGCCACGATGAGCATTGCTACGGGGAATGCGCCGAGTGCGCCCATTCCGACTTCCGGAGTATTTCCGCGGATCGAGAGTGCGAGGATCACGAATACGAGCACGAAAGTGCCGAGAGTCTCGCTGAAGAGGTTACGTCCGTATTTCCTAATGGCGGGGATTGTACAGAAAGTTCCGAGTTTAGCCTGCGGATCGTCCGTGGCATCGTAATGGTCCTTGTAGAACAGGTAGACGAGGATTGCGCCGACAAAACCGCCGAGCATCTGTGCAACGATATAAGGCAGTACGAGACCCCAGCTGAATGTACCTGCGGCGGCGAGGCCGAGGGTAACTGCGGGATTGAGGTGAGCGCCCGAGTATGGGCCGGAGATGAATACGCCCAGCATTACGGCCAGGCCCCAGGCAAGGGTGATGACGATCCAGCCTCCGTTTTCACCCTTTGACTTCTTGAGGCTGTTGGAGGCTACCACGCCGTCACCGAAAAGTACCAGAATGGCTGTTCCGATAAATTCGAACAGACACTTTACAAAGACGTCGTTCATTGGTAAAAGGTTTTAAAGTTCGGGTTGTGGTGGGTTGGTCTATTTTTTAGTATAGTCGCTCAGGGTACGTTTTACGGCATCGGCCCAGTGGGCTTTGGCATCGTCGATCTTCTCCTGCTCCCACGAGGGTTCGAATATGCGGTCGATCTGCCACTGTTTGCGAATGTCGTCGATGCTGGACCAGTATCCCACGGCCAGACCGGCCAGGTAGGCGGCACCCATTGCGGTAGTTTCGACGACCTGCGGACGGATGACGCGCGTTCCCAGAATATCGGCCTGGAACTGCATGAGCAGGTTGTTTCGCGAGGCACCGCCGTCGACCTTCAACTCCTTGAGGGGGATTCCGGCGTCGCGCGACATGGCTGCCGTGATATCCATTGTCTGGTATGCGATTCCCTCCAGTGCGGCGCGGGCGATGTGTGCGGTGTTCGTACCGCGGCTGATACCGACGATCGTACCGCGCGCATACTGGTCCCACCACGGTGCACCGAGGCCGGTCAGGGCTGGTACGAAATATACGCCATTGGTATCGGGGACGCGTGAGGCGAGCTCCTCGACCTCGGAAGAGGAGTTGATTACGCCCAGACCGTCGCGCAGCCACTGTACCACCGAGCCGCCGACGAAGATACTTCCTTCGAGAGCATAGTTGACCTTGTCGCCGATCTTCCAGGCGACGGTCGTGATGAGGTTGTTTTTCGAGAGGATGGGTTTTTCGCCGCTGTTCATGAGCAGGAAACATCCCGTTCCGTATGTATTCTTGACCATACCGGGTTCGGTGCACATCTGGCCGAAGAGGGCGGCCTGCTGGTCGCCGGCGATACCCGAAATGGGGACCTTGTGGGCGAAGATAGTGGTTTTGGTGTGGCCGTATATCTCGCTTGAGGATTTCACTTCGGGCATCATCGAGCGCGGAATGCCGAACAGGTCGAGCAGCTCCTGATCCCAGTCGAGGGTATTGATGTTGAAGAGCATGGTACGGGAAGCGTTGCTGACATCCGTAACATGTATTTCGCCGCGGGTGAGGCGCCAGATGAGCCATGTGTCGACGGTACCGAACATCAGTTTGCCCCGTTCGGCGCGTTTGCGGGCACCCGGGACGTTGTCCAGAATCCACTTGATCTTGGTTGCGCTGAAGTAGGCGTCGATGATCAGACCGGTCTTCTGGCGGATGGTGTCGGTGAGACCCTGGTTTTTCAGTTCGTCGCAATAGTCCGACGTACGGCGGTCCTGCCATACGATGGCATTGTAGATCGGTTCTTCGGTTTCGGAGTCCCATACGATTGTAGTTTCGCGCTGGTTGGTGATACCGATTCCGGCCAGGTTCAGACCGTTGATATCCATCATCGTGATGGCCTCGGCAATCACCGACGCCTGAGACGACCATATTTCATGAGGATCGTGTTCGACCCAGCCCGATTGCGGGAAGATCTGACGGAACTCCTTCTGGGCGACGGCGCACGGTGTACCTTTCTGGTCGAAGACTATGGCGCGTGAGCTGCTCGTCCCCTGGTCGAGTGCAAGAATGTACTGTTTCATAGCAGGTTTTGTAGTTTTTTGTATATTTATTGGTTTTGTTGTATCGGTATGTCTCTTTTTGCGGCTACTCAAGGCGCGAGGCGAGTATGTGCAACGGATGCTCGCAGGGCTTGCTGGTCGACATTTCGATCTGCCACTTGCAGGTTTCGCAATCCGTTGCAACGATGTCGGCTCCCGAAGCCTCGATCTGTTTGAAAAGCGGTTCGCCGATAGCCTGCGACGTTTTGTAGTTCTCCTTCTTGAAGCCGTATGTGCCGGCGATGCCGCAGCACTGTGAATCGAGCACCGTTACCTCGACTCCGGGCATCATGCGCAGGAGTTCGATCGAATAGTACCCCCAGCCCATCTTCTCCATGTGGCAGGGGGTATGGTATGCCACACGCAGCGGGGTTGTATCCTTGAACCGGAGATTGTGTTTTCCCTCCTGCAGCAGGCGGTAGATGTAACGCGTAGCCAGTTCGATTCGGTCGCGGACATCTTCGTTGCCGAGGTTGAGCAGGTGCGGGTACTCGTCGCGCAGCGTGAAGGTGCAGGTCGAGGATGTGGCAATGACATCCAGGTCACGTTGGCTGACCGAGGTGCGGATCGACCGGAGGTTTGTCTGGGCCTGCCGGCGGGCCTGTTTGTAGAGGCCGTTGGAGATCAGGGCCACGCCGCAGCACTTCTCCTTGTCGAGCAGCTGCACTCCGTAACCGAGGGCATTCATTATCCGCAGCAGATCCTTGCCCAGCTGCGGGTTGTTGTAGTT
>CDYS01042503.1_pt1 | contig 10041 bp, 8 predicted proteins | sample 557491 | NCBI WGS metagenome assembly CDYS01 (sample SAMEA3182057, study PRJEB8094) | gut metagenome | biome: human; feature: gut; material: Stool; isolation source: human stools | place: Canada | collected 2012-11-26
GCATAGGGCCTTTGGTTCGGCCTACTTTTTGGAGCTGGGCCTCTCGTGCCAGCAGCTCGAACAGAATATCCCGGCCCTCTTCACCGACCCCGCGTGCGGCCATGTGCTGCGGGCAAAAGGCTTCGTGCAGGACGAGAACGGCTGGGTGGAGCTGAACGCCACCGCCGACGGCCTGACGGCAAACGCTATCCCCAAGGGGCAGGAAGTGCTCATCGTGATCGGGGAGGGGCTGGAGAAAGAACGGATTGAGGCGAGATTAAAGGGGTAAGGCAATCCCCGTATATCGTTGTATCTTTCCATAAATAGTTTGTCTCCCGCCCAAAGCAGGCGTATAATAGAGGAAAAGAAACGCTAAAGGAGAATCCTCTATGAACGGCACCGCATTGCGCAAACCGACTGCCCGACGGGTGGTGGGCATGGTGGCGGGCATCGTCATCATCGCCCTTGGCATTGCGCTTTTCAAGCAGTCCCACCTCGGCAACGACTCCATCAGCGCCCTGAACATGCGGCTGGCGGAGCTGCTCGGCATCTCGCTGGGCACCCAGAACCTGTGCACGAACCTCCTGTTTTTCCTGCTGGAATTCTGGTTCGGGCGCAAGTACATCGGCCTTGGCACCTTTGTCAACGGCATCTGCATCGGGTACATCGTCACGGCGTTCTATGACCCCATTCACGCCCACTTCGGCGACGCGCCGTCGCTGGCGGTGCAGTTGGCGTGGGTCATCGCGGCGGTGCTGGTCACGGCGCTGGGCGCTTCGCTCTACCAGACCGCCGACCTCGGCATCGCGCCCTACGATTACCTTTCCCTCGGTCTGCGGGACTACACACCCTACCCGTACTTCGGGTGCCGCATCTTCACCGATGCGCTCAGCGCCCTGCTGTGCTGGCTGCTGGGTGGCCTTGTGGGCCTTGGCACCTTGATCTGTGCGTTCTGCCTTGGGCCCTTCATCCAGTTCTTCGACCGGACGTTCTCCCAGAAGGTGCTGCAATACAAACCGAACAATTGAGAAACCCCGCGGCGTCAAATCATACGCTGCGGGGGTCTTTTTGATTCGGCCGGTATCTGCTGTGCGGCAAGGCCTTTGCTCACCTGCCCGGTCTGCCGCCAGTCCGGCTGCTGATGTTTCTGCTGCGCCGCCGGGACGTAAAGGCATAAAGTTCATAAAATCTGCTTGAAAATCGGGGTGAAATCGGGTAGGATAAGAGCATTCAGAATGCGAAAGGGGCGTATGCCATGCGGACACTGGGAAACTTTTTCAAACGGCTGCTGTGTTGGCTGCTGGTGCTGCTGCTGGCGGCGCTGGCTGCCGTGGGGGGCGTGCTGGGGCTGCAGGGCTGGCGGCTGTACCGCACCACCCAGCAGGACCTGCCGGCCGCGCAGTTGTATGAGATCATCTCCGCCCGCCCCTCCTTCACCACCTGTGATGCCATCCCGCAGACCTACATCGATGCCGTGATCGCGGTGGAGGACAGCCGCTTCGAGCGCCATCATGGCGTGGACCCGCTGGCCATCGTCCGGGCGCTCTGGACTGACCTGAAAACCAAATCGCTGGCCGAGGGCGGCAGCACGCTGACCCAGCAGCTCGCCAAAAATGTCTACTTCACGCAGGAAAAGCATTTTGCCCGCAAGGCAGCAGAGTTGTTCGCGGCGGTGGACATCGAGAAACACTACGGGAAGCAGCAGATCTTCGAGATGTACGTCAACACGATCTATTTCGGCAGCGGCTATTACGGCATCGCCGAGGCGGCGCAGGGCTACTTCGGCAAAACGCCCGCCGAGCTGACCAGTGCCGAGTGCGTGCTGCTGGCGGGGCTGCCCAATGCGCCATCGGCCTACTCGCCCAATTCCAGCCCCGCGCTGGCCCTCAAGCGGTCGCAGGTGGTGCTGGATCGGATGGTCTCCGCCAAAAAGCTGACGAAGATTCAGGCCATGGAGCTGCAGGACGAGATCACTGCCCTGCCGGTGTTGGCACCGGATTAAAAGGAAAAAGGCTGTTGCCTATACTCCCTCAGTCACGGCTTCGCCGTTCCAGCTCCCTCTCGGAGGGAGCCTTGGCGTAACGGTTCGCTGTGAAAGCCTCCCTCATTGAGGGAGGTGGCATCGCGTAAGCGATGTCGGAAGGAGTTGGCAACAGCCTTTTTTGTTTATTATTCCGGTGCCTTCATGCTTTCCACCATACTGATCTTCTTGATGTGGCGGCGCATGAGGCGGCAGACGATGACGGTGAAGAAGAGGGTGAGGGCAACGCTGAAAAGGTAGCTGCGGGGGGCCGCAGCGCGGATGAACATCATCTGGTCCATCTCGACGGTGCGGATGATGAACTGGTGCAGCGGCACGCCCAGCGCAAGGCCCACGAGGGAGCCGATGAGAGCCAGCAGGTCGATCTCGCGGAAGATGTAGCGGTAGACCTCCTTGTCGTAGAAGCCCAGCACCTTGATGGTGGCCAGCTCCTTTTTGCGTTCGCCGAGGTTGACGCTGATGAGGTTGTAGAGCACCACAGCTGCCAGCGCGGCAGCGCAGACGATGACCAGAATGACCACGTAGTTCAGGCAGCCGATGAGGTTGTCGAACATTTCGGTCGTATCCTCTATGAAGCTGACGCTGCCGACGTAGTTGCACGCCAGCAGGTCGGTGCGCAGGGCGTTGCGGGCGTCGGTGTCGGGGCAGCTCGTCTGGGCGTAGAGGGTGTTCCACGCGGGCAGGGTGCCGCCGGTCAGGCGCTTGAGCTGGGTCTGGGAGAGGTAAAGCCGGGTGAAGACGTAGTTCTCGGTGATGCCGGTCAGCGTCAGGGTCTGGCGGCTGCCGTCGCTCAGCTCCACTTCGAAGGGATCGCCCACCGCAAGGCCGAGGAGCTCGGCGGTCTTCTCCGTCAGGATGACGCTGCTGTCATCAAAGGAGATGGCCTTGTGCCCCTGCCGGGTGCGGAAGGTGAAGTAATCGGTCATCTGGCTCTCATCCTCGGCGGCAACGAGGCTGATGGTCTGCTGGTCGCCGTCGGCGTTGTAGAGGGTGACGCTCTTGGTGTAGAAACGGCCGAAGCTGGTGACATCGGCGCTGGCGTCCAGCACGTCGATCACGCCATTTTCCACAGTGAAGGCCTTTTCGTCGCTGAGGGAGATGGTCAGGTCGCTGTGATTCAGCTCGGTGGTCTGCTTGGTCAGCATGGGCAGGATGGAGTCCTGAATGCCGAAGCCGATGAGGAGCAGGGCTGTGCAGCCCGCTACGCCCAGCACCGTCATGAAGAAGCGTTTTTTGTACCGGAACAGGTTGCGGGCGGTAGTCTTCTGGGAGAAGCTCATGTGCTTCCACAGCGGAGTGATGTACTCAAGGAAGATCCGCTTGCCCGCCACGGGGGCGCGGGGCAGCAGGAGAGCGGCGGTCTTTTCTTTCAGGCTGGCGTGGCACGACTCCCATGTGGCGATGCCGATGACCGCAGCACTGAGCAGCACGCTGCCCGCCGCCATGCCGGGGTAGAATTGGAGCGAAAAGGTGGGTATCTGGAACATCATGGTCTGGTAAGCTTGCCAGATGATCGTGGGGAAGACGATGAAGCCCACCACCATGCCGAAGATGCTGCCCGAAACGCTGGCTGCAAGGCCGTAGAGCAGATATTTGCCCGCGATCATGGTGTTGGAGTAGCCCAGCGCCTTGAGGGTGCCCATCTGCAGCCGGTTCTCGTCCACCATGCGGGTCATAGTGGTGGAAGCCACCAGCGCCGCCACAAGAAAGAAGAACACCGGGAAGACCCGCGCGATGGCGTCCATCCGGTCGGCGTACTGCTCGAAGCTGGCGAAGCTCATGGTGCTGCCCCGGTCGAGCACATACCATGTGCCGCTCTGGATATCGCTGATCTGCTCCTCGGCATCGTCGATCTGCTTCTGGCCGTCGGCGAGCTTTTGCTGGGCTTCGGCCTTCTGGGTCTCGTATTCGGTGCGGGAAGCCTCCAACTGCTCTTTGCCGGAATCGTATTCGGCCCAGCCGTCATCCAGCTGGGTGCGGGCATCGGCAAGCTGCTGCTGCGCCGCCGCAAAGGCGGAGGTCGCTGCGGCCGTTCCGGTGGAAAGCTGGAGCTGCCCCTGCAGGAGCTGAAGCTTCATCTTCCGCAGGGCGGCTTTCGCCTCGGTGACCAGTTCGGTGTTGGACAGGCTCGGCGAGGAGATGAGTCCCTGCGCATACATCTGCTGTTTTCCGGCGTCGAGCTGCTGCTGATAGCCGTTGAGCTGACCTGAAATATTGTCGTAGGCAGCCTGTGCCTTGGCGAGGGCGTCCCGCAGTTCGGTGTACTCCTCATCGGCGGGTTCGGCTTCGTCCAGTGCCTTTTGGGCGTTGTTCAGGGCCGTCTCCGCATAGCCCAGCAGCGGGTCGGCTACCTGTTTCAGGTTGACCAGCAGCTCGATCTGCTGGAGCTGGTCCTCGAATTCCAAGACCTGCTCTTCGCCGCTCAGCACCTCGTCCGCGCCGCTCTGCATCGTGTCGGGCAGGGCGGCTTGCTGCTGGGCAAGCTGTTCCTTACCGGAGGTGTACTCCGCTTCGCCCTGTTCCAGCTGGGCCTTGGCGGAGACGAGCTGCGCTTCGGCGTCGGCCAATTTTTGCTCCGCCTCGGCGAACTGGCGTTCGGCCTCGGCTTTTTGCTGGCTGTAAGTCTGCTTGGCGTCGGCCAGCTTGGTGTTGGCGTCATGGATCAGGGCTTCCCGGCGGGCGACGCATTGGGCGTCGCTGATGGAGGTCAGCCGGTCGGCCACGGCGTCCACGGCAGCCTGATACTCGTCGGAATAGTTGTCATACTGATCGGCATTTTTGGCCTTGACATAACAGGCTGTGTAATAATCCAGATCCAGACTTCTGTCCGGCACAAAGACGAGGGCATCCAGCACGCCGTCCCCGGCGGTGGAGGTCTCTTGGCTGGCGGAGAAATACTGCGGGTCCTGCACCTGCCCGACTACGGTGTAAGTCGTGCGGGTCAGGCCGTCGGTATCGTCCGGCAGGGTCAGCGTGGTGCCGAGGGGCACTTCTTCGCCGTGGCCCATCACGTGCACGACGCACTCGTCGGCAGCTTCGGGCATCTGGCCGGCCTGTAAGACCAAGCGGTTCATGTTTTCGGCGGTGTCGGCATCGGGGTCAGCGGGGAGCTGCTGTACCCGCAGCACGGCGGGCTCGTCGGTGCCGGACCAGTGCCCCTCCACGTCCAGATACTTTACCGCCTCCACGGCGGTGACGCCGTCGGTGGCCGAAATGGCGGCGATGTCGTCCTCCGACAGGCCGAGGGTGGAAAGGATGCGGAGGTCGAAAACATTCTGTTCCACGTAATATTTCTGCCCCGCGATCCGCATACTGGGTGCAAAACTGAGCAGACCCGTCAGGATCATGACGCCCAGCGCCACGATGCCGAACAGGGAGAGAAAGCGGCTCAGATTGCCTTTGAAATCCCGCAGGATGTTTTTGCGATAACTTTTCTGCATGGCGCTCACCACTCGATTTGTTCCACGGGCACGGGGTGTTCGTTGACCTTGTTGGACAAGATCTGTCCGCTCTTGACCTGAATGATCCGGTCGGCCATGGCGGTCAGGGCCGTGTTGTGGGTGATGACGATGACGGTGCGGCCCGTCTCGCGGCAGGTGCGCTGGAGCAGGGCCAGCACCTGCTTGCCGGTCTTATAGTCCAGCGCGCCGGTGGGCTCGTCGCAGAGCAGAAGCTTTGGATTTTTTGCGAGGGCGCGTGCAATGGAGACGCGCTGCTGCTCGCCGCCGGAGAGCTGGGCCGGGAAGTTGTTCAGCCGTTCGCCGAGGCCTACGCTTTCCAGCGTGGCGGCGGGGTCCAGCGGGTCGCGGCAGATCTCGCTGGCCAGTTCCACGTTTTCCAGCGCGGTCAGGTTCTGCACGAGGTTATAGAACTGGAACACGAAGCCCACATCGTACCGGCGGTAAGTGGTCAGCTCCCGCTCGGTAAAGTGGCTCACGTCCTGCCCGTCCAGCCAGACATGGCCCTCATCGCAGGTGTCCATGCCGCCTAAAATGTTCAGCAGGGTGGTCTTGCCTGCGCCGGACGGGCCGACGATGATGCAGAACTCGCCCTTGTCTACGTAAAAATTCAGGTGGTCGGCTGCCGCGATGCGGACCGAGCCAGTCTGATAGTATTTGGAAACATTTTCAAACTCAACGAAGTGCTCCATAGCTGCTCTCCTTGCCTTGGATGTCGATTTTATTCCAATTTAACTATACCATAAATTGACACGGGTTGCAGGGGAGCAGGAAACAAATTTGCAAAAACTTAACAATGCCCGGTCGTATCGAGCACCAGATCCGCTTTTTCCTCGATGCTGTATTCCTTGAAATACCCCTCTTCCAGCGGGATCCACCGTGCGGCGAAGCTGGGGTAGCGCTCGCCCTCCCGCGCTTGGAGGCGGCGGGTCTGCTCGGCGGGCGAGCAGGGGACGAATACCTTGAGGTCATAGCAGCCGGCGAGGAGGGGATGGTGGCTGTAGCTGCCCTCTACGATAGAAAGCGGCTGGGCCGGAATGCTCTGTCCGGGGCGGTAAGCGCCCTCCCGGCAGGAGTAGGCGCGGTAGAAGACCGGCTCCCCGGCGCGGGCGGGGCGGAGCAGCTCTTCCCGCAGCCGGGCAAGGTCCATGTTGGCGCAGGGAGTCTTTTCCCAATCCGGGATGCGCTGGGCGGGCGGCAGATAGTAGTCGTCGGTGTGGAAGACGATGCTTGCCGGGAACTGCTCCGCCAGCTGCCCGGCCAGTGTGGTCTTACCGCTGCCGCAGCGGCCGTCCAGAGCGATGAGAACGGGCTGTTCCGGGTGCGCCGCCAGCAGCGTGGCGATTTTTTGGGTGAGCGTGGAAAAATCAATGGAAGACATGGCTTCTCCTTGTGATGGTCCTTGACAAAAGACAAAAAATTGACTATACTACAAACAGAAAAAGGCGCTGCGACAAGCGGTTGGCCTCTTTCAATGTGGAGTTTTCAAATGAAAACCGTCACCTTGGCCGAGGTGGCGGTTTTGCTATACTATAACATGAAATTTGACGCTTTTCAACGAAATTGAAATTTCCCCTTGACACCACCCCCGAAGCTGTGGTAAGATAATGCCACGTTAGAAATGACTAACCGAAAGACAGAACGAAGCGGCAGAATGGCGAGCCGCGTTCTTTTTTGAATTTTTGGTTAGAATATTCTAACCATGAAACTCTGCATCGTCTGCATAGAAAGACCCGATGCGGGCACCCTATCGGAAAGCAAAGCAACGGAGGAAACCGGCCATGGAGCGTAATTTTGAGACGGTAATGATCGAACAATGCTCGCCTGTGCTGGCCGGGCTGAAAGCCGCCGGTCTGTTTCGCTACGAGACGAGCGACTGCAAAGACCTCGCGGAGCGGGTGCGTGGCTGGAACGCGCGGCTGGGTGAGAAGGGCCTCCGGGTCCGGGTGCTGAAGGGCTGCGTCCGCAGCCACTGGTATCTGGTCTATGTGTACCGCGAGAGCCGTCTACGCGAAGTGCTGGCGGACGAAAATGTTCGTGCGTTTCTGGCACAGGAGGGCTATACCCTCTCGGAAGATGGCGGCTGCGAACCGCTGCTGCGGCAGATGGCGCGGCGGTTGTGCTGCGAAGCAGAGTTTCCGCATGAGATCGGCGTATTTCTGGGCTATCCGCTCACCGATGTGGTGGGCTTCATCGAAAATCAGGGCCGCAACTTCACCTGCTGCGGCTGCTGGAAGGCCTACGGCGACCGCGATGCCGCCGAGCGCCTGTTTGCCCAATTGAACAAGTGCACCAAAGTGTATCTGCGCCTGTTCCACAGCGGCACGCCGATCTTCCGCCTTGCCGTGGCGGCCTGAATTTGACATTTCCTACCAATACTCTCTTTTTATCCTTGGCGCCCGTCGGAGACACCACGCCCTGACAGGAAGAGATCCTCCTTTTGACACGCGGCCGCCCGGCGCAGTTGACCCCTGCATCGGGCGGCTGTGTCATTGTTAAAAGTAATGAATTCTGAACAAAATGGAGGCAAAAAATCTGTTTATTCCTACGGACTAACTTTGAATTGTGAAAAAATTGTTGACAAAAAAGGTTAGTAAGTATAAACTATCCGTGTTGATAGTCACAACTGACTAACTCGATTTGGGAAACTTGCTTCCAAATGCGTGGGAGAAGAAAGGGTGAATGAAGTATGATGCCTTTGACGATGGCAAAAGCGGGCGAGACCGTTACCATCAAAAAGATCACCGGTAAGGACGAGATCCGTCAGCATCTGGCAGAGCTCGGCTTCGTGGTGGAAAGCGAGGTCACTGTGGTCAACGAGATCGCGGGCAACCTGATCTTACAGGTCAAGGAGAGCCGCATCGCACTGGACAAGACCATGGCGAACCGCATTATGATCGGCTAAACAGCGGAAACGCTGTTTGGGACCTGCTCCGAAACTGGAATGGTCGCTGAAATAAAGACAAGTAGAGGAGGAACTATATGAAGACTTTGAAAGATGTCAAGGTCGGCGAAACGTGCACCGTCGCTCGTCTGCATGGCGAGGGCCCTGTCAAGCGCCGTATCATGGACATGGGCATCACCAAGGGTGTTGAGATCTATGTCCGCAAGGTGGCCCCGCTGGGCGACCCCATGGAACTGACCGTGCGCAACTACGAGCTGAGTGTGCGTAAGGCCGACGCTGAAATGATCGAAGTGGTTTGATCCGAATAGAGAGGAAAGGAACACAATGAGCATTAAGATCGCACTGGCCGGCAACCCGAACTGCGGTAAAACCACCCTGTTCAATGCACTGACCGGCTCTAACCAGTACGTCGGCAACTGGCCCGGCGTTACCGTCGAGAAGAAGGAAGGCAAGCTGAAGGGCGGGAAAGACGTCATCATTCAGGACCTGCCCGGTATCTACTCGCTGTCCCCCTACACCTTGGAAGAGGTCGTGGCCCGCAGCTATCTGGTCAACGAGAAGCCCGACGCCATCCTGAACATCATCGATGGCACCAACATCGAGCGGAACCTGTACCTGACCACCCAGCTGATCGAGCTGGGCATCCCCGTTGTCATGGCCGTCAACATGATCGACCTCGTCCGCAAGAACGGCGATAAGATCGACCTGAAGAAGCTGAGCGCAGAGCTGGGCTGTCAGGCCGTTGAGATCAGCGCACTGAAGAACGAGGGCAGCGAAAAGGCTGCTCAGATGGCTGAGGCTGCTGCCAAGGCCGGCAAGGCTGTTGAGCTGCCCCACGTCTTCACCGGCAGCGTCGAGCATGCCATCGCTCACATCGAGGAGTCCATTCAGGGTAAGGTCGATGACCGCTTCCTGCGCTGGTATGCCGTCAAGCTGTTCGAGCGTGACGATAAGGTTCAGGATGAGCTGAAGCTCGATAAGGCTCTGCTGGATCACATCGACCAGCACATCAAGGACTGCGAGACTGAGATGGACGATGACGCCGAGAGCATCATCACCAACCAGCGCTACGCTTACATCAACAATGTCGTCTCCAAGGCCGTCAAGAAGAAGGCCCGCGTGGAGCACCTGACCGTTTCCGATAAGATCGACCAGATCGTGACCAACCGTGTGCTGGCTCTGCCCATCTTCGCACTGGTCATGTTCCTGATGTACTCCCTGTCCATGGGCACTTCCATCGCAGACGGCGGCTGGGCCATCGGTACCTTTGCCACCGACTGGACCAACGATGTCCTGTTCGGTGAGATCGTTCCCAATGCGCTGGGTGGCTTCCTAGAGAGCATCGGCGTGGCGGGCTGGCTGTACGGCCTGATCATGGACGGTATCGTCGCCGGTGTCGGCGCGGTTCTGGGCTTCGTTCCCCAGATGCTCGTCCTGTTCTTCCTGCTGTCCATTCTGGAGGACGTCGGCTACATGTCCCGTGTGGCCTTCATCATGGACCGTATCTTCCGTAAGTTCGGCCTGTCCGGTAAGAGCTTCATCCCCGTTCTGGTGGGCACCGGCTGCGGCGTTCCGGGCGTTATGGCTTCTCGTACCATCGAGAACGAGCGCGACCGCCGTATGACCATCATGACCACCTGCTTCATCCCCTGCGGCGC
>CDYS01003197.1_pt1 | contig 10016 bp, 9 predicted proteins | sample 557491 | NCBI WGS metagenome assembly CDYS01 (sample SAMEA3182057, study PRJEB8094) | gut metagenome | biome: human; feature: gut; material: Stool; isolation source: human stools | place: Canada | collected 2012-11-26
GCCGCTTACCACAGATGTTCTCGGTGAGTGGTTTGCAGAGGACTGACCGGAATGATATAAAAAGGAACCGATTCGAAAGAATCGGTTCCTTTTTTACTGAAAGATTTACTTGGCCAGCACTTTTTTGAGTTTGGCGAAACGGGGGAGGGAGTCCTCCTTCGTGAGCTTGGGCTCGCCCTGGATGAGGGGGAGGACATAGTCGATGAACTCCTGCTTGACGCCGTTGTGAGAGTCGTTGATCCACTCGAGCGGGATCTTCTTCTCGAAGTTTGCGACCTCGGTGAGCGGCAGCAGCTTCGTCTTGCAAACGTAGTGGCCGTCCACAGTCTCACGCTCAAAGGCGACCATCTTGTCGGTGATGCCGGCGACGGCGTTCTCCACCGCGGCACGACCGGCCATGACGGCCTCTTCGATATCGGTCTCGCTTGCGAGGTGTGCGCCGCAGCGCTGGAGCAACGACAGCTCAATGCCGCGCACCTTCGCGCCGGTCTTTTCCTTCACGATGCTCGCCAGCAGCGCGGCGAGGCCGCCGAGCTGCGCGTGGCCAAAGCCGTCCGTCGCGCTGGTCTTAGCCTCGGAGACAAAGCTGCCGTCGGCATAGTGGATGCCCTCGGATACGGCGACCATACAGCTGCCGGTCTCCTTATAGATGCGCTCGACGTCGGCAAGGAACGTGTCCATGTCGAAATCAGTCTCGGGCAGGTAGATGAGGTCGGGACCCGCGCCGTACTTCGTCGCGAGCGCGGCGGCGGCAGTCAGCCAACCGGCGTGGCGGCCCATGATCTCGACAATGCAGATCATGCCCGTGTCGTAGACGTGCGCGTCCTGATAGACCTCCATCAGGCTCGTCGCGATGTACTTGGCGGCGCTGGCGTAGCCGGGGCAGTGGTCGGTGCCATAAAGGTCGTTGTCGATCGTCTTGGGCACGCCCATGACGCGGCACTCGTAGCCGACCTTCTGCATGTACTTGCTGATCTTATTGCAGGTATCCATCGAGTCATTTCCGCCGTTGTAGAAGAAATAGCGGACGTCGTGCTTTTTGAATACCTCAAGGATGCGCTTGTAATCGGTGTCGTCCTCGTCGGGGTCCTTCATCTTGTAGCGGCAGGAGCCGAGGGCGGAGGAGGGGGTGTACTTTAAAAGCTCCAGCTCCTTCGGGTCTTCCTGACTCATGTCGAACAGGCGGTCTTCGAGCACGCCCTTGATACCGTGCTCTGCGCCGTAGACATTCGTGATGCAGCCGGAATCGAGCGCCGTGCGGATGACGCCGTAAGCGCTCGCGTTGATGACGGAGGTCGGGCCGCCGGACTGGCCGATGATGCACGCGCCTTTCAATTCACTCATAGCAGTTCTCCTTATCGCTTAGGCCTTGCCAGCGCAACCGAGCACATCGACGAGCTTGTGGCGGACGAGCTCCTTGATGTTGGCGCGGGCGGGCTTGAGATACTCGCGCGGGTCAAACTTGTCGGGATGTTCATCGAGGAAGGCGCGCACGGTGCCGGTCATGGCAAGGCGCAGGTCGGAGTCGATGTTGATCTTGCAGACGGAGAGCTTTGCGGCCTCGCGCAGCTGATCCTCGGGCACGCCGATAGCGTTGGGCATCTTGCCGCCGTGCTCGTTGATCATCTTGACATACTCCTGCGGGACGGAGGAGGAGCCGTGCAGCACGATGGGGAAGCCGGGCAGACGCTTGGAGACTTCCTTCAGCACATCGAAGCGCAGCGGGGGCGGGACGAGGATGCCCTGCTCATTGACGGTGCACTGCTCGGGCTTGAACTTGTAAGCGCCGTGAGAGGTACCAATGGCGATGGCAAGGGAGTCGCAGCCGGTCTTGGAGACGAATTCCTCGACTTCTTCGGGATGGGTGTAGGACGCCTCGTGCGCGGCGACCTTAACCTCGTCCTCGATACCGGCGAGGGTGCCGAGCTCGGCCTCGACCACGACGCCGTGGTCATGTGCGTACTCGACGACCTTCTTCGTGATCTCGATATTTTCGGCAAAGGGCTTGGAGGAGGCGTCGATCATGACGGAGGTGAAGCCGCCGTCGATGCAGGACTTGCAGGTCTCGAAGTCCGGGCCGTGGTCAAGGTGCAGCACGATGGGGATATCGGGGCAGCACTCGACAGCAGCTTCCACGAGCTTGACGAGGTAGGTGTGGTTCGCGTAGGCGCGGGCGCCCTTGCTGACCTGCAGGATCACGGGCGCGTGCTCTTCCTGGCAGGCCTCGGTGATACCCTGCACGATCTCCATGTTGTTGACGTTGAACGCGCCGATGGCGTATCCGCCGTCATAGGCCTTTTTGAACATTTCAGTAGATGTTACGAGCGGCATAATATCTTCTCCTTTGATAAAAAGTTATTTCAAATGTTTGGTACGTTTGGAACTAATTACATTGTAACACAGAAATTTGATTTTGCAAGAGGATTTGCGATATTTTTGAAAAAAGGAGACAAAACCGATTCGCTTTGTCTCCTTTCTTTGCTTAATTGACCCAGATTGCGGGAAGGCGGGTGCAGGTGAGGCCCATTTTCCGCTGCAAATACAGCGACGCTTCGTTTCCGTCGACCACGTGGCAGTAGGGCGTGCGGCCCTCCTTCAGCGCCGCGGCGATCAGAAATGCTTCCAGCTGCGCGGCATACCCGCGGCGGCGGAACGGCGGTAGAATTTCAAGCATGCCCATGCTGCCGTCGTCATGAAAACCGGCGAAGCCTGCGAGGGCATCGCTCTCAAATACGCCGAAGAGTGCGCCGTGTTCGATGCGGTCGCGGATGTACGCACCGTCGCCGTCGTGATAGACGGACGCGGCCAGCGCCGCGTGCTCCTGCGTCAGCGGGCGGATGTCCGCCGTGACGGGGCAGGGCGGCTCGCCCTTTTCATAGACCCACTGTGTGCAGCGCATGGAATCGTGCAGGGAGAATTCCCGCATCAGCGCTGCTGCGGCATCGTCACTTTTGACGGTGGACAGCTTGGGAGCGGCAGGGCAAAGCGTGCGAATCTTTTCGCACAGAAGCGCGCCGTCCTGTATGTCGCTCAGCAGAAACGTTCCGTCCGTGCTGAGGACGAGAGAGCCTTCATCTCCGTTATAAAGCAGGCGGCCTGCGCCGCGGCGCAGTGATTCCGTCATGTCGACGCACTCGGGCGCGGTGTTCATCAGATGTTCGCCTTGACGGTCTCGGCGATCTGATCGGCCGTCAGGCCGTATTCGCGCAGCACGTCCGCCGCCTTGCCGGACTGGCCGAAGCGGTCGTTCACGCCGATCTTATGGAACTTGCAGTTGACCTTACCCATCAGGACGTCGGCCACGGCGTCGCCCAGACCGCCGATGACGCTGTGCTCCTCGACGGTGATGACCTTGCCGCACTTTTCAGCCCATTCGGTGACGCACGCAGCGTCGATGGGCTTGATGGTGTGGATGTTGATGACGGCGGCGTCGATGCCTTCCTTGGCGAGCTTCTCCGCGGCGGCGAGGGATTCGCTGACCATCAGGCCGGTCGCGAAGATCGCGACATCCTTGCCCTCGCGCAGGACGTTGGCCTTGCCGATCTTAAAGGGCTTGACCATATCGCCCTCGAAAACGGGGGTGGCAAGGCGCGCAAGGCGCATGTAGACAGGACCGTTCATCTCGGCGATCGCCATGGTGGCGGCCTTGGCCTCGTTGGCGTCCGCGGGGCAGATGACCGTCATGCCGGGGATGACGCGCATGAGGGCAATGTCCTCGATGCACTGGTGGCTGCCGCCGTCCTCGCCGACGCTGACGCCCGCATGGGTCGCGCAGATTTTGACATTGAAGTGGGGATAGGCGATGGAGTTGCGAATCTGCTCATAGGCGCGGCCGGCCGCAAACATCGCAAACGAAGAGCAGTAGGGGATGAGGCCCATCGTGGACATACCGGCGGCGATGTCGACCATGTTGGCCTCGGCAATGCCGCAGTTGTAGAATTTTTCGGGGTGCGCCTTGGCGACCTTGCAGGTCTGCGTGGCGTTGGCGAGGTCGGCGTCGAGCACGACGACCTTATCATTCTTTTCGACAAGCTCGACCAGCGCTTCGCCGTAAGCCTGACGGGTCGCAATTTTATCAGCCATGTTCTTAGTCCTCCAATTCCTTCAAAGCCTGCTCGCGCTGCTCGGCATTTGGGGCCTTGCCGTGCCAGCCGACCTGATTCTCCATGAACGAAACGCCCTTGCCCTTGACGGTGTGTGCAAGGATGGCCTTGGGCTTGCCGGGCATGGTAGGCTTGGAGAGCGCGGCCTCGACGGCGTCGAGATCGTTGCCGTCGGGCAGCTCGACGAGGTCAAAGCCGAACGCGCGGAGCTTGGCGGGCAGATCGCCAAGGCTCATGACCTGGTCGTTCGTGCCGTCGATCTGCAGGCCATTGTTGTCGATGATGACGGTCAGATTGTCGAGCTTATAGTGCGCGGCGGCCATGTAAGCCTCCCAGATCTGGCCCTCCTGGCTCTCGCCGTCGCCGACGAGGGCGAAGACCTTCGTATCCTTGCCGAGATGCTTGGCACCCAGCGCCATGCCGACGGCGATGGACACGCCCTGACCGAGAGAACCCGTAGAGGCGTCGATGCCGGGGACCTTCTTGGCGTCGGGGTGGCCCTGCAGGATGGAGTGCAGCTGGCGGAAGTTTTCATACTCGTCGCGGGAGATAAAGCCCTTAGCGGCGAGCACCGCGTAATAGCAGGGGGCGGCATGACCCTTGGAGAGCACGAAACGATCACGGTCGGGATCGTGCGGGTTCTTGGGGTCAACGCGCATATGGTTGAAGAAAACGCTGGTCATCAGCTCCACAGCGGACAGCGAGCCGCCGGGGTGACCGCTGCCGGCGTTGGCGGTCATCGTGATGATGTCGCGCCGCACCTGCCGGCAGATGGGGGAAAGCTCTTTTGTATTCATGGAAACCCTCCTTGAAAAATACATTTCATCAACTGTTAAGTATATCGGATGAAGCCGGGAAAGTCAATTTTAATCCTCGTTCTTTTTCATCTTTACATGCGACAAGGGATTTGCCTTTGCAGCCACGCGCAGCGCGTCGTTATCAATGTGTGTGTAGATCTCGGTCGTGTTCAGATGCTCATGCCCGAGCACCTCCTGCACGGCTTTGACGTCCACGCCGTTTTGCAGCATGAGCGTTGCCGCCGTGTGGCGCAGCTTGTGCGAGGAGTATTCTGAGGCATCGAGCCCCGCGGCGCTCAGGTGCTTTTTGACGAGCGCGTGGACGCTCGAGCGGCTGATGCGCTCGTTGCGCGACGAGAGGAAGAGGGCATTGTGATCACGGCCGGAGATGGGGCGGCGGACGGCGAGGTAGCTCTTGAGCGCGTCTTTGCAGGCGTCGTTTAAGTAGACGATGCGCACCTTGTTGCCCTTGCCGAGCACGCGCAGCGCGTCGTCCTGAATGTCCTGTAAGTCAAGGCCGCAGAGTTCGGAAATGCGCAGCCCGCAGTTCAGAAAGATCGTCAGAATGCAGTAGTCGCGCTCGCGGTTCTGCCCGTCGACGGACTGCAAAAGCTGCACGCTCTCATCGAGTGTCAGATATTTCGGCAGCGACTTTTTGATCTTGGGGGAATCGAGGTCCTTGCAGGGATTCGTGTCCAAAAGGTGCGCTTTATTGACCAAATAGTTGTAAAAAGACCGAATTGTCGCGATTTTTCGCGCTCTGGACGCGGCATTTAAGCCGTAGTCGGACACGTCGCTGTTTTGATGCAGCACGCGGTCACGGCTCAGATAGGTCATGTAGGCGTAAATATCGGTCAATGTTACTTTTTTCACAAAGTCAAGATCGACGTCCATGATGGAAATTTCATTGAGAGGGAGGCCGCGCAGCGACGGATCGCGCGACTGCTTCAAATAGCGGAAAAAGTTGCGCAGGTCGAGGAAATATTCATCGACCGTTTTCTGCGAGTGGGCTTTGATGGTCTCGTGGTAGGATAGAAAATCGCGCAAAATCGGCGGCGATTCCAAGCGGTAGTCGTTCATAGTAAATGAGCGCCAGTGCAGGCGCAGAAACAGCTCATCTAAATCAGAAAGAAAAAATACGGAGAAGTTACGAAGTGTTGGATTTCAAAATACCGGAAAAAATTCAGCAGCTCTGATCTGTGAGCGTTGTTGGCAGTTCAAACGCGACGCAGAGCAAAGCTGCGCAGAGATTGATCCTTTAACGGGATGCACAGCGCACATGCCGTTGATCGGCTGTACGACGGTTTTCAATAAAGGAGCCGATGGAGAGGGGCATTTTGAAGTCTATACAAAATTGAACAAAATAAAAATTTTGTTCAATTGAGGGGAGCGGAAAAGCGTATTTTTGCGGAAATGAGCGTTTTGGCGTGGCTGGCGACAAAAACCTCCTTTGTCAGGATCATGGGATTCTATGGGTCCGGCAGTGTGAAAACGCTGCCGGTTTTGCTACTATATTATAGATTATAGAAACTGCTTTACAATCGGCGCGTCGGCGTTTACGCCTGCACAATGGCGCGCAGCGCTTCGGCGATGTTGCACGCTTCGATCAGCGCGAGCCCCTGCGGCGCGCGGATCTGATCCTTGCGCTGCTTCGGGATGATGCATGTTTCAAAGCCCAGACGGTGCACCTCGCTGAGCCGCTCGCTCAAATGGTTCACGCTGCGAAGCTCGCCGGTCAGGCCGACCTCGCCGATGGCGGCGACGTGATTGCCGATGGGCTTGTCGAGATAACTCGACGCGAGCGCCAGCACGGCGGCAAGGTCTGCTGCGGGCTCGTCCACGCTCAATCCGCCGATGACGTTCAAGAACGCGTCACAGCCGGACACCTTGAGCGCGCCGCGCTTTTCGAGCACCGCCATCAGCATGGCGGCGCGGTTGTAGTCAAAGCCGTTGCTTGTCCGCCGCGAGACTGACTGCGCCGCGGGCGCAAGCAATGCCTGCACCTCGGCCAGCACCGGGCGCTGGCCTTCCATCACGCAGGTCACGCACGTGCCGGGCGCATCGTCAGGTCGTCCCGAAAGCAGCATTTCCGACGGGTTCGGCACTTCGACAAGGCCTTCGCTGCGCATCTCGAATACGCCGATCTCGTTCGTCGCGCCGAAGCGGTTTTTCGCCGCGCGCAGGATGCGATAGCTCATGTGCGCCTCACCCTCGAAATATAAAACGCAGTCGACCATGTGCTCCAACACCTTCGGGCCCGCAATAGACCCCTCTTTGTTGACGTGCCCGATGACAAAGACGGTGATGCCCTCCCCTTTGGCCAGCTGCATCAGCTCCAGCGTGCAGGCGCGCACCTGCGCCACGCTGCCCGCGGGCGATTCGAGCGAGTCCTGATAGAGCGTCTGGATGGAGTCGACGATCAAAACGTCGGGCTTTTCTTCTTCGACGGATTCCAGCACATCACCGAGGCAGGTCTCAGACAGCACGTACAGGTTGTCCGACTGCACGCCGAGACGGTCGGCGCGCAGCTTGAGTTGACGCGGCGATTCCTCGCCGGAAACGTACAGAATTTTCGCGGTTTCACTCAGTTTTCCGCAGATCTGCAGCATCAGCGTCGATTTGCCGATGCCCGGTGCACCGCCGACGAGCACGAGCGAACCCTGCACAGCGCCGCCGCCGAGCACGCGGTCGAGTTCGCCCATGCCGGTGGGAAAACGGATCTCCTGCGCCGTGTCGAGCTCTGCGATCGGGTGCGCCTTGGCGCGCAGCGCGCGGCTGCGGCCACCCGTTTTTGCCTTTGCACCGTCGCCGACGGCCTGCTCGACGAGCGTGTTCCATGCGCCGCAGCTCGGGCAGCGGCCCGCCCATTTGGGCGTTTCGTTGCCGCACTCCGTGCAGAAAAATACACTTTTTGCCTTTGCCATATTGTAAACCTCTTTTGCTTTACTGCTACTGCTGTAAAAGACCGGACGCGATCACAACGGCCAGTCTTTGCTGATATTCGCCACTTTTCAAAAGCGCCGTTTCGTTTTCATTGCTCAAAAATCCGCACTCGATCAGGATTGCAGGCGCGGTGACGTTTTTCATCAGGAAGATCGACGCGTCGATGGCCTTCTCTGTCTTCTCATTGCCCGCATTGACAGTCTGATTCAGCGCGAGCTGCACCGCATTCGCGACCTCGGCACTCCCCTCTTTTTTGCCGTAAAACACCTGCGCGCCGTGCGTCTGCTTGGATGACGGAAGACTGTTCTGGTGGATGCTGACAAGGATAGCGCCTTGCGTGCCGTTGACCAGTCCCACGCGGTTTTCAAGGTCGGAGCGCTTCTTTTCCCGCAGCGTGGACGCACTGGCATCGTGGATGGAGATATCCTCTGTGCGCGTCATGCGCGTCTCCTCGCCGAGAAAAACGAGCAGCGCGTCGAGCCGCTGCGCGATGGCGAGGTTCATGTCGCTTTCCTTGCTGCCGTCGGCGGCGACGGCCCCGCCGTCCTCCCCACCGTGCCCCGCGTCGATGACCCAGACGGTCTTCCCTGTCGGCGCCGACACGCTCGTCTCCACCGCCTCCGGCGGCAGAAGCAGGCTGACGGTCGCCGCCGTCAGCACGAGCAGCAGCGCGAATATGGCGTAAAACGCCTTTTTTCCGAAAACGATAAACAAAATACCCCTCACCCCGGAACAATGTATGCCCCGCGGCGCGGCCTTATGTGCTTTTCATTATACAGGACTTTGAACAAAAAGAAAAGCCCCGCTTCCCTTTTTTCTCCCGCTGCATAGGATGGTGTGGGCGGATGCCCGATTTCTTTGCAAGGAGGAGACTTCTTTGGACGACAACAGAGCCATGCGCGCCGAGTCCGGCGTGGGTACACTGCCGAACGGCTGCTGCGCACCGCTGGCTTTTCCCTATGTCCCCGTGCAGAAAAACGACCCCGAGCGCTATTCCCAACAGGACGCGCTCAAGGCCGGCACGCTGTTTCCGGGGCTGAACCTACCCTTTCACGCGCAGATGAAGACAAAGTTCCCCGCCGTCAACACGGCGCTCTCAGAGCTGATGGCGCTCGATTTTGCCATCGACGAGCTAGGGCTTTATCTCACCACACACCCGGAGGACACCGAGGTTCTGAACCTCTACTGGTCGTATATCAAGCTCGGCCGCGAGGGGCGCGAGGCCTATGAAAAGCAGTACGGCCCGATTTTGCAGACGGACGTGACGCCCGGCAGCTTCAAGTGGCTGAATGATCCGTGGCCGTGGGATCTGGAGGGAGAAAAGTAATGTTTGTATATGAGAAAAAGTTACAGTACCCCGTCAAGATCAAGAACCCGAATCCACGGCTTGCCGCGGCGATCATCTCGCAGTACGGCGGCCCGGACGGCGAGCTCGGCGCGTCGCTGCGCTACCTCTCCCAGCGCTACTCTATGCCCTACCCCGAGCTCAAGGGCCTGCTGACCGACATCGGTACGGAGGAGCTGGGGCATCTCGAGATGGTCGGCACGATCGTTCACCAGCTTACGCGCAATTTGACCGAGGAGCAGATCAAGGAGACTGGGTTCGAGCCGTACTTTGTCGACCACACGACGGGCGTTTTCCCGCAGTTCGCCTCGGGTTACCCGTGGTCGGCGAGCACCATGCAGGTCACGGGCGACACCATCGCGGACCTCACAGAGGACCTGGCTGCGGAACAGAAGGCGCGCGTGACGTATGACAACATTCTGCGCCTTTCCGACGATCCGGACGTGAGTGATGTCATCAAATTCCTGCGTGCGCGCGAGATCGTGCACTTCCAGCGCTTCGGTGAAGGCCTGCGCCTCGCCAAGGACCGCCTGGACGAGAAAAACGTCTACTACGTAAACCCAAGCTTTGATCAGTAAAATAGAAAAATGAAAGGAAGTCTCTGCCAACCGGCAGAGACTTCCTTTTTATGGAGGGATACGGCAATGAGAATCCGGGAGCGTTTCAATCCACGCGCCCCTTGCGGGGCGCGACAGCACTGCTCGGGATAAACGCTGTTGTCCTGTCCATTTCAACCCACGCGCCCCTTGCGGGGCGCGACACGTCTACTTTGCCGAGCTGTTCCACGCCTGCCGAATTTCAACCCACGCGCCCCTTGCGGGGCGCGAC
>CDYS01005587.1_pt1 | contig 10016 bp, 11 predicted proteins | sample 557491 | NCBI WGS metagenome assembly CDYS01 (sample SAMEA3182057, study PRJEB8094) | gut metagenome | biome: human; feature: gut; material: Stool; isolation source: human stools | place: Canada | collected 2012-11-26
GTAGTTAACAGCGCACTTAAAATCGTATTTTTAGAGACAAAAAGGGCTTCAGAATCCCTTAATAAGATCGGCATTCTTAACTGAGTTATTTTAATTTGGAGGTAACAATGAAGCGCATAGATAAAGAAGATGTTTTGTGTTTAGTCTTACGTATATCATTTGCTTTATTCGGGGTTGGCGTCTGTTACTTACTATCTATTGTTTTTCCAGTTAATTTTATTTACTGCTTAATTGGACTTCTTATTGGGATTCTGATTACTAAAATCATTTCAGATTGATGTAAGGTTTTTTATTTATTAAAAAGAGGATACAATGCTAACGAATGAAGAACGGCGTGAAGTGGCGGCGAGGCTGCGTGGAGACCCTTACGACACGATCATACCTTACAGGACAGGCATTCATTTCGGCATGGGTTGCCACGAAGCCGCGAATCGCTTTTGGGACATGTGTGAGCGAATCAAGTCTGCTGGAGATTACGACATAGCCTATAGTACGCGCTATATGCTCGCCGACCTCATCGAGCCTGACTGCGCAAGTGAAGAAAGTGAATACTTTATACTTCCAAAGCCAAAAGATCCACTGATTTGTCGATACAGTTCAGTAGATGGCTCTGTATATGACATTATCAACGAAAATGTAAGAGAGTGGCAAAAACAGATTGACAAAGATATTCAACAAAGGTTATTCGAAACATTTAGAAAGACGTGCCACGATACAGATCATATGGGAGACGCTATAAAATGCTCAGAATGCGGAGAAGTTACGAGGGAAACGCTTTACTGGGTTGATATTGGTGAGGATGCAAAAACAGTAAAAGGGCGAAGACCGTTATTCTGTGCTCACTGCGGAGCGAGGGTGATAAACAATGCAAATTTCTAAATCTGGAATTAACAATGAGACAGACGAAGAAAATTCTTATCCAAAGACTTTTCAAGATTTGTGGTTTATGCGAGAAACGTCTAATGCTTGGTTTAATGGAGAAATTAAGCGTGAAAACGTTCGTGGAAATAATTCTCCAAAAGTAGGAATGATAGATAGTAAAAGCTGGCATGTTGTTCCTACTACTGATAGTGTGGAGATTGAATTACATACTCATATTATTTCAGATGTTTCTTCTGACGGACAATCAATGTCTCTTAAAATCGAATGTGAAACAATTGTAGAGTATAATACCATAGAAGAATTTCGCAATAGTGAGTGGTGGGATCTTGCTATGAAGAAATTTGCCAATGGAGATGCTGATGCTTCTTGGTTAAATTTTGTCGAGATTAATGAGAAGAAAATTTTTGATGACGAATGCGGATGGATAGCTTATAGCCCAAGCACTTTTATTTCTATGGAGATCGGTAGAAGTTATCGTGATTGGTTAAATAACTATAGGTATAAAAAAGGACACGATACACTAAACATTAATGTTGATCGAATGTCTGGAGAAATCAACCTTTCATACAAAGAATATAACTTAGCAGGGACAGTAGAAGAAATTGCACAAGCCCTTAAGCTTGCAAACAAGTTAAAAGAATTAAAAATTTCGCTTGATGATGATCATATTTCAATACCAATTAATAAAGTGGAAAAAGATTTTAAGACTTTTTTGGAAGAGGAAATCGAGAAAAATGAACAAAGAGTGTGAGCATAAGGAAATATGTGAATGTTGTGATATTGATCCTGCAGATTGCGGCTATTACAAACCAACAGTTGACCGCGATGCGCTGCTAGAGATAGCAGATGATTTAGATGCTATTTCTCCATGGGACACAGAACAGGCTGTTTCAATAATGGAAGAAATGGCACAGTTAATTCGTAAAGCGTGTGGAGTTAACAAATAAACGAGAGGATAGTTTATGCCTATAAAGCCAGCCAAAGGAAAAGGACAATATTTAGGACATCCTTTTCTAGCTCGTTTCAAGGGAAAAGGTGAATTGTTCAGAGGTTGTTTCCCAATTATCCCAGGAACAATTTATAGATGTAAGTCTCTTGGTTTTGACGATAAAGAACATTTTTTATGGTTTTCTATTGAACCTGTTGACATTCCTGATAGTTTACAGACTACATTGGCAAGGTATCTAAACTTATTGGGTGGATTAAAGAAAGTAAAAATTCCATATGGTTCTTTTGAGCTTTTCAAAGCTAATTGGGAAATTCTTGAGTAATATTATTAGGGGTTATACATGAATAATAAAGGGTATTTAACAGCTAAAACCGATAAACAATCAGATGAATATTACACCCCCCCCCAAGCAGTAACTTGTCTTTTAAAGTATATTCCTCAACAATTTAAAACTATATGGTGTCCATTTGATAAAGACAACTCTTCTTATGTCCAAGAGTTAGAAAAAGCAGGATATAATGTAATATCAAGTCATATTGATAATGGAGAAAATTTCTTTTATTATTCTCCAAAAGAATATGATTGTATTATATCTAACCCTCCTTTCTCATTAAAAGATCAAGTGTTAAAACGTTTGCGGGAACTAGACAAGCCTTTCGCAATATTGCTTCCTCTTCCTTCTTTGCAAGGACAATCAAGATTTGAATATTTAAAAGATTGTCAAGTCTTAATCTTTGATAAGAGAATTAATTTTTATCGAGATGAAGAGAGAACAGAGCTTGTAAAAGGAGTCGCTTTTGCAAGTATCTATATTTGCAAAGACTTCTTACCTAATGACTTAATCTTTGAACGATTGTAATAAAGCAGTGCTCAGTTGACACTGCTATTTTTTTATGTTATAATAAGTTTATAAGTAAAAATAGTTGATCATTATTGTATAATATTAATCATTCTGTTTTATATGTATGCAGAAGGAGTGATTATTATGCCAAGACCTGTTAAAGATATACGCGGACAAAAATTTTATTCGTTAACAGCTTTAGAGCCTATTAAAAAAAATGGAAGAACATATTATAAATGCAGATGCGATTGTGGAAAAGAAATAGAAGTATGCTACACTAGTTTGATTCAAGAAAAAACAAAAAGTTGTGGATGTAAAAGAGGATATTACACTTCTATTAGTAAATTACAAGATATATCAAATCAAAAATTTGGACGGCTAACAGCTATAAAAATAGATCACAGAGAACCACCAAAAACTTATTGGCTTTGTAAATGTGATTGTGGGAATACAAAAGTGGTAGATATAAACCAATTAACTCAAGGGAAAATAAAAAGTTGTGGTTGTCTCCAAAAAGAGAATGCAAAAAAACTTGCTGCTAAAAACTATAATAACTTAACAGGAAAAAGATTTGGAAAACTTGTAGTTTTAGAAGATAGCGGAGAAAGAACTAAAAGTGGCAATGTAATTTGGAAATGCCAATGTGATTGCGGGAATCTTACAAATGTTTCTGGCACTCATTTATTGTATGGAGATACTATAAGCTGTGGATGTATAGTATCAAAAGGAGAGACAGTTATCAAATCAATTTTAAGTATAAATGAAATTTCTTATCAAACTCAAAAAACTTTTGATAATTGCATAAATCCTATCACAGGTTCTAAGTTATTTTTTGATTTTTATCTGCCAGATTACAATTGTTGTATCGAGTATGATGGAGAACAACATTTTAACGCTCGAAAAGCTGGATACTTTACCTCTGAAACAGTAAAAGAAATACAGTATAGAGATAGGGTAAAAGAAGATTTTTGTAAAAAACATAATATAAAATTGATCAGAATTCCATACACAGATTATGATAAATTATCTCTAGAATATATAAAGAATAGGATTAATAAAAATAATGTATAATCATCGTGCATCAATCCATAATCATACTTTTTATAGCAACTTACGTCTTCTTGACGCACTCTCTTCCCCTGAAGATTTAATTGATAAAGCTCTTAAATTAGGAATCGATATGATTGGTATTACTGATCATGAGTCTCTTTCCGCACATATTAGAATTAATAAATATGCTCAAGAACTAAAAGAAAAGTATCCTAATTTTAAGATTGCTCTTGGAAATGAAATTTATTTGACTGAAACAAGAGATAAAAATCAACCTTACTTTCATTTTATTTTGGTAGCAAAAGATGCTATTGGACATCAAATGTTAAGAGAAATGTCTAGCATTGCCTGGTTAAATAGTTATTATGATCGAGGAATGCAGCGAGTCCCTCTTTTATATCAAGAATTAGAGCAAACTATTAAAAAATATGGGAAAGGTCATTTAATTAGTTCTAGTGCTTGCATTGGTTCAAGTTTAGGCTATCATTTATTACAAATGCGAGACGCTGAACAAATTGGGGATAAGAAAAAAAGAAAAAAAGCTCATGATAAAATTGTAGAGCATGTTCTATTTTGTAAAAAAAATTTTGATAATGATTTTTATTTTGAAATTGCACCTGCCCTATATGAAGATCAAATTTATGTAAATAAAAAAACATTAGAACTTTGTAATATCTTTGATATTAAAGCAACTATTCAAGATGACAGTCATAGAGTCTCTCAAGATGATTATCTTGCACATAAAGCTTTGTTAAATAGTAAACAAGGAGAACGAGAGGATATTGATAGTTTTTATCAATATACTTACTTACAATCTTATGAAGATATTAGAAAGCATATGGAACCTACTGGTTGTAATTGTGATGAATTATTCAAAAATAGCATGGAAATATATGATAAAGTTGAAGTATACTCTTTACTTCATCCTCAACAAGTTCCTACTGTACCTGTCACAAATTATCCTAAAAAACAACAAAATACTAAATATAAAAATTTAGATAAGCTCTATAACAGCAATAATGATCAAGAAAGATACTGGGTTAATTACTGTGTAGATAAGCTAAAAGAGAAAAAACTCTTTAATAATATATATCTCCAAGAGTTAGATAATGAAGCAGAAGTACAAATTGAAATTGGGAAAAAACTAGATACCTGTATTTTTAGTTATCCAATCTTTTTACAACATTACTTTGATTTAATCTGGGAATGCGGGAGTTGCGTAGGAGTCGGTCGCGGAAGTTCTGGAGCTGGTCTAGACAATTATTTAATGGGGTTAACACAATATGATTGTATTGCTCAAGGAGTAAATAATTATTTTAGATATTTAAATAAAAATCGTGAAGAGCTACCAGATTTGGATTTTGATTTGGCTCCAACTGTCCGACCTAAATGGTTTCAAAAAATTAGAGAAGAAAGAGGGGATTTAGGTCTTGTTCAAGTTTGTACTTTTTCTACTATGTCAAGTAGGGCAGCAATTTTAAGTGCTTGTCGAGGATATAGAAGTGAAAAATATCCTGAAGGCATTGATAATGACGAAGCTCAATATTTAACTTCTTTGGTAGGAAGCAATCGAGGATTTACTTATACCATTAAAGATATGATAGAAGGAAATCCTAAAAAAGATCTCAAACCTAATAAAACTTTCTTAAAAGAATTAAAAAATTTTCCTGGCTTATTAGATATTATCAAGAAACTTGAAGGGGTAATTTCCAACAGATCTATCCATGCGTCAGGGATTGTCTTTAACGACAAAGGGCATGAGTTTGATAATTGTGCAATTATGACAGCTCCTGATGGAACTTTAATCACTCAATGGTCTTTGCATGATCAAGAAGCTGCTGGAAAAACTAAGATTGATAGTCTTGTCACAGATGTAATGGAAAAAATTACTCAATGTATTCAGTTGCTGCAAAAACATAATAAAATTGATCCTGAATTAAGTCTAAGAGAAGCTTATGACAAATACCTTCACCCTGATGTTTTGCCTTTGGAAGATTCTAAAATTTGGGATGCGATTGATAATTTACAAGTTCATAATTTATTCCAATTTGATACTCAAGTAGGCTCTCAAGCAGTTAAGAAATTGAAGCCAAGAAATGTAAAAGAATTATCAGCAATTAACGCTTTAATTAGACTAATGGCACAAGAAAAAGGAGCTGAAACTCCTGTAGATAGATATTTTAGAATTCAAAACAATCCTCAAGAGTGGATTGAGGAAATGAATTCTTATGGATTAACAAAAAAAGAACAATCTGTTATCCAAGAATATTGCGGGCATACATATGGAACTCTTCCTCTCCAGGACGATCTTATGCTTATGATGATGGATGAAAGATTATTTGGCTTTGATCTTGAAACAACAAACTCTGCAAGAAAAATTATTGGGAAAAAATTAATGGATAAAATTCCAAAACTGCATGAGCAAGTTTTAGAAAAAGCGAAGTCTCCTGCGATTGGAGAATATGTTTGGAACGTTTTATTTTCTGAGCAGCTCGGGTATGCGTTTAATGCTGAGCATACTCTTTCGTACTCGATGATTGGCGTTCAGTGTGCATATTTAGCTACATATTTTCCAGATGTATATTGGAATACTGCGTGTCTCCGAGTAGACGCAGGACTTGAGGAAGAAGCTGCAACAAACTATGGTAAGATAGCAAAAGCTGTAGGTAATATGCTAGCAAAGGGAATTCATGTATCATTAGTTGATATTAATAATTCTGAGTACGGATTTGAACCAGATGAAAAAAATAATTCTATCCTATACGGCTTAAAGTCATTGAACGGAGTTGGCGGGGAAGTCGTGCAAGAAATTATTAAGCATCGTCCCTATTCTAGCTGGCAAGACTTTTTAAGCAAGGTTAAAGCTAATAAAACTGTCATGGTGTCATTGATTAAAGCAGGAGCTTTTGATCAATTTGGAGAACGAAAAGAGATCATGAAGGAGTATATCTGGTCAGTTTGTGAGCCTAAAAAAAGAATTACTCTTCAAAATTTTAATGGGCTTATTGAAAAGAACCTTGTCCCGCAAGAATTAGCTTTTGAAAAAAGAGTTTTTATGTTTAATAAACTTCTGAAAAAGAAATTTAAGAGTGGAAACTATTTTCTTTTAAGCGATGATTATTACTATAATTTTTATGTACAATATTTTGATATAGACCTTTTAGAACCTTATAACGGAACTATAGCAATCCAAGAGAAAGAATGGAAAAAGATCTATAATAAAGCTATGGAGCCTGCAAAAAAATATTTTAAAGAACATCAGAAAGAAATTCTTAATGTTCTAAATGATAAAATTTTCCAAGAGAGTTGGAATAAATATGCGGCAGGTACTTATTCTGACTGGGAAATGGATAGCTTAGGAATGTATTATCATGATCATTCATTGGCTCATGTTGAACTTGGCAGGTATGATATTGTTGAATTTAATGACCTTGCGGAAGAGCCTATAGTAGATTATACTTTTAAACGCAATGGAGTTGAAATTCCAATCTTTAAAACGTTTAGAATTGCAGGAACAGTAATTGCGAAAGACGATGCTCACTCTTCTATTTCACTTTTGACTATTGGAAGTGGAGTAGTTACAGTAAAAATGGGAAGAGATTATTTTGCAAAGTACAATCGCCGCATTAGTGAAATTATGCCTGATGGAACTAAGAAGGTAAGAGAAGCAGGCTGGTTTCAAAAAGGTACTCTAGTAATTTTCAATGGTTTTAGACGCAATAATATGTTTGTGGAAAAAACTTACAAAAAAAGTCTATATCATGGTTTATATAAGATTACAGCTATTAATAACGATGGAAGTTTAGAGTCTACGTGGAGAAGGTATGGAGAAGAAGAGGACGAATAGTCCTCTCTTTTTCTTTTTGACAAAAGAAAATAAAAATGGTATAATATAGAAAAACAAAGTAGTAGAAAGAATATATATGTACAAAACTGTTAATTATTCTAAACCTGTTATTTTAGCTATATGCGGTAAAAGTGCAACTGGAAAAGATAGCTTAGCGAAATGGCTCTATCAGGATCTTGATAAAAAAGGATACCTTTGTAATCTTATTGTAAGTGATACAACCAGACCTATACGTGAAAATGAAAAAAATAAAATAGATTATAATTTTATTTCAGAAGAAAATTTCAAAATGAAAATTTTAAAAAAACAATATTTAGAGTATTCTACTTTTAGAGGGTGGTTTTATGGAACTCCAATGAATTCAATCAACCAAGGAATTAATATCGGAGTATTTAATCCAGAAGGAATAAAGAGTTTAATCGCCTATCGCCGCAAATATATTATCGTACCTATTTACTTAGAAACTACAAATCCTATCATACGATTGAAACGTTCCAGAGATAGGGAGGGAAGGTGGAAAATACAATATTTTAGAAGGCTATTTGCTGATTGGAAAGATTTTTTTAATTTCTATAAGGTTCTCGATAAGTTTAGAGTATGCCTTTCACTAGAAAATTATTCAGGAGTTATTACAGAATCTAGAGCAGTCTATGAATATTTAAGACATTTAGGGGTGATGTAGTTTGTTTTTAGTGGGTACATTTCTTTTAGGATTAGTAGGAACTATTGCGGCAATCTCTTTTATTGCTTTTTTAGTAAGTATTTTTGCTTCTTTATATCTTCAACACTTCGGAAATATGATGTCTGAAGAAAAGAGTCAAAAATGGTCTAAAGCGAATATAAAAGCTAATTTTGTTAAAACTCTATTTTGGCAATGGACTATTTATGTGTTTGCGGCAAGCGCATTTATCTACTTAATTATTTCTCTATTGGGCAATTTATTATAATCTATATATTGTAGTTTTCATATAAATATACAATTAAAAACCACAAGATATGGGGTGATATATGTATAAAGTAAAAAAGCGAAATGGTTTTATAGTTCCTTATGATCTTGAAAAAATTTCTATTGCAATCAGTGGAGCATTTCAGGATTTTGATAAAGAATTTGAAGATATTGAAGTATTAAATGATATTGAAGATAAACTTCAACAATTTTTCTTTAATAAAAATGAATATGCCCCAATAGAAGATATTCAAGATATTGTAGAAGATACGCTTCTAGATCATGGATACCGAGAAGAAGCTAAAGCCTATATTAGGTATCGATATGAACACGAACTTGCTAGACAGAAAGAACTAGAAAAGCAAGTCGAAGACAAGCTATTAGCAAAGCAAATTGACAATCAAAATGCAAATATTGACGAACATTCTTTCGGCGGAAGAATGGGAGAAGCCAATAGCGTAGTCATGAAAAATTATGCACTTAAGCATTGCATGTCTAAGATGGCAAGAGAAAACCACTTAAACAATGAAATTTATATCCATGACTTAGATCATTATGCAGTTGGTGATCATAACTGTCTATCAATTCCTTTTGATAAACTGCTCGCTAATGGTTTCAATACTCGCCAGACAGATGTGCGGCCAGCAAACTCCTTAAATACTGCTTTTCAGTTAGTTGCAGTAATTTTCCAGCTTCAATCTTTAATGCAGTTTGGTGGAGTAGCTGCGACGCATTTAGATTGGACGATGGTTCCCTATGTGCGGAAATCCTTTAGAAAACATTTTATTGATGGATTAAAATATTGCGAGCCAGATTTTCAGTTTGGTATTGAAGAGTATGTAAAACATGTCCCAGAGGATGCAAGCATTGAAGATGAAGAATATAAGCTCCAGCCGAATGCTTACAGATATGCAATGGACAAGACCATCCAAGAATGTCACCAAGCCGTAGAAGGAATGTATCACAACCTTAATTATTAGGGCGACTTAATAGTAATATTAAGAACATAGCTATCTAAACGGGGAAACTCTTTAACAAAAGACAATCCCGTGCTAAATTTGTATCGTTATATAGATAAGGACAATCCTTATGTATATAGTTTATCAACATAAGAATAAAATAAATAGTAAAGTTTATATAGGAATTACCTCTAGAACACCAGAAGAAAGATGGGGTTCTAATGGTTGTAATTATAAATCTAGTCCATATTTTTATAATGCTATTCAAAAATATGGCTGGGATAATTTTGAACATAATATTTTATATACAAACTTAACAAAAGAAGAAGCTTGTAAAAAAAAACAAGAGCTAATAAAGAGCTTTAACTCAATGGATAGAGAATTTGGATATAACTCTACTTCTGGTGGAGAAACTTTTATCATGAACGAAGAAACTAAACAGAAAATTTCTAAAAGTCTTTTAGGAAATAAAAATAGTTTTGGGCATCCTTGTTCTAAAGAGAAAAGATTAAAAATAAGTCAATCTCAAAAAGGTAGAAAAT
>CDYS01056864.1_pt1 | contig 9979 bp, 6 predicted proteins | sample 557491 | NCBI WGS metagenome assembly CDYS01 (sample SAMEA3182057, study PRJEB8094) | gut metagenome | biome: human; feature: gut; material: Stool; isolation source: human stools | place: Canada | collected 2012-11-26
AATTGATGCTGTTCAATTTCTGCGACAATACTTTTTTGCGTTTCTAATGGCGGCAATGGAATCTTGCAACTCCTTACCAAATCGCTGTTAAGGTTATTTACCACACCTCCAGTCGCCAGTCTTTGATATTCCTGCATAATGGCCTCTGAGCCCAACATATAGCAGAGATATATTGGGTCAAATAATCCTTTGCTATTTCTGATTATCAACCAACCATCGTGAACGCATCCGTCAATACCCAATATATAAGGTCTGCCAAAACTCATCGAATTTGAAAGTATTAAATCACCCTTTTTTACGAAACGAGACTTGCGTGCTCCCTCCAACGTTATTTTTTCTTTTGTGGAATATATAAATAACGAGTTGGGTCTTCCATCTCCAATTTTAATCCAATTAACCCCGTTTGGATCATCTGTAATATAATCGTTAATTGGCCTTGGCGATGCACCTCTCTCAACTTCACAAACATCTCCTATGCATACCATTGGCCACGAACTGTTGAAATCAACAGCTTTTCTGTATCTATCTGCCAATAGTACATAATCCTGTTTTCTAATTTCATTTTTGCTTGCAACGACAATATTCTCGTTTTCTTCATCATCTATCGTTCCCGACTGATAACGCTTAAACAAATCAACAATATATGGAATCTCACTGCCCTTAATCTCTCTGCGCTGCGCGCCAAGATCATATCCGTCGTTGTTCAGCTTAACAAAGAGAATACTATCCTTTTCTTTTGCCAAAGTCCTATCTATCAAGAGAACACTTGTTTTTACGCCGCTGTACGGATTAAACACACCCGCTGGCAGAGAGATAACACCGTAGAGATAACCTCCGTCTACGAGCATTTTCCTTAAATTCTTGTAAGCAATTTGAGCTTGGAACACAATGCCTTCAGGTACAACAATGGCAGCGCGTCCAGTAGGATTTAAGTGTTCTGCAATATAGTCAACAAAGAGAACTTCCGCACGCTTAGCAGAAACACGATAGCGGTTGTGCGGGCTAATACCACCTTTAGGCGTCATAAACGGAGGATTGGCCAGAATGACATCATAGTTATCATCCCATTTTTCCAAGCTTGTCAATGTATCGTACTCGCTAATCTGAGGATTAGAAAAACCATGGAGATACATATTTACACGGGAAAGGCGCACCATATCCGGAGAAATGTCATAACCAGCAAAATTCTGGGCCATACGCTTTTTGTCATCACCAGAAAGCGTGGATTTCCCTTCCTCATCTCGATTCTGTGCATCAATGTACTTGTATGCACTAATCAGGAAGCCGGCAGTACCACAAGCAGGATCAAGAATGGTTTCGTCTTTTCTGGGCGCAACAATTTCCACCATCATATCGATGATATGACGGGGTGTTCTGAACTGGCCTGCATCGCCTTGACTGCCCATGATGGAGAGCAGATATTCAAAGGCATTGCCCAGGTCTTCACTGTTGTCATAGCTAAATTCTGCGATTTCCTTTAGAAAACGGTTCAATGTCTCGGGATCACGATATGGAATATAGGCCCCCCGCAGGATATCACGGAACAAAGACGGTAAGTCAGCATTGTTTACCATCTTGTCGATGCCTTCAGCATACAGATTCAGACGCTCCTGAGCACTGTGTTCGGGGAGCATAATTTGCGTGAAAGCATACTTCTCGTAATCACCAGAGAAAAAGACTCGCTTACCGCCGAATTCAGCGCCGGCTAAATCCATATCATTCATAAATTTATAGATCAGCGCAATGGTGATTTGTTCTACCTGCGCCTTCGGATCAGGCACCTTGCCGACCAGTATGTCGCGCAAGGTGTTTATTTTTCTCTTAACGTCGAAATTCAACATAATTGCTTACCTCACATAAACCTTGACAGGTTCACATTGTCATTTACATAGCCAACCACACTACGCATATTGGGGGCACCAAGCCGCTTCAAATCCGCAAAGGAATAGCTGGGAACCTGCGTTCCAAGAAGCTGATATTTGCCATCTTCAATGACACGCCGAACTTCTTTATCTGTTAAATAGGTTTCAAAGAATCGGCGGACTTCATAATAGTCTCCTGGGGCAACGCCACAAGTCAACATATAGTTGTCGAACTCATCATTGACCAATTCTTTTTTGCTTTTGAACGCAGGAATAATGCCAAAGACCTTGTCCAGCATTTCTCGGACCGTAACTCTGCGATCAACACCGGTAGCACGCCGCAGCTTGTCCCAAGTATAAAATTCGGACGGCTGATTGAGATAGGTTTCCTCGATATAACGCTGCGCTGCAGCGTAATTGCCCTGTTCATACTGCGCTTTGGCTGTGGCATCCTTTTTGACGGTATCTTCAAATTTTTCGAAGAACATACGATCAATTTTCATGCATTGCAAACCAACTTTGGTTTCTGTCAAAGTTTTCAGCGGATCAGGGTCGAAGTTCTCAAAAGTGGTTCCGATAACACCGCCGCCCAAACCAAGCCCCTTGGATGCCGGACGAGGAAGCTTGATTACTTCATCGTAATCATATTTTTCCTCAAAATACTCGCAGTTCCCAAAGAAATCAAACAGTTTGAACGTTTCCTTCGGTTCAGAGTGAAGCTCCTGCACCCCGTTTACATACCGTTTGAAATTGAACGTATATGTACGCGTTCCTCTTCCCTTGATCTGAATAAAGTCCGTGGGTGAGAAGATCGGGCGGAACAGACCGATATTTAAAATATCTTCGCAGTCATATCCGGTTGTCATCATTCCAACCGTAACACAAATACGAGTTTTTGACGATTTATATCCCTCAAGGAACTTCGTGTTGCCGCTCAGATTGTTGTTCTGGAAGTTGATAGTGTATTCCTGCGCACTCTGGACATCAGAAGTAATCTGCATTGCAAAGTCGGAATAGTACATATCCGGGAACATCTTATCAGCGTAAACATTGAGTAGCTGAGTAATCTTTGCAGCGTGCTTTCTACTAACACAGAAAATGATTCCCTTTCCAATTTCGCCTGTCAACGGATCGCGCATAGCGTTATCCATAAAGGTTTTTACGAAGATTTTGTTCGTCTCATCAGAGAAAAACTTTTTCTCAAAATCACGAGCAAAATAAGTTTCCTCTGCGTCCTCATCTTCTTCGTCGCCATGGCTAATTACTGCATATCCCTTGTCAGCCAAGAGCTGCGTAGTAATATCTGTTCGCGCATCAACAACAGTGGGATTAACAAGATATGGACCATCAGGATCGTTGACACCATCGATCAACGAATAGCGGAACGTAGGCTCCCCGCTTTCGCAACCAAAGGTTTTATATGTATCGAGCAACTGACGGCGTTCCCATGCTCTCGGGTCGGAAGCAATCAAATCGTCAGCATCTACATTTTTTAAGTAATCCTTCGGAGTAGCAGTCAAACCCAACTTATATCCAATGAAATATTCAAAGACAGCCCGACTATTTCCGCTGATAGAACGATGGCTTTCATCGGCAATAATGAGAGAAAAATCTGTGGGCTTAAACACCTTTTTGAACTTATTGTTGTAGCTTAAGGTCTGAACCGTAGATACCACGATATCTGCCTTACGCCAATCATCAGTGTGCTCTTTGAAAATTACCGTTTCATAATCGGGCTTCAGGTAGCTAATAAAGTTCTTTTTCGCTTGATTTTCAAGCTCGATTCGATCAACCAAGAACAAGACTCGATTGGCGTTTCCGCTCCGCAAAAAGAGCCGAATAACTGCTGCGGATGTCAGCGTTTTACCTGTGCCTGTTGCCATTTCAAACAGGAAGCGTTGGTTTCCTTCTCGTACAGACGCTTGCAGTGCCTTCAGTGCATTCACTTGATCTTTGCGCAACATCCGAAGGCCCCTGTCACGCAGGAATTGAGCGCGGGTTTCTTCGTTTTGATATTCAGGCGCTTCTGCATAACGAGGTTCTTTTACAACAGCAATATAATCTTCTGCAATTTCCTCGCTGTATAGTTTGGCAGGGTCTGCATTTAAAGCCTTACTTTCCTTTACACTTTCATAAGTGGGGAATGTAATGATCACTTGCGGGCTGCCCTTGTAAATGTTCCAGAAATAGTGAATATTACCGTTTGATAAGATGACATACTTGACGAATTGAGACTTAGCATACTTGCGAGCCTGCTCTTTGCCTGCTAAAGGATCATAGTCTTCCGATTTTGCTTCGAGAACAATAAATGGTTTGCCGTTTTCATCAAGCAATAGAAAGTCCACAAATCCGTTCTTCGTCTTTTCAAAATTGTCGCCCAATGCGTCTATTTGTGTTTTGCTAAGCTTTACATTGGCCTCCACCTGAATGTTGGCAGGGCCGAACTCGTTATCAAAAAAGCGCCATCCAGCATCTTCAAGCAATTTGTTGATTTTAATGCGAGCCTTAGCTTCTTTTGCACTCATACGATTACCCTTTCTCAGTTTTGATCTCATTTGGGAATGCGGGCAATATTTGCAAGTATATTAGGGCTTCAGCGCCGTGACAGGAACCACAAACACCCCATCTGGCCGCTGATAGGCTGCGTTAGCCATACCGCACAAGACGCAGAGAACTGCGGGGGGCTTTCCTTTGGGATCTTCCGAAATCTGCTTTTTGATCTCCAATAAGTTGGCTGCGGCAGCATCAATCTGGTTGGCACCCAGTTTGATTTCAAAAGCGCACCACTGGCCGTCTGGCAGTTCGATGATAGCATCGATCTCCTGGTTTTTATAATCCTGATAGTGGTACAGATTTGCCCCGAAAGACTCCGCATAAATCCGGAGATCGCGTTCACAGAGGGCTTCAAACAGGAAACCAAGCGTTTCCAAATCACCCATCAACCCAGCAGGGGTAGCTTTCAGCAAAGCACAGGCCAGAGAAGGATCAGAAAAGTGCCGTTTTTCGGCCTGCTTGATGCGAACAGAGGAACGGATGCCAGAGGAGAATGGCGGTTGATTGTCCGTAATAAATAACCGCTTGAAAATGTCCAGATAAGCAGACACCGTATTGGAATCGATGTCCTCGTCATCCACGGCCTTAATATCTTTCGTTAAAGTCTTATTGGTAACGGTAGTGCTTTCGTTACGGGCCAGAGAGCGCAGCAGCAGGCGCATCTTGGATGTATCGCGCTTCACGCCGTCAATGCGGTACACGTCATCATCGATAACAGCGTTGAGATATTCCAAGGGAAGCAAAGCAGCCTGCTCGATAGGTAATCCCAAACTGCCGGGCCAACCGCCGCGGATAATCAGCTCGATCAGCTTTTTCAGATCCACTTCGCCGGTTAATGCAGGGGTCAACTCGCCGTGGCACAGTTTTTCCAAAGAAACCTTCCCGCAGGAATCCCCAGACTCGTATAGGGACATGGGCCTCATCCGCAGCTTGGCAATACGACCTGCCCCGCTATGCAAAATCCCCTTATGGTTCGGCGTGGCAGATCCGGTCAGAATGAACAGTCCTTTTTCCGAAACCTGATCCACCTTGTACCGCACGGCATCCCAAATAGGAGGTACTTCCTGCCACTCGTCAATCAGGCGAGGCGTTTCACCATCCAGAACCAAAGCAGGGGACAATTCGGCCAGCTGGCGATTCTGAAAGTTATTGGCGGGATCGCCGATGTATATCTCGCTTTTGCTGTGATAAGAAGATGTCCAGGTCTTTCCGCACCACTTGGGTCCCTCAATACAAACGGCACCAAACGCCAACAGATATTCCTTAACCTTGGTATCAATAACGCGGGATTTGTAGTTCTGCTTATCCATAAACGCTCACCTCGATTATAAGCTGAGTCTATTATAATCTATTCAGTTGAATTTTACAACTCTATTCAGTTGGATTTTTGTTTCTCATTCAGTCAAATTTCTGTTTTCCAACCAATCTAATTTAATCGATCGTTCTTTCTGATAGTCTTGCTAATAATTATCAGAAAGGCTATTAGCAAAAAAGTATATACTTACGCCAGTTCCTCTTAGCAGTTGTCATTCAGTCAGATTTTCGATTTTCATTCAGTCAAATTTTGAAGCTATGGAAAAACTCCAACTATACAGGCACTCCACGTTTTGGTAAACTGACATTGTATTTTGGGTCAGGAATCAAATCTGACGAGGGATGGTTGCAAGAACTGCACCTATACAGTGCCGCACATTTCTGATAAACTAAATCCGTATTTAGGGTCATGTGGATCAGATTCGTGGGGCGACTATGCAAAAGTGCAAGTGGACGATCCTGCGTAATTTTGATAAACTGGACCCAGCTTTTAGGGCGGAGTAAGTTAGGGCGGAGTAAGTTAGGGAGGAACAGCGACGGGTAAGGGCGAAGTGCGCCCATTCGTCTCCTCAAAACGACCTTGAACGAAAAAGAACCAGCAATTAGAAGCGAGTAGAAATTAAATAACTGAGAAATCAAAAGACAGATCAAGTCTACCATTACCCTTATTGGGTGCGGAGCTTGACCTGTCTTTTTGCATATAGATCGCCGTGGGATGCCAACCACGGCCCGGCAGGAACACTTGAATATTTGAAACCTTATCGATCATAGAGCAAGCCGTCAGGACGGTACGGCAGGAAAACCGTCAAGGGAGTCTGGCAAACTCCCGGTCTGCGGGTCTCGCAATGGTGCGAGCCCGGCCCCGCAGGAACAGCACTCCCCTGATCCGCAGCCGGGCGGATTATTTGACACACGCGGTTGGCCACGACTTATTACCAACTGCACCCGAGTTCAGCGGTGGTGTCAGCGGCGGCTCGCCAGAGCAGAGGTCTCTACCTCCATGCCGCATTCGTACTGACCGTGGCAAAAGTAAAAAGAGACAGGAACCAGGACAAGGTCTGAAAAGCCCGGAGTTACAAGGCTTCTTGACTCTGCAAGGGCCTCCTGTTCCCGGAAAGCAGCCGGAAACGGCGGCTGATGCCAACGGGCGAAGTGCGCCTATCTGGACAAATACTATGATCGATAAGGAGTTTTACATATGGCAAAGAAAATCATGAAGTTGGGGGCATACCGCACTCTGGTTGCCCAGTTGGACAAACTGGCCCGACACAACCGTCAGGGCAGCTTCCAAACCAAGACTCGGTATTACGAAGCCTTCAAGCGGTTCTGCTCGTTTCTGGCGGACGAGTTCCACCTCCAGAAGCTGACCAACATCAGCGGCAAGCATCTGGTCAGCTATGTGCTGTACTTACAGGATAACGACCTCGCTGCCAGCACCATCAAGACCGATCTGGCGGCCATCCGTTTCTTCCATGATAAGATGAGCGATTCCAAGTACGAGCTGCCCACCAACGATGAATTGGGCGTGGAGCTGGAGCGGCGGTGCTTTGGCGGCGTAGACCGTACCTGGAGCAATGTGGAGTTCAACAAGATGCTGGGCAGGGCGTTGGGCGATGACCGGTGGGATTACATTCTGGCCCTCTATCTGGGGCGTTTCGCCGGTCTGCGCATCCACGAGTGTTTCCGTATTGACACCGCTACGGCGGAGCAGGCTCTGCGCGAAAACGCCATCACCATCAAGGGCAAGGGTGGCAAGGTGCGCACTGTTCCCATCGAAGATGAGCGCATTACCACACATCTGAAAAAGCAACTGGAACGAACCGAGCGCGGTCACAAGCTGTTGGTGCCGGACGGTATGCCTACCGACCGGGCCATCCATCAGCTTCAGCTTTTTATCTACGCCAATCGCGGCGATTTTCAGGAGGACGCCAACCGTCCATTGACCTTCCATGGTCTTCGGCACACCTATGCCGCTGAGAAGTACCAGAAGCTGATCGACGGCGGCATGGGAAGTCTGGACGCCCATTTTGCGGTATCACGTCTGTTGGGTCATGAGCGGGCCGATGTGACCGACATCTATCTGGCCTCTCTGCCCAAGGAGGGCCGCCATGGGAAATAACGGTATGAATCCCAAGGCCACGGGTCAAACTAATCCCGGAGGCGAATGTATGGATTATCAGGAAATCACCCTTGGACAGGTCACCTATGAGATCCGCCGAGTCTACACCGGCGAGCGATCCGCGGCGGATTTGGTCTTGGATCGGCTGTCTCAGGCGGCTTCGGAAAAACCTTCTTTTGACGTTGACACCAACCCTGCGGTATAATATGCCTGTGGGTTAATTTGTCGTGAGGAGGCGAATATGAGAAACGACAAATTAACGCTGGGATTTGCCTACCTGCGTCTCTCCAACGAAGAGGCTCAGGGCGGGGAATCGTCCAGTATTACGAACCAGCGCATGATCGTACAGAACTACTGCAAACAGAACGGCATCACTCTGGTACGGGAATTTGTGGATGACGGCTACTCCGGCGGTAACTTCGACCGCCCGGCCTTTCAGGAGATGATGAAGCAGCTCCAGCAGGGCAAGGCCAACACAGTCATTACCAAGGATCTGTCCCGACTGGGCCGCGATATGCGGGAGGCCAGCTACTACGCCGAGCAGTTCTTCCCGGAGCACGGCATCCACTATATTGCCATCTCGGACAACTTCGACACCGAGCGGGAAAACCTTATGGCTCCCTTCCTATTTGCCATGAACGAGGTCTACCTGCGGGACAGCTCCCGCAAGGTCAAGGATGTGATCCGCAGCAAGCGAGAGAACGGCCAGTACTGCGCCTGTCCTCCCTACGGCTACCGCAAGGACACCCAGAGCAAGCACCGCTTGGCTCCCGATGAGATGACGGCCCCTGTGGTGCTGCGCATCTTTGAGCAGGCGGCCAAGGGAGATTCTTCACGGAAAATTGCCCTGGATCTCAACGAGGATGGGGTCATCCCGCCCTTGAAGTACCGGGTGCTGTACCGAGACGAGTTCAGCGAGGAAGGAGCGGCCCGGGCATCGGATTTGTGGAACTATACGACGGTCAAGCGCATTTTGAAAAACCCGGTCTATCTGGGTCATACTCTTCTGGGCAAGAGCAAGAAGGTCAGCGTCAAGTCCAAGAAAAAAGTCCCGGTTCCCCGGGAGGATTGGGCCGTGACGGAGAACACCCATCCGCCGCTGGTGTCCAACACTCTTTACGAGCGGGCGCAGGCCAACCTTGGACGGGGCTCCCGGGATTACCGGGCTTACGACCATGTACGCAAGAGCATCTTCTCCGGCATTGCCGTCTGCTCCAAGTGCGGCTATTCCCTGTGTTCCTGCGGAACAGTCTACAAGGGAGAGCGGGAGAAGTACTGGTATCTCTCCTGCACTCATCAGCGGCAGGATATCGCCGATCCCTGCACCGGTGTCCGAGTTCGGTACGCCGACCTGCTGGAGATCGTGCGGCAGGATCTGAACACGATCCTTGCGCTAACCGATGAACAGGTGGACGCCATGGTACAGGAGGCTCTGAAGCAGTTTGGCAGCGAGGACAGCATCAAAGCCAGAAAGCTGCAAAAGGAGCAGGCCGAGGCGCGGCTGCTGACCATCGACAAGGTGGTGACCAAGCTCTACACGGACAACGCGGAAGGCCGTTTGGATGACGAGCGACTACAGCGTATGGTAGGAGACTTGGAGAAGGAGTCAGCCGGACTGCGCTCCCTGTTGAGTGAGCTGGCGCTGTCCAACTCCGCGCAGGAAACCAAGGATAACTATGCTCACTTCTTTACGCTGGCCCGACAGTATACCCATATTGAGAAGCTGGACCGGGATATCTTGCAGACCTTTGTGGAAAAAATCGAGATTGGCCCTAAGGAGTTGCCCGAGGGAATGGAGAAGGCCACACACCGCAATCAACCTTATCGTCAAAGCATCCGTATTTTCTACCGCTTTATTGGCGAGATGAAGGGCGAGGCAAAGCGTGATTTACCCCTTGGTGTCCCATACAACAAAAATGGGGTTGTCTCCATCTTAAACACGGATGAATCTGTGAAGATTGAACAGAATCCGGCGTGACGTTTTGGATGTTTCGCAGATGAATTTTGCTCTTAAGATGGAGGAAGAACACCAAGGGAGGTCGGCGTCAACCTCAAGCAGGGCTACAACGGCGACCTGACCTCCCGCGAGGCCGGTTCCGTCGGCGGCCAGATGGTCAAGAAGATGATCGAG